>Ga0153916_10001388_pt1 | contig 17327 bp, 14 predicted proteins | sample Opewatmetagenome_FD_109642 | JGI IMG/M metagenome (GOLD analysis project Ga0153916, IMG submission 109642) | Freshwater wetland microbial communities from Ohio, USA - Open water 3 Core 3 Depth 4 metaG | ecosystem: Environmental > Aquatic > Freshwater > Wetlands | place: USA: Ohio, Lake Erie... | reverse complement strand
CGTCGCCCGCGTGATGGACGCCTTGCGGCAGTTGAGCCAGGAGGCGGGCGTTCCGCCGGCGGAGCCGAACGTGGTCAAGTTTCATCGGGCCGTCCTTGACTCGATCCGCCGCCACGGGCGGCTGTTTGAGCTGGGGATGGTGGTGGGCTACAAGCTCGCCACCCGCGACCTCTTGGCCGACGCCAAGCTCGGCTGGAAAATGTTCAAGCGAGGCAAGCTCAAGTTCTGGCCGGGGAGCGTGCGAGCCAAGGGCGAGGTTCGCGCGATGTTCGACAAGCAAAGGAAGGGCTAGCCGATGGAGGTCTCGTACTATCCCGGCTGCTCGCTGCACGGGATGGCGGCGGAGTACGACGAGAGCATCCGCTCCGTTTGCCGGACCCTCGACGTCGCCCTCGCCGAGCTGTCCGACTGGAATTGCTGCGGGGCCTCCTCGGCACACTTCCTCGACGACGACCTGGCGGTTGGCCTGGCGGCCCGCAACATGCTGATCGCCGAGCGGGAAGGCCGGGAGCTGCTGGTCCCCTGCGCGGCGTGCTTCCAGCGGCTCAAACACGCCGACAAGCAGCTCCGAAAGGAGGCCGGCCGGTGGACCGCCGAGCCCTACCAGGGCAAGACAAGCCTGCTGCACGTCAACGAGTTCTTCGATCGGCCGGAGTTGATCAAGGCCATCCGGCAGAAGGTGAAGCGGCCGTTGGCCGGGCTGGTCGGGGTGGCCTACTACGGCTGCCTCTCGCAGCGGCCCCCCAAGGTGACCGACAGCCGCCAGCCGGAGAACCCGACCTCGATGGACGAGCTGTTGCGGGCGATCGGCATGGAGGTGCGTCCCTGGTCGTACAAGACCGACTGCTGCGGCGGCAGCCTGGCCGTCGCCCGCACTGACCTGGTGCGGAAGCTGAGCGGCGATCTGTTCGACGCCGCCGTGGAGACGGGGGCCGAGTGCGTGGTCACCGATTGTCCGCTCTGCCAATCGAACCTGGACACCCGGCAGGCGGAAATCGAGGCCGAGCGCTCGAACCGCTACGGCCTGCCCGTCTTCTACGTGACCGAGCTGATGGCCTTGGCGCTGGGCGATAACGGGGCGGACCGCTGGTGGAAGAGACACTTTGTCGACCCGAGGCCCTTATTGCGAAGCAAGGGACTGGCATGACGGCGTTGAGCGCCGGCACATAGTCGGTTTAGCCCCGGCACTCGTGCCGGGGCAGGCCGAGCGCGGCAGACCGGAGAATCGATCCGACGGAAACGGTGGGGCTCGCTTCGCTCGCCCCACCCTACTACGGTTCGACCCACCCTACGGCGGACTGCCGTGGAGACAATGAGTGACGATGGCGGACGGAAAAAAGCAGAATAGACGCGACGCGGTCGGTGCGGTGATGGTCGTCGGGGCGGGCATCGGCGGGATGCAGGCCGCGCTGGACCTGGCCAACGCCGGGTTCCACGTCACCCTGGTCGAGGAAACCACGGCCATCGGCGGCCGCATGGCCCAGCTCGACAAGACCTTTCCGACCAACGACTGCTCGATGTGCACCATCTCGCCCAAGCTGATCGAGGTGGACAAGCACCTCAACATCGACGTCGTCACCAATGCGGACGTGGTGGGGTTGGAAGGGGAAGCGGGGGACTTCCGCGTCAAGGTCCGCAAGCGGCCGCGGTACGTCGACCTCGACAAGTGCAACGCCTGCGGCGACTGCCTGGAGAAATGCCCCGTCGCCCTGCCCAGCGAGTTCGACCAGGGCACGATGGCCCGCAAGGCGATTTTCAAGCGTTATCCGCAAGCGATCCCCGGGGGGATGGCGATCAGCAAGGCCGAGCGTCCGCCGTGCGTGCTCACCTGCCCTGCCCACGTCAACTGCCAGGGCTACGCGGCCTTGATCGGCGAGGGGCGCTTCGCCGAGGCCTACGCCTTGATTCGCGAGCGGAATCCGTTCCCCGCCGCGTGCGGCCGCATCTGCCATCACCCTTGCGAGCAGAAGTGCAATCGCCTCGAGCTGGACGAGCCGGTGGCGATCAACAACCTGAAGCGGTTCGCGGCCGATTGGGTGGCCGAGCGACGTGCGGCGGGCGAGGAGGTGGCTCCGCCGCCCAGGGGCCAGGTCGACACGGCCAAGCCCCGGGTGGCCGTGATCGGGGGCGGACCCGCCGGTCTCACCGCCGCCCGCGATCTCGCCCTGCGAGGGTACCCCGTCACCCTCTTCGAGGCCCACGAGAAGCTCGGCGGGACAATGCTCTTCGGCATTCCCAGCTACCGGCTGCCCGACGAGAGCCTCGCGCGCGACGTCGCCGACGCGGTCGCTTCCGGCTTCGAGGTCCGGACCTCGACGGCCCTGGGCCGCGACTTCACGCTGGAAAGCCTCAGGCAGGAAGGTTACCAAGCCGCCTTCCTGGCCATCGGCTGCACCAGGCCGGCGGTGCTTGCGCGGAGCACCGACGGCTCGCCGATGAAGGGGACCGACCTGGAGGGCGTTCTGCTGGGGCTCGATTTCCTGCGCGAGGTGAAGCTCGGCCGCGGGCCGAGGCTCGGCGGCAAAGTCGTGGTCATCGGCGGCGGCAACGTGGCCATCGACGTGGCGATGACCGCCCGGCGCCAGGGCGCCGAGCGGGTGGAGATCGTCTGCCTCGAGCGCCGCGAGGAGATGCCCGCCCACGAGTGGGAAATCCAGGACGCGGTGGAGGAGAGGATCACGCTCAATCCCGGCTGGGGGCCGAGAGAAATCGCCGGACGGGACGGGAAAGTCGCCGCGGTGAAGCTCCAGCGGTGCATCTCGGTGTTCGATGCCCAGCGGCGCTTCGCCCCGAAGTTCGACGACTCGTCCTTCTCGGAGACCGACGCGGACCACGTGATCATCGCCATCGGGCAGCGGTCCGACTTCTCCTTCCTCAAGCCCGACGATCCGCTCTGGGATGAGTCGAAGCGGTTCCTCCGCGCCGATCGGCGGACGCTGCAAACGAACCTCCCCTGGGTCTTCGCCGGGGGAGACATGGTCACGGGGCCGGCCTCGGTGGTCGAGGCGATTGTCCACGGGCACGAGGCGGCCGAATCGATCGACCGCTATCTGCGGGGCGCGGACCTGGCCGCCGGGCGCCAAGAGCTCCAGACCACCCCGGCCGCAAAGCCCGAGCGGTGGTTCCCCTTCGTCCCCCGGGCCGTGCCGCCGCGCGTTCCGGTCGACCAACGGGCCGGCTACGCCGAGATCGAGCAGACCCTCGACGAGGCCGCGGCCGTGGCCGAGGCCAAGCGTTGCCTGGCGTGCGGCCTGTGCAGCGAGTGTATGCAGTGTGTGGCCGCCTGCACCGCCGGCGCGATCCTCCACGACATGCTGCCCGAAGAGATCACGGTCAACGTAGGCGCCGTCCTCCTGGCGCCCGGGTTTGAGCCCTTCGATCCGCTGCTGCGCGGCGAGTACGGCTACGGGCGCTACAAGAACGTGATCACGAGCCTGGAATTCGAGCGGATCCTCAGCGCTTCCGGACCGTACCAGGGGCACGTGCGGCGCCCGTCCGACCTGGCCGAGCCGAAGCGCGTGGCCTGGATCCAGTGCGTCGGCTCGCGCGACCCGCAGTTGGGCAACGACTATTGCAGCGGCGTCTGCTGCATGTACGCCATCAAAGAGGCGATCATGGCCGTGGACCACGTCCAGGGGCTCGAGGCCACGATCTTCTACAACGACATCCGCGCCTACGGCAAGGGATTCGAGACCTACTACGAAGGGGCGAAGAAGAACTACGGCGTGCGGTTCAAGCGCGGCATCATCTCGTCGGTCAAGGAGCGGCAACAGACCAAGAACCTCGTGCTCGGCTACGTGAGCGAGGAAGGGCAGGTCACCGAGGCGGAGTTCGACCTGGTGGTGCTCAGCGTCGGCCTGCGCCCGTCGGCGAGCGCTGCCCAACTGGCCGAGACGCTGGGCGTCGAGCTCGACCGCTTCGGCTTCTGCCAGACCGAAGAGCTGGCGCCGAGCCGGACCAGCAAGGAGGGGATCTACGTCGCCGGGACGTTTGCCGCCCCGATGGACATCCCCGAGACGGTGATGACGGCCAGCGGCGCCGCGGCGACGGCCGCCGAGGCGCTCCACGAGGCCCGCGGGACCTTGGTCCGCGAAAAGACGTTCCCGCCCGAGCGGGACGTTGCCGGCGAGGAGCCGCGGGTCGGCGTGTTCGTCTGCCGCTGCGGCACGAACATCGCCCGCGTGGTCGGGGTCTCCGACGTCGTCGAGTACGCCAGGTCGCTCCCCTACGTGGCCCACGTCGAGGAAAACCTTTACACCTGCTCGACCGACACCCAGCGGAAGATCGTCGAGACCATCCGGCAGTACAACCTGAACCGGGTCGTCGTGGCCAGTTGCACGCCGCGGACGCACGAGCCTTTGTTCCAGGAGACGCTCCGCGAAGCGGGCCTCAATCGGCACCTGTTCGAGATGGCCAACATCCGCGACCAGTGCTCGTGGGTCCACTTCAGCCATCCCCGCGAAGCGACGTTCAAGGCCAAGGACCTGGTCCGGATGGCCGTGGCGCGGGCCGCGACGCTCCGGCCCTTCCCGGACATCCGCCTGGAGGTCGACCAGCGGGCGATCGTGCTGGGGGCGGGCGTGGCGGGGATGACCGCCGCGCTCGGCCTGGCCGATCAGGGCTTCGAGGTGGCCCTGCTGGAGCGCGAGCCGGAGCCCGGCGGCATCGCCCGGCAGATCCGCCACACCTTGCAGGGTCCCGACGTGCAAGCCTTCCTGGCCGACCTGGTCCAGCGGGTCAAGGAGCACCCCCAGGTCCGCTTGTACACCGGCGCAACGCTGGAGGATTTCTCCGGCCACGTGGGCAAGTTCAAGGCGAAGCTGCGACAAAACGGCCGGGTCCTGGAAGTGGGCGGCGGCGCGGTGATCGTCGCCACCGGCGGCGCCGCGTACCAGCCGACGGAATACGCCTACGGCCAAACCGGCGCGATCCTCACCCAGCTCGAGCTGGAGCAGAAGCTGGCCGACCCGCGATTCGCGCAGGGCCTCAAGCAGGTGGTGATGATCCAGTGCGTCGGCTCGCGGGAGGAGGGACACACCTATTGCTCGCGGGTCTGCTGCCAGGAGGCGATCAAGAACGCCCTGGCGATCAAGCGGGCCAACCCCGCCGCGCGGGTGTTCGTGCTGTTCCGCGACATCCGCACCTACGGGTTCGACGAGATCGAGTACCAGCGGGCCCGCGAGGCCGGAGTGGTCTTCATCCGCTTCGAGCCCGACGGCAAGCCCCAGGTGACCACCGACGGAGGCCTGCGCGTCACCGTGGTCGACGACGTGCTGGGCCGGCCGGTCGAATTGAGGCCGGACCTGGTGGTCCTTTCGGCCGGGATCCGGCCGCATCCGCAGTCGGAGGCGGTCTCCCAGGCGCTCAAGGTGCCGCTCAACGCCGACGGCTTCTTCCTGGAGGCCCACATGAAGCTGCGGCCGCTGGATTTCGGCAGCGAGGGGATCTTTCTGGCCGGCCTGGCCCACGCGCCGAAGACTATCGCCGAATCGATCAGCCAGGCGAAAGGGGCGGCCGCGCGGGCGGCGACCGTGCTCTCGAAGCCGTTCCTCGACCGCTCGGGCGTGATTTCCGAGGTGGACTCCACCAAGTGCGCCGCCTGCCTCACCTGCGTCCGGCTCTGCCCGTACGACGTGCCGGTGATTACCGAGGAAGGCGTGGCGTTCATCGAGCCGGCGAGCTGCCAGGGGTGCGGCGTCTGCGCGGCGGCCTGCCCGCGCAAGGCGATCGTCACCCGGCACTACCGCGACGAGCAGATCGCCGCCAAGGTGGACGTGCTGTTCGGCGATGCGGAGTTCGAGGCCGCCGGTGCGGCGGCCGCGAAATCGGGAGGAGAGACTTGAGCGAGGCAAGAGCCGCAGCCCCCTTCGAGCCGAAGGTGGTTGCCTACTGCTGCACGTACTGCGCCTACACGGCCGGCGACCTGGCCGGATCGATGCGGCTGGAGTACGCGCCGAACGTCCGCGTGGTGAAGATCCTCTGCACGGGCAAGATCGACGCGGTGCTGCTGTTGCGGGCCCTGGAGGACGGGGCGGACGCCGTGTACGTGGCCGGCTGCGCGTTGGGCGATTGCCACTTCCAGGAAGGAAACCTCCGCGCGATCCAGACCGTCGCCCACGCGAAGAAGCTGCTGGCGGAGATCGGGCTGGAGCCGGAAAGGCTGGAATTCTTCCACGTGCCCGCCTCGGCCGGGCCGCTGTTTGCCCAGCGGGCCAACGAGATGACCGATCGGGCGAGGAGGCTGGGCCCCAACCCGCTGCGGAGCACGGCCAGACAGCCGGCAGGCGGGAAGCTCGCCCGCCAGCCCGATCCGCATCCGCCCCTGCCGCCGGCAAAACACGGGAAGCTGGTTCACCATACGGAGTAGAAGCATGATCGTCGCGAAGCGCAAGCCCCTGGAACAAATCGAGGCGATGCTCGAGGGGTTCAACAAGATTCTCATCGTCGGCTGCGGCACCTGCGTGGCGGTGTGCATGGCCGGCGGGGAGAAGGAGGTGGAGCTGCTCGCCGCCGAGCTCCGCATGCGGAGCAAGCTCCAGGGCCGCCCGCGGACGATCGACGAGATGACCGTCACCCGCCAGTGCGACAAGGAGTATCTCGACCAGTTGGCCAAGCACGTGGCCGACTACGACGTGATCCTTTCGACCGGGTGCGGGGCCGGGGTGCAGTTCCTGGCCGAGCGCTACGACGACAAGATCGTCCTGCCGGCCCTGAACACGCTGTTTATCGGCGTGGCCGAGGGGCCGGGGATCTGGAGCCAGCGCTGCATGGCCTGCTCCGAGTGCATCCTCGACCAGACCGGCGGCATCTGCCCGATGACCCTCTGCGCGAAGAACCTGCTCAACGGCCCCTGCGGGGGCACGAACCACGGCAAGTGCGAGGTCGACGGCCAGAAGGATTGTGCCTGGACGTTGATCTACCGTAGACTGGAGAAGCTCGGCCGGCTGGACCTGCTGGAGAAGATCCAGCCGCCGAAGGACTATGGGGCGATGACCAAGCCCGGCCGGTTCACCCACGAGGCCTTCCAGCAAGCTGAGCAGCACGAGGAATGACCCGATGGTCGCTGCGCTTCGAGACGCCTTCGCCCAGAAAGAGTTCGTCGTCACCGCGGAGATCGGCCCGCCCAAGGGAACGGACATCTCCGACCTGATCCAGCACGTCGAGTTGTTGAAGGACAAGGTGGACGGCCTGAACGTGACCGACAATCAAAGCTCGGTGATGCGGATCAGCTCGCTGGCGATCTGCCGGGTGATCCTTGACCACGGGGGGGAGCCGATCCTCCAGTTGACCTGCCGCGACCGGAACCGCCTGGCCCTGCAATCGGAGCTGCTCTCGGCCGCGGTGCTGGGCGTCCACAACGTCCTCTGCCTGACCGGCGACTACGTCTCCGTCGGCGACCACCCCCAGGCCAAGCCGGTGTTCGACCTGGACAGCGTCCAGCTCCTGCAAACCGTGGGCCTCTTGAACCAGGGCAAGGACCTCTCGGGCAGCGACCTGCAAGGGAAGACCGACTTCTTTGCCGGCGCGGTGGTCACTCCCGAAGCGGACCCCATCGAGCCGCAGCTCGCGAAATTCCGGAAGAAGATCGCGGCCGGGGCAAAGTTCATCCAGACCCAGGCGATCTACGACCTGGATAATTTCCAGCGCTTCATGGAGCAGGCGAGGAAGCACGACGTGAAGATCATGGCCGGCGTCGTGCTTTTGGTCTCCGCGGGGATGGCGCGGTACATGAACAAGAACGTGCCCGGCATCTTCGTTCCCGACAAGCTGGTCGAGGAGATGGCCCAGGCGCCCAAGGGGAAGGGCATCGAGGCGGGGATCGCCATCGCCGGCCGCATGATCCGGCAGTTGCGCGACGAGAAGCTCTGCGACGGAGTGCACATCATGGCGATCGGCAAGGAAGGCCGCGTGCCGGACATTCTCGAGGCGGCCCAGTAGCCGCTCTCCGCGTCCTCGCGGCGCAGTAGCCGCTTTCTGGCGCTCCATGCCGCGGTATGCCGTCGCGGCTTTTCTTATTGCTCCGTTGTGTGCCCAGGCAGCGCCGCGCCCCGCTATGGGAGGCGTCCCCCTATTTGCGGCGGTTGGGTGGTGAATCTGCTGGCGTGGGGTGGCAGGGGGCGTTTTTCAATAATGTGACAGATATTTTTGCCCTGAATGCGATTATTCCCTTCCAGGTTGGCAACTGTCTTGACAAAACCTAAGCGCTCTGATAGTCATAGCACTTGTACCGCTATAGAGGTGTATTGCGATGCTATACTGTAGCAACTGAGCAGTCTCTTCCGCTCCGAATAAGCCGGGAAACCGAGAACCATGAGCCCCACAGCCACTAAGCAATTGGGCGAGGAGTTTCTCAAACACGTTTATGCCATCCCGCACGGCGAGAAGATCAACCAGTGCATCCAGTGCGGGACCTGCTCGGCCTCGTGCCCCGCGAGCGCCGCCATGGAATACGGCCCGCGGGAGATCATCGCGGCGCTGCGGGCGGGAATGCTCGATCGGGTGCTCAACGCGAACACGGTCTGGCTCTGCGTTTCCTGCTACTCGTGCACGGTCCGCTGCCCGGCCGGCATTCCCTTCACCGACGTGATGTACGAGTTGAAACACCTGGAGGCGGAGAAGGGGTTGTCCAAGCGGGCCAACGGCGCGGCGATGGCCAAGGCCTTTGCCGAGACGGTGGACCGGCACGGCCGCAACGCCGAGACGGAACTGCTGCGGAAGTACTACTTGAGCACGAAGCCCTGGCGGGCGTTGGCGCAGATACCCTTGGCCCTGAGGCTCTTCTTCCGCGGCCGGCTGGAGTTGTTCCCGCGGAAGATCAAGGGCCTCGCCGGTCTGCTGAAGATGATGGCCGCGATCGAAGAGAAGGAAGGCAGATGATCCGCACGACTCCTCAAACCTACTCCTACTTTCCCGGCTGCTCCTTGATGGTGACCAACCGGGCCTACGACGTCTCCACGCGAAGCGCCGCCCGGGCGCTGGGCATCGAAATGGTGGAGCTGGACGACTGGAACTGCTGCGGGGCTACGGCCTACATGCCGATCCGCGAGAAGCGGTCCTTCGTCCTTTCGGCGCGGAACCTGGCGATTGCCGAGAAGCACGGGCACGAGCTGGCCACGGTGTGCAACGCCTGCTTCGTGGTCCTCCGCAAGACGAACAAGTACATGGCGGAGAACGCCAAGCTCCGCGACGAGGTTCGCGGCGCGCTGCGGGCCGGGGGCATGGATTACGGCGGCACGGTGCGGGTCCGCCACTTCCTGGAAATCCTGGTCAAGGATCTCGGCGAGGAAGCGGTCCGGCGGGCGGTGACGCGGCCGCTGACGGGCCTGAAGGTGGCTTGCTACTCGGGCTGCCAGCTCAGCCGGCCCTTCGACGACGTCGACCACCCGGAGTTTCCCGAGGTCATGGGCCGGCTGGTGGGCTGGCTGGGGGCCGAGGTCGTTCCTTTCCCGCTGAGTGCCAAGTGCTGCGGCGGCATGTCGATGACCACGCGACCCGAGATCGGCCGGGCGCTGAGCGGAAAGATTCTCAGGGTGGCCAGGGAGCGGGGCGCCGACTGCATCGCCACGGCGTGCCCGCTGTGCCAGATCAACCTGGAGGCCTACCAGGGCCCGATCACCGCGGCCGTGGGGGCCTCCTGCGAGATTCCCGTGCTCTACTTCACCCAGTTGATGGGCTGGGCGTTCGGTTTGGACAGCAAGGAGTTGGCGCTGGGCGATAGCCTTACGCCGGTCGAGGCCCTATTGACGGAAAAGGTTGGCGGCTGATGAACGACCAGAGACGAATCGGCGTCTACGTGTGCCATTGCGGAACGAACATCTCCCACACGGTCGACGTGGCCGCGGTGGTGGCCCACGCCGCCACGCTCCCCGGCGTGGTGGTGGCCCGAGAATACAAGTATATGTGCTCCGACCCGGGCCAGGAGATGATCAAGAAGGACATCCAGGAGCAGGGTCTGACCCGCGTCGTCGTCGCCTCCTGCTCGCCGCTGATGCACGAGGGGACCTTCCGCAAGGCGTGCGAGGAAGCGGGCCTGAATGCGTACCTGTTCCAGATGTCCAACATCCGCGAGCACTGCTCCTGGGTCCACGGCGACCGGCGGCAGGCCACGGCGAAGGCGAAGCAATTGGTGAGCGGGGCGGTGCGGAGGGTCTGGCACCACAAGCCGCTGGAAGAGCGCGAGGTCCCGGTGCGGCCGGAGACCCTGATCGTCGGCGCGGGGATCGCCGGGATCGAGGCCGCCCTGCGGATCGCCAACTCCGGCAAGAAGGTCTACCTGGTCGAGCGGGAGCCTTCGATCGGCGGGCACATGGCCCAGTTCGACAAGACCTTCCCCACCCTCGACTGCGCCGCCTGCATCCTCACGCCGAAGATGGTCAGCGTCGGGCAGCACCCGAACATCAAGCTCTTGAGCTACTCGGAGGTCGAAGAGGTTTCGGGCTACGTCGGCAACTTCAAGGTGAAGGTCCGCCGCAAGGCGCGGCACGTCGACGAGGAGAAGTGCACCGGGTGCGGCCTTTGCGTGGAGAACTGCTTGGTCAGAAACCGACCCTATTTCGAGCCAAAACTCCTCCCCAAGGTGGAGATCGACGAGGAGAAGCGGGCCCTGGTTGATCGCGTCGTGGCGAAATACGACGGGGACGGCGAAGCCCTGGTGCCCATCCTTCAGGACATCAACGCCGAGCTCCACTGGCTGCCGCCGGAGGTGCTGACGCGGATCTCCCGAGTCAAGCACATCCCCATCGAACACGTGCTGCGGATCGCCACCTTCTACAGGTCTTTCAGCTTGAAGCCGCGGGGGAAGCACGTGATCAACGTCTGCCTGGGGACGGCGTGCCACGTGAAGGGGGCATCGCGGATCGTGGACCGGCTGGAACGGGAGCTCGGCGTCCACGTCGGCGAGTCGACCGCCGACATGCAGTTTACGCTGGAGACCGTTCGCTGCCTGGGTTGCTGCGGTCTGGCTCCCGTGGTGACGGTGGGCGAGGATTTGTACGGGAAGCTCACTCCCAGCAAGGCCGCCGCGCTGGTGGAAAAGTACGCCAAGACAGCTACGCCGAGTGCCGTAGGAGGATGACATCGTGCCCAAACTCAAGCCGGAGGATCTGGAAAAGATCAGGGAAGACATGGCCAGGGCCATGAGCCTGCGCGAGGGGCAGGCACAGGCCAGAGTCACGGTGCACATGGGCACCTGCGGGATCGCCGCGGGGGCACGGAAAATCATGAGCGCGCTGATGGCCTTGTTGGAGCAGAAGCATCTCCAAGGGATCGTTCTGGCCACCTCGGGCTGTGCCGGCCTTTGCAGCCGCGAGCCGATGATCACGGTGGAGCGCAAAGGCGAGGCGCCCGTCAAGTACGTTGATCTCGATGAGGCCAAGGCAAGGAAGATCTTCGAGGACCACGTCCTGTCCGGCACCGTGGTGAAGGAGTATGCCCTCGCCATCGGGAGCGAGCAGGTTGGATAGCAGATGGAAAGCAAGGGGGAGACGCCCTGATGAAGCCGTATCGGATGCACTTGATGCTCTGCGCCGGGACCGGATGCGTGTCCAACAAGTCGTTCCGGATCAAGGAAGTGCTTGAAAAGGAGCTCCAGAAGCAGAACCTCGAGGACGAGGTGGGCGTGGTGATCACCGGCTGCAACGGTTTTTGTGCCCAGGGGCCGGTGATGGTAGTTCATCCGGACGGGGTCTTTTACCAGATGCTCAGCGAGAAGGACATCCCGCATCTTGTCGAGGAGCATTTCCTCAAGGGCAGGCCCGTCCAGAAGCTGATGTTCACCCCGCCGGGCGAAAAGGCCCCCGTCCCCAAGATGAGCGACATCGGCTTTTTCAGCAAGCAGCGGCTCATCGCCTTGAGAAACCGGGGGCTGATCGATCCGGAGAAGATCGACGAGTACGTGGCCCGCGGAGGTTACGCGGCGCTGGTCAAGGCGCTGACGAAAATGACTCCCGAGGCGATCATCGGCGAGGTCAAGGCTTCGGGGCTGCGGGGGCGCGGGGGCGCCGGATTCCGGACGGGCTTGAAGTGGGAGTTGTGCAGGAAGGCCCAAGGGCAGCCGAAGCACGTGGTCTGCAACGGCGACGAGGGCGATCCGGGGGCCTTCATGGATCGCAGCATCGTCGAATCGGATCCGCACTCCGTGCTGGAGGGGATGTTGATCGGCGCCCGGGCCATTGGAGCTTCGCTGGGGCACGTGTACATCAGAAACGAGTATCCGCTGGCCCTGCAAAGGCTGGTCAAGGCCATCGAGCAAGCGCGGCAGTACGGTCTGGTGGGCAAAGACATCCTCGGCACGGGATTCAGTTTCGACGTTTCCGTGCACCGCGGAGCGGGGGCCTTCGTGTGCGGCGAGGAAACGTCGCTCATCGCCTCGTTGCAGGGCCTGCCCCCCGAACCCAGGGTCCGGCCTCCCTTCCCGGTGGAATCCGGGATCCGGGGGGAACCGACCAACATCAACAACGTGGAGACGTGGGCCACCGTGCCCGAGATCATCAACCGGGGAGCCAAGTGGTTCGCCGGCATCGGAACCGGGACGAGCAAGGGAACCAAGGTCTTTTCGCTGGTCGGCAAAGTGAGAAACACGGGCCTGGTCGAGGTCCCCATGGGGATCACGTTGCGGGAGATCGTTTACGACATCGGCGGGGGAATCGCGGGCGACAAGGAGTTCAAGGCGGTTCAAACGGGCGGTCCTTCGGGGGGGTGCATCCCGGCCTCCCTGCTGGACCTGTCCATCGACTACGAGCGGCTCGCCGAGGTTGGCTCGATGATGGGCTCCGGCGGGATGATCGTCATGGACGAGGACGACTGCATGGTCGACGTGGCCCGGTATTTCCTCGAGTTCTTGAGCGGAGAGTCCTGCGGCAAGTGCACCGCCTGCCGCGAGGGTCTGGAGGTGATGTGGAAGATCCTGAGCAATATCTGTCAGGGGAGCGGCCAGGAGGGGGACATCGAGCTTCTCGAAGAGCTCGCCCACGCGGTCAAGGATGCCTCGCTCTGCGGGCTGGGAAGCACGGCGCCCAATCCGGTGCTCAGCACGATCCGCTACTTCCGCCACGAGTACGAAGCGCACATCAGGGACAAGAGTTGCCCCGCGGCGTCGTGCAAGGCCCTCTTCCAGTACCGGATCGACGAGAAGACGTGCAAAGGCTGCGCCCTGTGCAAGAAGAACTGCCCCAGCGACGCCATTGAAGGGGAGCCGAAGGCCCTGCACAGAATCATCGTCGACAAGTGCACCAAGTGCGGCGCGTGCTATGACGTGTGTCCCAGCGACGCGGTGTTGCGGATCCCGAACGCGCCGGTGGAAGAGCCGGTTGCGGTCTGAAGGATGAGCGGCAATGACGCTGGAGGAGGTGGTCAGGATCTTGAACGCAGAAGTTGTCGTCGGGACCAACCTGGACCGGATCGAGGTGAGCACGGGCTGCGGCGCCGATCTGATGAGCGACGTGCTGGCCTTTTCGAAGACGGGCGCGCTGCTGCTCACGGGGCTGACGACGACCCAGGTGGTTCGCACGGCCGAGATGGCGGAGATTGTGGGAATCTGTTTTGTGCGAGGAAAACGGCCACCCAAGGAAACCGTGACACTGGCCGCGGCGAGCGGCCTGCCGCTCCTGGCAACGCCTCTGGCGATGTTCGAGAGCTGCGGGCGCCTTTACCGCCACGGCCTCAAGGGATGTTCCGAATAGCGCAGCCGAGCGCACGGGGGATACCCAGGTGAGCCCGGACACGAACCTGACCAAGACGCAGGAGATGGTTTATGAGATGAAGGTTGGCGACGTGATGACCAGCAGGGTCATCAGCGTTCGCTCGACGGACCGGATGAGCCAGTTGAGGGGGCTCTTGCGAAGCAACCGGATTTCGGGACTTCCCGTGGTCGACGAGGACCGGTTGGTGGGCGTGATCAGCGTCGAGGACTTCATCAAGTGGTTGGCGGATCGAGAAGAGGACTGCCCTATCGAGAAGAGGATGACGGCAAAGCTGCAAACCTTGTTCGACGACGACCCGCTGGTCCTGGCGATCGGAAAGTTCGAGGCCACCGGGTTGGGAAGATTCCCGGTGATTGACCGCCAGAGTGGAAAGCTGGTGGGGATCCTGACCAAGGGAGACGTGATTGAAGGACTGCTCAAACGACTGGAACTGGACTATCACAAAGAGGAGATTCACCGCTACCGGGCAAGCCACATCTTCGAAGACATCGAAGCCGACGAGACAACGCTCCTGTTCGAGTACGGCGTGAAGGGCCAGGATTTTGAGCAAGCCGGGGCCAGCTCCAGCCGCCTGAGGAGGACGCTCAACCGCCTCGGCGTGCGGCCGGACGTGGTCCGGAGGGTGGCCATCGCCAGCTACGAAGCGGAAATGAACCTGGTGATCTTCACGCAAGGCGGGATGATTCGCGCCAGGGTTCAGCCGGCGAAGATACTCCTGGAAGCGGAGGATTCCGGGCCGGGCATCGCCGACATACAAAAGGCGCTCGAGCCGGGCTACTCCACGGCCCCGGATTGGGTCAGGGAGCTTGGTTTCGGCGCGGGGATGGGTTTGGTCAACATCCAAAGAAGCAGCGACCAGTTCGAGATTCATTCGCAGCCCGGTGAGGGTACCTTTGTGAGGGCCTGCTTTTTTGCCAACGGGGAAAAACATGACATTGACCGACCTGGTGCGGGCAATCGGTCTGGAAGTGAGATCGGCCCACGGCAGTCTTGACCGGGAAGTAAGCGGAGCATACGCCAGCGACTTGCTCAGTGACGTGATTGCCAACAGCAGCGAAGGCCATCTCTGGATTACCCTGCAGACGCACGTCAACATCGTTGCGGTGGCAAGCATGAAAGGTCTTTCGGGGATTGTCCTGGTCAACGGGAGAGAGCCGGCGGGAGACACGCTTGAGAAAGCGGAGGCGGAAGGCATCCCCCTCATGGTGAGCAGGCTGCCAGCGTTCGACCTCGCCGGAAGGCTCTTCGACCTGGGGCTAAGGGCCGGGCATCGGAAAACGGAATAGCGGGCGGCCGAGGGAGGGAATCAGCAAGCATTGGGCCGCGTGGTGGAGTGAACACGTGACGAAAACGAAGTCCTCGTACCTATGAGGGAGCTGAAAGCCGACCTGCACATCCACACGTGTCTCTCGCCTTGTGCGGAGCGCGAGATGGTGCCCACGGCGATCGTGAAGCAGGCAAAGGCGCTGGGTCTGGACATGATCGGGATATGCGACCATAATTCGACGGAAAACGTGGCGGCGGTCGCGAGGGCCGGCAGGCAGGAAGCATTGTCCGTCGTACCGGGGATCGAGGTTACGTCCCGGGAGGAGGTGCACCTCCTGGGGCTGTTCGGCACCGAGCAGGAGGTGATGGGCGCTCAAGCGGTGGTCTACGAAAACCTCGACGGCCAAAACGACGAGGAGGCGTTCGGCCCTCAAACGACGGTTGACGAGCAGGATCGGGTGACGGGGGTCAACAGGAAACTGCTGATCGGGGCTACCGCGCTGGCGCTGGAGGAGGTCGTACGACTGATCCATGATTTTCGCGGCCTGGCGATCGCCTCGCACGTGGACCGGCAGAGCTTCGGGCTCCTTGGCCAATTGGGGTTTGTCCCCGAAGGATTGAAGCTCGACGCCCTGGAGCTGTCCTCCAGGGCTGCCGTCAAGCGGTGGGGCGATTTCCCCGTGGTCCGCTCCTCGGACGCGCATTGCCTGAGGGACATCGGTAAGCGTTTCACCTCGTTTTGGGCCGAAGAAGCCAGCTTCGAGGAGGTCGCCAGGGCGTTGCGCGGCGAAGGCGGTCGGAGGATATGCCCGAGCATGGAAGATTTGTCCCTGCACATTCTCGACGTGGTGGAAAACTCCCTGGCCGCGTCGGCCAGCCGGATCGAGATCCGCATCGTCGAGGACACCGCCAGGGACGTGTTGTCGCTTGAGATTACCGACAACGGCAAGGGGATGGATGCCCAGGCTCAGGGCAAGGCGCTCGACCCCTTCTTTACCACGCGGACCACGCGCAAGGTGGGGCTCGGGTTACCGCTGTTGGCCCAGGCGGCGCACGAGGCGGGCGGCAGGATCGAGGTGGACTCCGAGCCCGGCCGCGGAACGACGGTCAAAGCGGAGTTCCGCTTGAGCCATCCCGACCTTAAGCCTTTGGGCGACGTGGCCGAGACGTTACGCACGATACTGGCCGGCAGACCGGAATTGACGCTTCGCTTCGAGTACTGGAAAGACTCGGAACTTGTGGCAAACTTCAGCAGCGATCCCCAGGAGAGGAGCTAGCGGATGGTCCGTTTGACGATCGACAACAAGCCTGTCGAAGGGGAAGAGGGTTCGACGATCCTTCAGGCCGCCGAGAAGCTCGGGATCTGGATCCCGACCCTTTGCCACCACAAGGCACTGCTGCCTTACGGGGCGTGCCGGCTGTGCCTGGTGGAGCTGGAGGGCCCCGGCGGTGGTCGGATCCAGGCCTCGTGTGTCTACCCGGCTCAGGAGGGGCTGGTGGTCAAGACCGCGACCGAGCGGGTGCTGAAGACGCGCAACGTGATGATCGAGCTTCTCCTGGCCCGCTGCCCCGACGTGAAGGCCATCCAAGAGCTGGCCGGCCGAATGGGGGTCCAGGAAACCCGGTTCCCCAAGAAGCACGAAGAGTGCATCCTCTGCGGCCTGTGCGTGCGGGTCTGCCAAGAGCGGATGGGCGTGGGGGCGATCAGCGTCTTGAACCGGGGAACCGACAGGAGGATCGCGCCCGCGTACGACAAGCATTCTCCCATCTGCATGGCCTGCGGCGCCTGCCAAGTCGTCTGCCCCACGGACTGCGTCGATCTGTCGAAAGTCACGAGCCGCGCGCCGAGGCCGATCCCGTCGGAGTTCGACGAAGGGCTGGCAACGCGGCCGGCCGTTTACATCCCCTTCGCCCAGGCCGTGCCGCACAAGCCGGTCATCGACAAGGAGAACTGCGTCCGGCTTCGGACCGGCGAGTGCGGGGCCTGCGAGGCGTTCTGCGACCCCCAAGCGATCAATTTCGACCAGCAGGACGCGATCGAGGAGATCGAGGTCGGCACGATCATCGTCGCCACGGGCTTCGAGCTGTTCGACGCCCGCCAGATCGCCCGCTACGGCTACGGGCGGCTCGCCAACGTGATCAACTCCCTGGAATTCGAGCGGATCAGCCACGCCAGCGGCCCCACCGGCGGCCAGATCCTCACCGCGGAGGGCAAAACTCCCAAGGCCGTGGCGATCGTTCACTGCGTGGGCAGCCGGGACGAGAACTACCAGAAGTACTGCTCGCGGGTCTGCTGCATGTACTCGCTGAAGTTCGCCCACCTCGTCAAAGAAAAGACCGGGGCCGAGGTCTACAACCTGT
>Ga0153916_10001387_pt1 | contig 17327 bp, 22 predicted proteins | sample Opewatmetagenome_FD_109642 | JGI IMG/M metagenome (GOLD analysis project Ga0153916, IMG submission 109642) | Freshwater wetland microbial communities from Ohio, USA - Open water 3 Core 3 Depth 4 metaG | ecosystem: Environmental > Aquatic > Freshwater > Wetlands | place: USA: Ohio, Lake Erie... | reverse complement strand
ATTTCCGTTTACGTGCTGCTCCAATTGAATCCTGCGGGGCAGCTCGACTGACGCGGTGCCTTTCCCGCGACCGCTTCCATGACATGACACAATGACATGACAGCGATCGCACTTTTATTTGAACCAGCGCTGGCCAGGGGAAGATTTACTTGAGCGCTGTGACATTATCGATAACCAATGATAATCCCACTCCCTTTTGCGTCGCATTCTGTGTTCACGCCTGTCCACGTCCTGCTGGAATCAAGGAGGACAGCGCCTCCGGCAAGAGGTCTCCGGAACATGTCCGGAGACCTCTTTATTAGCCATCAGGCAACGGCGCGGTACAGACGTGAATGGAAGACGCTGTTGTCCGCAAGCGGGTGCAGCGCTTTGGCGGCGCCCAGAACCGCCAGGTCCGCGAGCGGCTCGATGACGATGACGCTCATGTAGGCGATGCCGAAGATGCCGACATTGGCGAGATTTTCCGCACCAAACCCCTGGCCATAGAAAGCCCAGAATGCCACCCAGGCCACCACACCGCCCTGGTAGGCCGCCGACAGTGCGAGGCACTGTTTGTATTGCACGTCCTTGTAGGCCGTATTCGCCGGTATGATGCGGCGCGCCAAACCGCCGACAAGCACCAGCGGCACCAGAAGGGTCGTAACGTTCATCCCGTACTGGGGCAAATCAAAAGGCGCAAAAAAGAGTCCCTGAATCAGCAGTCCCAGTGCAAGCCCGATGGAGGCAGGTGCTGCACCAAACATCAAGAATAATGTCGAACCGAGAATGAGGTGCACCTCCGACACCCCGACAGGATAATGCGGGAATACCTGGAAAAAACAAAAGATGAGAGCCGTCGCAATGACGCTGCGAACGGCAACCGCGGAAAATCCCTCCTGCCTAACCGTGTCCAGCGCGAGCTTCGCCCCATAGCCAATCGCGCCCGTTACCGTGACATAACTAAGCATCAACTTCGCGCCATTAACAACGCCTGGTTCAATGTGCATTTTTCGCTGCCTCCTATCTATCGTGTCTTCAAGCAAAGTTCCGGTAACAGCCACCCGACGATAAAGCTCGCGTCTCAAGCTGTCCAAGATTTAATCTCGATGAAATGAATCGGACTTTCCTATCCGGAATAAGACTTGGTATAGATGGACAACGACAATTCTCCCGATGAGCTTGCAGGGCACGGGAGCTTTGCGCACTTGATCTAGGTCAACAAGACCCGCAAACCGAACGCCGGTCACGAAGTGCGGTATGGTGCGCTCTCGGAAGGATTACATGAATAAAAATCAGCGAGCGGCCGACGGTGCGTCGATGGCCGTTCCAGTGTCGTGATTAAAAACCCGTTCAACACAATTGAAAACGGCTTGCCTGGCGACTTCTCACGCGACCTTCGCGCGACGTCAGCGTGTGCATCATGAATTGACAACGCCGTGTCACGCCGATCGGCTTCGAACGAGATCATCGGGTCCGCCGCAGATGTTCACGACCGGGCTATGCGCCGTCCTGGACAAACCTGGCGCTGTGCTTCAAGCTCCACTCGGCTCGCGCCAGCTCTTTTCCAAGGTAGGCCGCATGATCGAGCCTCGATACCCAACCGTTGCGGATCAACGTCAGGTAGATGCTCCTGGCATCGCGACCCTCGATGACACGGATGAGCATCTCGTCGTAGCCGTAGTGCTCCACCAGCAGCACGTCGCCTTCGATGTGGATCACGAAATAACCAGCCTCATCGAGCTTGATGCGTCCGGGGTCGGTGCCGGCGGCGATCACGTGCGCGATTTTCTCTTGTCCGGCAGGCGCGTGCGGCTGCTCATGCCGGGATGCGGGTCTCAAGACGGCCGTGCGCATCAGCTCGGCGATCCGCGCATGAATAATGGAGACGTCCGTGCAGCCGATCATGTCGATCGGCTGCACTTGCGTGCGGAAAGCCTGCACTTCGGCGACGGACGTATTCGGCAGAACCGGACGCATGCCGGGCGAGCCGGGTATCCGGTTACGCCCATCCATGCCGTTTGCGAACAGCGCCAGCAGGGTCGCGCCGGTCAGATGACGCGGCGGCTCGTTCCCGGCGCAGATGAGATAGCGGATCGCCGGATTAGACACGACATTCTTGATGATCTTCTCGATGCCGATGTTCTCGGTCTCGACCTTGCCTACGATGCAAAGCCCTGCGGGCGGATTCCGGCTGACGGCTTCGGCCAGCGCCACGCTGCCGAGCGTGGTCACGGCAACCGGTGCAACCGGATTCGTGACGAAATAGCTGCCGGGGACGTAGGGCCAGGTCTTGCGCCTGGGCTTCGTGCTGGCGAACGCACGACTCAAGAAAAATCCGAAATCCTGCATCCGGGGACGCATCGCTTCTCACCTCCTGCAGATCCCGATCGATCGCACAGAACCTGGCGGCGAATCCGTTCGTGAGACAACGAATCGGGCGCTAGCCGTTATCGGCGGCACGGATGCCATAACGGCAATGTCAGCCTGCCGACACCCGAGAGCGCGGCGGGTTTCGCGTTTTCGTCTCGCGGTGGACGACACCGTCGACTATAACGCCTTCGTCGCGACCTTGCCGAGCGTCGTTCATGAATCGAAGCGGCCGCGCCGCGCAACCTGCCCTATAGTTAAATGCAATCGATTCGATCATAACAAAGTATTGGTCTCGCTCAGAATCATTCATTACATTGGGTCACAAGCGGATACGTGCGGGCTACCCACTCCCCATACGGAGGCGCTTATGCCAATCATCATGCTCTCGGGAACCTCGCCACTTGTCGCCACGACGATCGACTGCGTTTCCCGGATCTGCCGGATGACGGCTTTTCGCGGCCACGAGGCAACATTCGCTCCGCAAACACTGGCAAGGCCTGATCGCATTCTGACCCGCGACGGTCTGGACGATGTGCACCCATAACGAACGCATTGCTGGTTCCGGCGGTCTCGATCAGCCGGGCCGATAAGTCTCTCCTCCAACTTGGGGGCGTCGAGCCCCCTCTTTTTTGGTTCTGTTGAAAACGGACAGACATAGCCCAAGCCTGCGAGCCGTCGTGACCTGCCCCTACGCCTCGATGAAAATGATGGCAAAGATCAAAAGCTGCCACCTTGGTGGCGAAGTCCTTGCCCGCCGGCGGGAAGACCCCTAATCAGCGACCCGGTTGCCGCTGGAAGGATCGTAAAGTGTGCGCGGAAAGTAAATCATGTTGGGCCGACTTTTCCTTCCAAGGCCTCGTCCAGCATTTCGATCCAGTGCCTGACCGGCACCGACGATTCCGCCGCCAGATGGGTCAGGCAGCCGATGTTGGCTGTGGCAACGGCCTCCGGACGGCAGGCCAGCAGCGTCTCCAGCTTGCGCGCCCGCAGCGCTTGCGCCAGCGCCGGTTGCAGGATCGAATAGCTGCCCGCCGCGCCGCAGCACATGAACGCATAGGCCACGGGTGCCAGTGTGAATCCGGCGCGCCGCAGCAACTTCTCGACCATACCATTCAGCTTCACGCCGTGTTGCAGGCTGCAGGGCGACTGAAAGGTGATGCGTGACCCTCGCGGTCGCCCGGAGTCCGTGGCCGGCGAAACAGGCGGCAGGTCGTCTTGCCATTCCTCGGTCACGACCTCGGCAATGTCCCTGATCATTTCCGAGAAGCGTTTCGCCTTGTCGCAGTATCGCGGATCGTCGCGAAGCAGATGCCCGTAATCGCGCACGTGCGCGCCGCAACCGCTGGTGGTCATGACGATGGCTTCCGCCCCGGCCTCGATCTGCGGCCAGCAGGCATCGATATTCCGGCGCATGTAAGCGCGCGCCTCGTCGGGAGCGGCCAGATGATAACTCAATGCACCGCAGCACCCGGTGTCGGCCGCGATCAGCCGGATTCCAAACCGATCCAGAACTCGCGCCGCCGCCGCATTAATATCCGGCGCCAGGGCGGGCTGCACGCAGCCCGGCCAGACCAGCATAGTCCGGGCGTGCGCCCGGTCGGGCCAGGCGCCGGCCGGACGCCGTTGCGGAATCCTGGAACGCAACGCGCCCGGCAGGATTCCGCGCAACGCCTGCCCCATGCGCAACAACGCCGTGAACCGGCGCCGATGCGAAACCACGGCCCGCAGCGCGCGGCGCGCCAGTCTCTGCCCGAGCGGGCGCGGGACGCTTTTTTCAACCACCTCTCGCGCAAGATCGAGCAGTCGGCCATAGCGCACCCCCTGGGGGCAGCTGTGCTCGCAGGATCGGCAGGTCAGGCAGCGATCCAGGTGGAACTGGATGTTGGCACCCGGATCCTTGCCCTCAAATAATTCGTGGATCATATAGATTCGTCCGCGCGGTCCGTCCCGCTCGTCGTCGAGAAGCCGGAAGGTCGGACAGATGAATGTGCACTGACCGCACTGCACGCAGGGGCGCAAGAGCTCTTCGGCTTCACGCCCGATGTTGGTATCGCGGAAGGGTTCGGCCAGCACAGTTTCCATTTCAGAGCTCCAGGCAAAGGCGCCCGCACGGAGGGGCTACGATGGCGGGTCGGATTTCAGGTTACTTGAGCCGCTTGCATCAAGCCAGCGCCTCTGTGCATCGGGGTTCGTTTCGACGTGATGGAATGCGCCGGTCTGCGACGGTTGCCAAGGTAGCCCGGACCGGCGAGAGGTCGGCGTGAATCCTTCGCCAGCACGTTGCGCATGCAGCCGATCGATCACCATTTCTTGTACGGCAGGAATTTGCCGGACATGACGAGTCGCACGCGATCACCCTTGGGGTCCGACTCCTTCTCGATATCCATGGTGAAGTCGATGGCGCTCATGATCCCATCGCCGAATTTTTCCTGGATCACCGCTTTCAGCGGCATTCCGTACACCTGCAGGATTTCGTAAAACCGATAGACGAGCGGATCCGTGGGCACGACCGGCCCCAGGCCCTTCGTCGGAAACTCGGTGAGCGCGTCGACAACCTCCGGTTCCAGACCGAGCGCGGACACCAGATTTTTCGCTTCCTCCGGTGAAGCGGTTGCCTGACGATAGAACAGCGCGGCGATCCATATCTCGTCGCGTCCGACGGTCTTCTCCAGATCCGAAAAGCTCAAACGCTTCCGCTTCTTGGCGGCTAAAAGTTTTTCGGTGATTTCGGGGACTTTCATGGTGGATCTCCTGGTCAACGGATTAACCAAAGCGTGAAACGTCATACGCCATACAGCGACGGAAGCGGTGTTATCCCGGCACGCGAAACATACGCCGTCGCCGGCAATTTCTTCAATCGGATCTCCGTTCGCGCAACTTCCAGCTCACGAGCGCCATGATCCGCAGTGCATCCTGAGTGCCCGGGTCCTTGACGAGCTGCCATAGCCCGCCGAGGCCGCCTTTCGGCTTTGGCAACTCCGCGACGGCATCGTTGGCGGCGCACGCGGCTTCGGCCATGTTGATCATGGCGTTCTGCACATCTTCGCGCACCAATACTTCGATCAGCCGGCTGCGCGCAAGCTTGTCGACCAGCGATGCCATCTCGGTGGCAACGACCGACAGGCGGTTCACGATATCATCGGACAGCGAATCCTCGACCGCGGCCATCAACCGCCCCAGGGCTACCAGGCGCTCGAGGTCGCCGTTCTCGACGAGTTGCGTGATCGCCGGCAGCGCCCGGGCAATGCCGCTGCGGTTAACGCGGTCGAGCAGCGCCATGCCCTCGCTCAACGTCCCCGCCAGCCGCGTTACGATCTCATCGGACATCGCGTCTTTGGCCGACGCCACGAAATTGATCATCTCTACAAGGCTCTTAATGGCCGCCTCGTCCAACACTGCTGGGACTTGTGCTGTTGCGCTTGCCGTCATGGTCATTTCTCCTTTAGAGCAGTCCACGCACCGTGGTCCAATACATCTGGTTGTACGCCACCTTGAACCAGTGGATCGATTTGGACGGAGGCTTCAGATCGGGCAAATTGACGTAATCGAAGGCGTTGTAGGTGGCGCGATCGTAACCGGCCTCGATGAAGCAATACACCTTGCCGTCGTATTCCCGGACCGGGACACCGGTCTTGATCACGGAAGCGATGTTCTCGGCCACCACTTCCGCCTCGAAATGAGCCGCCGATCCGGTCTTGCTGACGGGGATATTGGTGGCATCGCCGATCACGTAGACGTTGTCATGACCGTTCATGGTCAACTTGAAACGGTCCGTGGGGATCCAGCCGCCCTGTCCCAGCTTGTTCTCCTCGATGGTTTCCATGCCACGGTGAGGGGGAATCGCAATCAACAGATCGTATTTGCACTCAGTGCCTTCTTCGCTGTAGACGATTTTCTTGACCGGATCGACCTCTTTTACGTTGAACAGGGTTTCATATTCGATCCCGGCCTTGTCGAATTCCGGTTTGGCCCAGCGGGCGACGTTTGCGGTGGCATGAACGTGGTTGACGGGATAGTTATATTGCAGTTTCACCTTGTCGCGGATGCCGCGCGCCTTGAAGAAGTCATGCAGCATGAACATGGCCTCTACCGGTGCCACGGGACATTTGTGCGGTATCGACACCACCATGGCCACGGTTCCGCCCTGGAACTCCATGAGGCGTTTGTGCAGGCGGACGGCGCCCTCCTCCGTGTAGAAATGCTCCGCGCCTTCGTTCATGCCGGGCACTTCTTGCGGAATGATGCGCGCCCCGGTCGCGATGGCGAGAATATCGTATTCGTGAATCTTGCCGCTCTTGGTCCTGACCTCGTTCCGGTCAAGGTGGAACTCCGTGACCGGGTCCACACGAAAATCAACGCTCGACTCGAGCAGGCTTGCCTCGTCCCGATAAAGTTGATCAGGCGTCATCTGTCCGAACGCGACGTATAACAGACCGGGCTGGTACATGTGCTTGTCGGAGGCCGAGAGCAACGTAAGCCGGACCTTGCCGGCACGGATTTCGCCGGCCAGCCGCCGCGCGAGATTGTTGGCCAGAATGGTACCACCCGTGCCGCCACCAATGATCAGTATTCGCATGCATTTTCTCCTGCCCGCCGTTGCGGTGCGTAAATCACTTTGCCTTGCGCACCACGATGTGCCACACACCGTTTACTTCGGTGGTGGACACCATCTGGTGACCTACTTTTTTGACCCACTCGGGAACATCATTAGCCGATCCCTTGTCGGTCGAGAGCACCTCGAGTTCGTCGCCGACGTTTATGAGCTTCATGTTGGCGATGAGCTCCATTAGCGGGCCCGGGCAAAATGTGTTGCGGGCATCCAATACCTTCTTCTCTGGCATATAATTCTCCGAATCAAAACGTCCACACCTGGCTGCCGGCGGCGTCGCTCAGGAACTTCGTCAGCCCGAGCGGTTCTTCGAGATACGGCTCGAGCTGCTCGCGCTTCGTGCTAAGTACATCCATCGCCATCGAACAGGGATATATCTTGGCATCTCCCAATTCGACGGCTTTCTGAAAAAGATCTTTAAAAGGAGGTACGTTTTTGCTTTCCATGGTTTCTCCAAACTCCCCTTCCGCCGGGGCCTGTCTCCTTTTTCCCTTCAGAAACCACGAAAGCGCGTTCATAGACAGGAACACCGTTACCTCGCTTCCGCTGACCGCGCCCACCGAGGCAACCATGGCTGCCATTTGCAGCCGTTCGCGTGAACCGGACACGACCATAATGCTGATTTTTGTCGAACTCATACCTGCGCTTCTCCACGGCAAATGAAATTGTCGCAACGTGATTGCCTGAATCCGCACCGGAAGATCTGCTCAAACATCTTCATTTCCCGCGCACGCGGCCGATTTGATGGCGACTTCAGCCCTTCACGTCAATGTAATCGTAGCGTTTGACACGATAGACGACCGTGGAAATAAGCCAGCTCATGACAAATATCGCCACAATGAAAACACCGATAATGCCCCAGTGGTTGCCTGCAGCGTTAACGACATTCCACCATTGACCCTTGAGATCGAATAGTTCGGAAAATAGCCCCATCATCTCGATGCCGGCAACAGCCAACGCAACAACGGCGGAGATCGTCGTTATCGTGAGGTTGTAATAAAGCTTCCTAACCGGCTTTCTGAATGCCCAGCCGTAGGCCCCGACCATGAGAATGCTGTCCGTGGTATCCATGAGCGCCATGCCCGCAGCGAACAGGGCCGGGAACGCCAGGATCACCCAGACTGACAGACCCTTCGCGGCCTCGGCCCCGGCGATGCCCAGCAAGCTGACCTCGGTCGCGGTGTCGAAACCGAGCCCGAACAGGAAGCCGATGAACGTCATGTGCCAGCTCTTGCTGACGAATCGAAACAGGGGCCGAAAGAGGCGCGAGAAGAATCCGCGTTTGTTCAGGAGAATGTCGAAATCTTCCTCGACATAGGTGCCGCCTTTGCGGACTTGTGTGAACGTGACATAAGTGGAGCGCGCGATGGTCAGATTGATCGCCGCCATGATGAGCAGAAATGACACCGAGACGAACGTGCTGACGACGCCCGCAGTGTTACCGAAGAAACTGAACTTTCCGTCCGTTGCGCTCGATGATGCCAATACCGCGATGACCGTCACGAACAGCACCAGCGCCAGGGAATGTCCGATGGAGAAGTGGAGTCCGATCGTTATCGGCCGCTTGTTCTGCTGCATCAACTTGCGCGTGACGCTGTCGATCGACGCGATATGGTCGGCGTCGAAGGCGTGACGCAATCCAAATGAATACGCCAGCACCGCGGCACCGAGGAGCACCGGGGAATCGTGAAACGCGACGATGGCCCAGGCCCACGTCGCGAGGTTGAAGGCGATAAGAAAAACATAGAGGCCGACCACCTTCCCCCGGAAGTTTCCGGCATCGTCGCTGAAAATACGATGCAGCGCCGTATACATCTCTTTCATTGCAATGCCTCCCGTTTATTGCCGTTGCTCTTCTGCGGGGCGCTGCATGCACCTGCGGCAGGCCCGGTATACCAGCGCGCGTCGCGCCGCGGCGCGGACACGCACCGTTTCACGAAATCTTGCATGGACCCCCTCATCCTTTTAATTGCCCTTAATCGACCGCTTTCTTCAAGAATCGCCGCACCATCCAGCCCGACATGCTCCCGAGTACAAGCCAATACAGACCATTGGCAAACGCTGTTGCCCAGACGAACTGTCGCGCGAGGTTCCCCAGCTCGGCGGCGGCGGCCGGCGGATGATCCGCGAAGGGGTTCGTGGCCGGATGCGGCGCGCCTACCAGGTACGGTACTGCCAGCAGCGCCAGGGCTGCCCAGCGCCACGGGGTTTTGCCGAATGCTGCGCCGGCGAGTCCCAATGCCGTGCACACCGCGGTAAGTACCCACCATAGCTGGCGCGCTTCCAGAGATGCCGCTTCCGCACCCGGAATCTCGGGCGGAAGACCCAGGGCCGGTGCCACGAAAAAAACAACATATCCTGCCGCGCCCCAGAGCAACCCGTAATGCCAGTCAATCCTGGTCACGACATGGCGCTTCAGCACCGCGACCATGACGGCCAGCATGACCAGAGCGAAACCGGTGCCGGTCAGCGCGTTGGACAGCACGGTGAAGCCGATTCGCTCGGCCCCTTCTGCCGGTTCCCATGCTCCAATGGGGTGCTCGTGCGCCGCGTGGTCATGGCCGGTGTGCCCGTGCGCCAGCGCATCCCCGCCTGCCGGGACCACAGGCGGCGTTCGCGCCTGCTCGAAACGCTCGGCGGCGTCGATGATCGGGATGATATGCCAGCGCTGGACGGCGCTGAGCACCAACCCCGACAAGGCGCCGATCAACAGCGCGCAAAGTACGATACGACGAAACAACATGTATGGCTCCTCAGCTCAGTGGCAAGGGAAGCCCTGAGAGTGCCGCATGTCATGCGCCGCGTTGTGCACCGCGGAGGCCTGCGCGAAACCGGCGCCGTACAGGATCAGGGCTCCCAACAGGAAGGCGGCGAAGAGCTGAAGCCCCTTGGAAATCGTGACAACACGCGCGGATGCAATGTGGGTAGTCTGGGTATGCATGGCATTTCTCCTAATGTATAGTTAGACGAAACCGGTTAATACGACATGGGTGGAACAACTCGACTTTTTTGATCGAGAGCGGACATTCCACCCGGTATCCCCATTCGATCATGTCTGGCGGTGCCAGCTGTAACGCTTGATGAGCTGCACAAAGAAGCTGTCGAGCAAATAGCCGATGGCTCCGATCACAAGAACCATCGCCATGAGCTGATCGTAATTAAGGCCCTCGCGCGCATCCTCGATGGAGTAGCCAAGACCCGAGGTCACGCCGAAGAACTCCGCCGGCACCAGCACGATCCAGGCAACTCCAAGGGCGAGGCGAATGCCGGTCAGCACGTCGAAGGTGATCGCCGGCACGATGATCTGAGTCAGCATGTGCCGGCGGCTGGCGCCGAGATTGCGCGCCACCTTGAACCAGTTCGGATCCACCTTCGCCAGACCCGCGGCGGTGGCGAACATGACCGGCCAGACCGCGGCGATCGCGATCAGGAAGATGATCGCCGAGTCCCAGCCCGCGAACACGATCACCGCAATCGGTTCCCAGGAAAGCGGGCTGATCATGCGCATCAGCTGGAACGGGGAATTGCTCAGCTCGCGGAAGATCTGGATGCGGCCCATCAGAATCCCGATCGGCACCCCGATGGCGATGGCGATCAACAGCCCGGCGCCCAAGCGGGATCCGCTAGCCCAGACGGCGCTCTGAATCAGACCGCTCTGCCACATTGCTACCATCGCGCGGAGCGCCGGGACCGGCCCAAAGCTGGCGAAATAGGCCGTCGCTGGGCTGCTCGAGATAAGCTGGATGCCGATCCACCACAAAACAAACAGGATCGTGAGGCCCGTGACGAAGTTGAACAGGCCCTGCCCCGTTGACTTCATCAGACGTGGAGTATCATTGACTGTGGCCGTGGCGCTGGTGCTCATGACTGGTCAGTCTCCGTCGCTGTATAGGCGTGTCCGGACATTCAGTTGTGTCCTCGGTGGTGCCAGCTGTAACGCTTGATCAGCGCCACACAGATACTGTCCAGAAACCAGCCGATAAGTCCGATGACGAGCACCATCACCGTGAGATGGTTGTAGGACAGCGTTTCCCGCGCGTCCTTGATGGCGTAGCCGAGCCCCGAGGTGACACCGAGAAGTTCCGCCGGCACGAGCACGATCCAGGCGACACCGAGCGCCAGGCGGATTCCGGTGAGCACGTCGAACGCGATCGCCGGCAGGATGACCTGGGTGAGCATGTGCATGGTCTTTGCGCCGAGATTGCGCGCCACCTTGAACCACGCCGGATCAATCTTGGACAGTCCCGCGGCGGTGGCGAATACAATCGGCCAGACCGCGGCAATCGCGATGAGAAAAACGATCGCCTGGTCCCATTCCGGATACACGATTACCGCGAGCGGCATCCACGCGAGCGGGCTGATCATGCGCAGAAACTGGAACGCTGAATTGCTCATCTCGCGGAACCGCTTGCTGCGGCCCATGACGATGCCGATCGGCACGCCGATGGCGATGGCGATCAGCATCCCCATACCCATGCGATAGCCGCTGGCGGCGACGGCGGCCTGGATCTTGCCTTCCCCCCACAGTACGGGAAAGGCCTCGAGCGTCGGGATCGGACCGAAAGTGACAAATGTGCGCGTAGCCGGATTAAGCCCCAGCAGCAGCGTCCCAAGCTCCCAGATAGCAAAAAATGCGACAAGACCGATAAATCCGCAAAATAGACGCCGCACCCCCAGGATTTTCCGACAGAGGGAGGTAAACGACCCGGTGGGTGCGGCGACCGCGCTCATACCTCGATCACTTCTACGCGGGTATACGGGTCGCCCTTTTGCGGCACACTCAGATCGTCCCTCCACTTCGGGTTTTTCTCGAGCGATTTCCTGATGAAGCCATAGTTGACAAGATCCTTCGCCACGAAATCGGGCGACAGTTTGTCCATGAACGCCCGGTCGCCGGTGAGGACCACCTTCTTGAGCTCCTCCGTGACCACCTTGGTGGCCGACTCATAGGGCCAGGCCTGGAAGTTGATGCGGCTCTGGTGCCACTCCACATGCTTGATCGCCAGCGGATTCTTGTAGTAGGCGGGGTCATAGAAGTTCATCGCGCGGTCGATCACCTCGAACGGAAATGGCAGATAGTTTTTGCCGTCCTTCGACAGTAACTGCGCGGTCGCCTTCCGGTTAGCGGCCATGTAGAGCTGCGCCTCGACGATGGCGTTGTGGACACCCTGTGTCCAGGCCGCGCGGGCCGGATCCATGACGTCGGCCTCATGCATCGCCACCACACAACAGGGATGCCCCTTCCAGACGTCGCCGGTGAAGCGCAGCATCTTGGCGCCGGCCTTGATTTCGCCGAGGGCGTTGAACGGTTCGGCGACGATATAAGCATCGATCTTCCGGGCCGCGAGGGCCGGGGGCATGTCCGGCGGAGCCAGCACCAGCAGATTGCACTCTTTGGGCCCGAGCTTGGCGTCCTGCGGCCGGATCACCGGCGTGATGCCCGCTTCGCGCAGCAACATTTGCGCGATGATGTTGTGATTCGAGTACCAGTACGGCACGGCCAGCTGCTTCCCGCCGAAGTCCTTGAAGGACGTAATACCGGTATGCGCACCGACCACAAGGGCCGAACCATTGGTATGATCCCAGGCGGTGATCTTCACCGGGAACTTGTTGTTGTAGCGCATCCAGACCGGAATCGGGTTGAGCAGATGCACGAGATTGAACTTGTGGGCCTGGAAGGCCTCGACGATCTCCGACCAGCCACGCACCAGCGTCGGGCGCTCGGAATCGAGACCCTCCTTCTTGAAGAAGCCCATTTCATGCGCGACCAGCAGCGCGGCAGCGTCGGTAATCGGCAAGTAACCGACACGGACCACCGGATCGAATTTCTTGTCGGCCCAGCCCTTCCTGGACGAGAGTGCGGCCGCACCGCTGAATGCGGCGAGCGCGCCTACCTTCAGCAGCGTGCGCCGGGTGAGTTCCGTTCCCAGAACACCGCCGAAGAGCGGCTCCTCCAGCACCAGCTTGGGGTCGTTTATTCCATCATCGTGTTTCGTGAAGTCGAGCGGCGATCCGCCGCGCGGGTTTTCAGATTTGTCGCTCCGTCGTTTCGTCATTTTTCATTCTCCTGTCTGTGTAGCAATCGGATTTGCCTGACGTGCACTGTCAGGCCCGCATGATGCCGAAAGATTCAGCCGGCGGACGCGGCCTCGTAGTTGGCGCTTGAGTCGGATTCCGCGTCGGGCTCGTCGCTGGCTTCCCTATCGGAAGCTACCGCCTGCGACCGTGTCGCTTCCTCGAAAGATCTCATCAGGTGTGCGCGCATTTCCTGTACCGCCGGGTCCTGGCGTTCGCGCGGGCCACTGAGGTCAATCGGGATGTCGTGCATGATCTTGCCGGGCTTTCCGGCCATGATCAAAGCACGATCGCCCATCAACACCGCTTCGTCGATATCGTGGGTGACGATCACTAGGTTGATGCCAAGGCGCTGGGCGATGGAACGAACGTCACGTTGCAGGGCCGCCCGGGTGAAGGCGTCAAGCGCCGAGAAAGGTTCATCCAGAAGAAGTAATTCAGGCTCCATCACGAGGGAGCGGGCGAGCGCCACGCGTTGCTGCTGTCCACCCGAAAGGTCCTGCACATTGGCGTCGGCGAATTCCTGGAGTTCGACGAGACGGAGCGTCTCGGCGACGCGGTTGCGGATTTCCTCTTTGGACCGGCGCGCGAAGTGGAGGCCGATGCCGACGTTTTGCGCGACCTGCATCCACGGAAACAGATGAGGCGCCTGGAACATCATGACCCAGCGAGGCGATGGGCCTTCCACCAGCGTGTCATCGAGATGTACCGTTCCGTCCGTGGCCCGCAGCAGGCCGGCGACGATGTGGAGCAGGGTCGACTTGCCGCACCCGGAACGGCCGATGATCGCGAGCGCCTCGCCCGGCTGCGCCTCCAACGCAACCCGTTCGAACGTGGGCACGCCGCGTGCACTGTAACGGTGGGTCAAACCCTGGATCTTGATATGGACTCCGCGTTTTGCCATCTTCGTGTATCTCCTCCACTAGTCAGTAAGAAGCTGTCCGCCCAACTTTCTGGGATGTGTCGGCGCCAGGACCCTAGGCGCTGTTGAGGCGCTCATGAACCAGTTTCACCCGGCGAGCCAGTTCTTCTTCATCAAGTAGACCGTGCTTGATCATCGAATGCGCCAGCGCCAAAAGCTGCCGCTCCGGGAATGGGACATCCGCGTATATCGTCGCCGAGAGATCGTCCTCCTCCGCGCGGCGCTGGACACCGGGCAGCGCGCAGGAGCCGGGAACGACCCGAGCGGTCGGCAAAACCAGGGAATCGCCGGCGAGCAGATCGCAGGTAGCATCCAGCGCGACCTTCCATGGCGGATCAGGGTTTGTCACTCCGTACTGCGCGGCGAGATCCTCCCACACCCTTCCGCGGCGCTTGATGGTCTCTAGCAATGCAACGAGCTTCAAGTCCGTTCGTGGCCCCCCGCCGTCGGCGGAGCCGTGTGCGTTCTCATCCGATGTGGCCATGGCTCACTCCTCAGTGATCGTGATGTATCGGATGCACTGCCGGGTGCACGGGCCGTTTGATGTTCGTGGTAACCCCGGGCTTCGGCATCGCCACGCCGATCAGGCAATCCCGTGTCACGATCGCGGCCAGCTGATCTTCGGTCCAGCCCTCGGTACCGGCGGGCCTCACGGGCAATACCATGTAGCGTGTCTTCTGATTCGAGTCCGCGACGCGGATTTCGACGTCCGGAGGCAGTTGCAGGCCGAATTCAGCCAGCACCTGGCGCGGCCAGCGCACCAGCCGGCGGCGGTAGTTCGGGGTGCGATACCACTCCGGCGATTGGCCGAGGATCGGGCGCGGATAGCACGAGCACAGCGTGCATACGACGACGTGCTTCAGCTTGGGCGTGTCTTCGAGGACGCGCAGGTTGCAGTAGTCGCTCGGCGTGCCGAAACCGGTCGGCGGGCTGTTGATCCAGTCGACGCCGACCGCCAGACTCGCTTTGACGCCATCGGTCACCGCAAGTTTCTTGTAATCGGGATCCAGCCAGGCCTTGGCCACCAGGCGCGCGGCAGGCAGCGGACCGAGGCTGTGTACGTACTCCGTCCAACGCCGATGGTCCTCAGCGGAGAAAAGTCCTTTTTCGATCGCCAGCTCGCGCACAGCGATTTCGAGCGCCTCGAAATCGCTGACTTCGTCGACCATCGGTGCGGGTTTATGTTCGTGGGGTTTGTTTGACATTTGCTTGTCCTCTCTGTTCGGCGTCGTTGGTCAGGTCAGGCCTTCTCCAGCCAACGTTCGGAAAACTCGGTCTCCAGCGTGTCGTTCGCGTACACGTCGTGATATTCGGGCCACAGGTCCTTCTGCCGGAATTTCACGCTGTAAAACCATTCGGGCTTGTCTGTGTTATCCCACGCCTCATCTTCCGGCGCGGGGCTTTCATAGACCAAGGCGACCACCGTGCCGGTGGCGCCTCGGGTGTAGATCTGGCAGCGTGTATAGAAGATATCCGGCAGATCCTTGATCCGAACACGGTCGCCCACTTTGAATTTCGCGGGACCGGCCTCGCCCTTGAAGCACTGGGGATCGCCTTTTCTGGTGGCTTTCTTGGCGTGGTGAGTTCTATCGTGCTGACTTTTGCTCATGGCGCTTTTTCACCTCATCAATCTTGTTGACCAGTTCAGTGAGCGTAACGTACTGTTTATCGACCAGGACCAGCGCGGCACTCAGCAGCCACCGACCGTAATAAGGGAGGCCGAGGTAACTTGTCAGACCGATTTCGACGTTCTGCCGGCGACGGCGTTCCTCGGCGTTCCAGACGCCGCGCCACGCCAGACATTCGCAGGTCGCAAAGGTATTGGCCTCCCACTGCTCTTCCTCTTTTTCTTCCCAACGAATGGGCACGTCCGGCTCTCCACCAATATCGTGAACCGAGCGCGTATAAGCCCTGAAGAGAGTGTGATCGATCTCATCGGGATAAGGCGCGTGCTGCGGTTTATGCACGGCTGGCTGCAGGTAACCGATGGCCCTGATAAAGCGCATCGCATCTTCTCTGGTAGACAATAATGACATGGTCTCTGACTCCTTTTTTTAGGTCCGACGGCTCAACAAATGATCATTCGAAACATCATGTGCATTAGAATATAAGCATTTACTATTATTGGTTTTGGCAATGAATCGTTCATTACCCGCTTCTCTGCTTAAGCCAGCAGCTGGCGCCTGTATAAAATTGAAATCTCTATTGGCACAAGATATTGTGTAACGAACATGCGCATAAAATTCTCCCGGACTGATGTCGAGTCCATCATGCTCTCAAGAAAGTCATAGAGTCCAAGATTTTATTGTGATTAGATGTATAGGAGATATTTATGGAAGGAGGCCGTAATACGATGACTCTACGCGCCATTAGATATTTCGTCGCCGTTGCGGAACATCACAGCTTCACCCGGGCTGCAGAATTGCTGTTTGTCTCGCAGCCGAGCCTGTCACAACAAATCAAGCTGCTGGAGGAATCGCTGCGCGTGCAGCTATTGGATCGCACGGGACGGAATGTACGTCTGACCGATGCCGGCGAGATTTATTTGCGTCATGCCCGTCGTATTTTGCGGGAACTTGACGCGGCCAAGCTGGCTATCAACGACGTTCAGGATCTCAACCGCGGCTCATTGCGCCTAGCGATGACCCCTATCACCGACTTCCTGATCCGCCCTTTGTTGGAGAGCTTCAACGACCGCTATCCCGGCGTCACGGTGAGTATCCTGGAAATGTCCCAGAATCAAATCGAAGCCGCGCTGGCCGGGAACAACGAAGAAAACATCGACATCGGAATCGTTTTTACCGATACGTTCTCATCCGAAGCGCGCTCCAACGAACTCGAGAAACATCTTTTGTTCGTCGAAAAACTTATCTTCGCTGTCGGCAAGTCTCATCCCTATGCCGGAAAGCAAGTGCCGATGAGCTTGCATGCGCTGGAGCAGGAATCTCTGGCACTGCTGAGCAGTAAATTCGCGCTACGGCGGCACGTCGACCAGTATTTCCACGAGCACGATGTCTCACCGCACATCGCGTTGGAGACCAACTCCGTGGGCGTAATCCTGGACATCGTCCGTCACGGTCACCTCGCCACCGTGCTTCCCTATACCATTGCCAGCGAGCAGGATGGTCTCTGTTCGATTTCGATGCAACCAGAGTTGCCAAACCACACAATAACCATGATTTGCCGTAAAGGCGCCCATAAGAGCGCAGCCTGCAGGGCCTTTGGAAATCTGGCCGCAGAGCGGTGTGCTGATAAAACGTCGAATGACCTTGAAATGTTAGCGATAGCTTAACTGCCAAAGCCGAGACTTTGGCAGCACCAAAAAAAGACAGATCCGGGGTGGGCGATGAGGACTGGTGACTGAAGTTTTAT
>Ga0153916_10001386_pt1 | contig 17330 bp, 12 predicted proteins | sample Opewatmetagenome_FD_109642 | JGI IMG/M metagenome (GOLD analysis project Ga0153916, IMG submission 109642) | Freshwater wetland microbial communities from Ohio, USA - Open water 3 Core 3 Depth 4 metaG | ecosystem: Environmental > Aquatic > Freshwater > Wetlands | place: USA: Ohio, Lake Erie... | reverse complement strand
GCAGGTGATGTGGCGCCTGCGCGACTGGGGCATTTCGCGCCAGCGCTACTGGGGCTGTCCGATACCTATTATTCATTGCGACCGTTGCGGCGACGTACCGGTGCCGGACCAGGATTTGCCGGTGGTGCTGCCCGAGGACTGCGTGCCCGACGGCACCGGCAATCCGCTCAACAAACGCGCCGATTTCGTGAACTGCGTCTGCCCGAAATGCGGCCAGCCGGCGCGACGCGAAACCGACACCATGGATACTTTCGTCGATTCGTCCTGGTACTACGCGCGCTACTGTGCGCCGGACAACGGAAGCGCGATGGTAGACGAGCGCGTGAAATACTGGATGCCGGTGGATCAGTATATCGGCGGCATCGAGCACGCGATTCTGCATCTGCTGTACTCACGCTTCTGGTGGAAGGTGATGCGCGACACCGGCCTGGTGCAGGGCGACGAGCCGTTCATGCGCCTGCTGACCCAGGGCATGGTGCTGAACGAGATTTTCTTCCGCAAGCCCGCGAGCGGGCGCATCGTTTATTACAACCCCGCTGACGTCGAGTTCAAATTCGACGACAAGGGCAACCGCATCGGCGCGATTCTGAAGAGCGACGGCCAGCCGGTGGAATCCGGCGGCATCGGCACCATGTCGAAGTCAAAGAACAACGGCGTCGATCCGCAGTCGCTCATCGACCAGTACGGCGCCGACACCGCGCGGCTGTTCATGATGTTCGCCGCGCCGCCGGAGATGACACTCGAGTGGTCGGACGAAGGCGTGGCCGGCGCGAATCGTTTCCTGAAACGGCTCTGGCGCCTGGTCGCGGAACATGTGAATGCGGGGCTTGGCGCCGGAACCGATGTCACCAAGCTGCCGGAACCGCTCAAGGACCTGCGGCGCCTGGCGCACCAGACGCTGGCCAAGATCACCGACGATATCGGCCGCCGCCGCACTTTCAACACCGCGATCGCGGCAGTGATGGAGCTGGTGAACGCCGTTGGGCGCCTCGACGACGCGTCCGAGGCCGCGAAATCCGTGCGCCAGGAAGCGCTGGAGTTCGTCACGATCATGCTTTCGCCGATTGCGCCGCACATCAGCCACGCGCTGTGGCATGCACTTGGTCATCGGGAGGCCGTTATCGACGTACGCTGGCCGGAGCCGGACGCCGCCGCGCTCAAGCAGGACAAGCTCGAGATCGTGGTGCAGGTCAATGGCAAGCTGCGCGGGCGCGTGTCGGTGCCGGTGCAGGCGCCGGAGGCGCAGGTGCGGGAAATCGCGCTCGCGGACGAAGCCGTCGCCCGTCATGTCGGCGGCAAGGCGGTGAAGAAGGTGATTGTTGTGCCGGGGAAACTCGTGAACATCGTGGTGGCGGGATGAATCGGTGTCATAACGGCCGCGTGCGCCGTTTCCGGATGCCGATCGTTTTTTTATTGGCAACACTCGCGGGCGCCTGCGGCTTCCACTTGCGCGGCGCGGGCGAGTACCGGCTGCCCCCGGCGCTGGCCACGCTACGGGTGGCAGTGGAAGGCAGTTCGCAGCAATACGATCCGTTACGGGTGGCGATGATCAACGCTTTGCGCGTCCAGGCCGGTGTTGACGTAGTCGACGCGACCGATGTGCCGGCCCTGGTGCTGTTCGCACAGCGATCGGACAGTCAGCTGCTGTCGGTGAGCTCGACCGGCATGGCGAACGAGTATCTCCTGAAATACGAGGTGAGTTTTCGCGTGGCGGACAAGAACGGGAAAGTCCTGTCGGAGCCTCAGACGGTCAGGGTCCAGCGCAATCAGGCGTTTGACCGCCTGAACGTGCTGGCCACGGAACGGGAAGGACGCGAGTTCCAGCGCGAGATGCAGCGCGACGCGGTGCAGCAGATCCTGCGGCGGCTGGCGCACATTGAACTGACGGAGAAGCATGCAGATCGGCCCTGATCAGCTGTCGAATCACCTCAAGCGCGGCCTCGCGCCGGTTTACTTCGTCTATGGCGAGGAGGTCCTGCTGGTCGAGGAAAGTTGCCGCGCCATCCGCGAGGCGGCGCGCGCGGCCGGTTACGCGGAACGCCAGGTATTGACCGTCGAAAGCGGTTTCGACTGGAACGGACTGTTCGCCTCGTTGCAGTCGATGTCGCTTTTCTCCGAACGGCGGATAGTCGAGCTGCGCCTGCCGACCGGCAAGCCGGGGGAAGCCGGCGCGGCGATCCTGACCGAGATCGCGGCACAACCGCCGGCCGACGTGGTGTTCATGGTCACCTGCGGCAAGCTGGAGAAGGCGACGCGCGAAGCCAAATGGGCCAAGGCGCTCGAAGGCGCGGGCGTGGCCATCCCGGTTTACCCGCTCGAGGCGGCGCAGTGGCCGGCGTGGATACGCCGGCGCATGGAGGCGCAGGGCATGAAGCCCGGACCCGGCGTGGTCGACCTGCTGGCGCATCTGATGGAAGGCAACCTCCTGGCGTGCGCCCAGGAAATCGACAAGCTCGTCATGCTGCGCGGCAGCGGTGAAATCGGGCTGGATGACATCGAAGGGAATCTCAGCGACAATGCCCGTTTCAACGTATTTGCTCTGGCCGACACCAGCCTGCGCGGCGAGGCCGCGGCGGTCGACCGCATTCTCGACAGCCTGCGCGGCGAAGGCGTGGAACCGGTGCTGATCCTGTGGGCGCTGGCGCGCGAGATCCGGGAACTGGCGCAAATGGCGCGCCTGGTCGCGGCGGGACAGCCGGCGGCACGCGCGATGGACGCGCGCCGGGTTTGGAACAAGCGCAAGCCGCTGGTCGGCGCCGCGCTCAAGCGCCTGCCGCCGGACGCGTGGCAGGGTTTGCTGCAGCGTGCCGCCCGCGCCGATCGTATCCTCAAGGGTCGCGGCGCCGGCGACATCTGGCAGGAATTGCAGTGTCTCGCCCTGGGCATGTGTGGATTGAAGCTCGGAACGTGCAGACAAGTCGCCTGACGACGGGCAGGAAGTATGAAAACGGCATCCCAACAGACCATTAATACGGACATCAAGCGCTACATGCGCGACGTCGGGCAGCGCGCCCGCGTCGCCGCGCGCGCGATGGCGCGCGCCGAGACCGCGGCGAAGGACGCGGCGCTGCTGGCGATGGCGGCGGAGATCGAAAAACACTCCGAGGCGCTGATCGCGGCCAACAGGAAGGATCTCGACGCCGGCAGGAACGCGGGGCTCGACTCCGCCATGCTCGACCGGCTCGAGCTGAACGCAGTGCGCGTCCAGGCCATGGCCGACGGCCTGCGCCAGATCGCTCTGCTGCCCGACCCGGTTGGCGAAATCACCGATTTGAATTACCGCCCTTCCGGCATCCAGGTCGGGCGCATGCGCGTGCCGCTCGGCGTGATCGGCATCATTTATGAATCGCGCCCGAACGTCACCGCCGACGCCGCCGGGCTTTGCCTCAAGTCCGGCAACGCCGCGATCCTGCGCGGCGGTAGCGAGGCGATACACTCGAACCAGGCCGTCGCCGCCTGCATCCAGGCCGGGCTTCGGCAGGCCGGCCTGCCCGCTGATGCGGTGCAGGTGGTTGAAACCACCGATCGCGCCGCCGTCGGCGAGCTCATCACGATGAAGGAATACGTGGACGTGATCGTGCCGCGCGGCGGCAAGTCGCTGATCGAGCGCATCTCTGCCTCCGCGACCATCCCCGTGATCAAGCATCTGCACGGCGTGTGCCACGTGTACATCGACGACAAGGCCGACCTCGACAAGGCGGTCAAGGTCGCGTTCAACGCCAAGACCCAGCGCTATGGCACCTGCAATACGATGGAGACGCTATTGGTCGCGCGCGGCATCGCCGACAAGGTGCTCCCGGTTTTGGGGAAGATGTATCAGGACAAGGGCGTGGAGCTGCGCGGCTGCCCTGCGACCCAGAAGATCCTGCCCGGGATCAGGGCCGCGACCGAGGAGGACTGGCACACGGAATATCTGGCGCCGATTCTCTCGATCCGCGTGCTCGAAGACGTGTCCGAGGCGATCGACCACATCGCCCGGTACGGTTCGGCCCACACCGATTCGATCGTGACCGAGGACCTCACCCGCGCGCGCCGTTTCCTGCGCGAGGTCGATTCGAGCTCGGTGATGGTCAACGCCTCGACGCGCTTCGCCGACGGCTTCGAATACGGTCTCGGCGCCGAGATCGGCATCTCCACCGACAAGCTGCATGCGCGCGGCCCGGTGGGGCTCGAGGGACTGACGTCGGTGAAATTCATCGTGCTCGGGGATGGGCATATCCGAACTTAAAGTTCGCATCAGCGAACGAACTCCCCCTCTCCCCTTGCGGGAGAGGGATGGGGAGAGGGGTGTAGTCGAAGCGTGTATGTTGTACCTGTCGCCGTGTCGAACCTAAGCACCCCCTCACCCTCATTCCCTCTCCCACGGGGGGAGAGGGAAGCGAGCCGAAGCGCGCTGCGCGCGCATTTCGCATGATCGGCATTCTTGGCGGCACCTTCGACCCCATTCATTACGGCCACCTGCGCCCGGCGCAGGAGGCGTTGCGCGCCCTCGACTTGGCCGAAATCCGGGTCATTCCCGCGGGACAGCCGCCGCATCGCCGCACGCCGGTGGCGAGCGCCGCGCAGCGGCTGCGCATGGCCGAACTCGCGGTGGCGGATCTGCCGGGGTTCATCGTGGATGACCGCGAACTCCGGCGCGGCGGGCTTTCCTACACCGTGCTGACCCTGGAATCGTTTCGCCAGGAGTTCGGCGATCGGCCGCTATGTCTGCTGCTGGGCATGGATGCTTTCGAGGGTCTCGAAACCTGGCACCAGTGGAGCCGATTGCCGGAGCTGGCGCATCTGGTGGTGCTGACGCGGCCGGGCTGGACGTTTCCGGCCGCAGCGGCCTTGCCCGCCTGGGCGCGCGGCCGTGTCACGCGCGAGGCGCGCGAGCTCGCGCTGACGCCCGCCGGCAGAATTTATTTTCAGGCGGTCACGCCGCAGGACATTTCCGCCACGCGCCTCCGCGAAGCGATCGCGCGCGGACAGCCGGTGGAAGGGCTGTTGCCGCCTGCGGTGCTCGACTACATCCGCCAGAACCGACTTTACCTGAACCGGGGAATTTGATGCCAAAAGCCGACAAAGCCAGAAAGGTCCAGCACTGGGTTCACGACGCGCTCGAGGACGCCAAGGCGCGCGACATCGCCGTGCTCGACGTGCGCAAGGTGAGCGATTTCACCGACTACATGGTGATCGCCACCGGCACCTCGAACCGGCACGTGCAGTCCACCGCGGACAAGGTGATGGAAACGCTGCGCGAGCACGGTGTGCGCCCGGTCGGCAGCGAAGGCGAGAAAATCGGCGACTGGGTGCTGATCGATTTTGGCGACGTGGTGGTGCACGTGATGCGCGAACAGACGCGCGATTTCTACAATCTCGAGAAACTCTGGTCCGACGCGAAGCACGTCTTGCCCGGCAAGACGAAGGAAATCGCCAGGACGCCCAAGACGCCAAGGCTGCCAAGAAAACCGAAAACCGCGAAAAAATAGATTCCTGTTTTTTGGAGTCTTGCCGGTTCAAGACATATCATGCAAATCCACATCATCGCCGTCGGCGAGCGCATGCCCGTGTGGGTCGACGCCGGCTATCAGGAATACGCCAAGCGTCTGCCGCGCGAGTGTCGCCTGATCTTGCACGAGGTGCCCGCCGGGCGGCGCACCAAGGGCGCCGACCTGCGCCGTCTGATCGAGCAGGAAGGCCAGCGTCAGCTGGCCGCGATTCCCGCCGGCGCACGCGTGATTGCCCTCGACCGCGGCGGGAAACAAATGGATACCGAGGCGCTGGCCGCGGAAATGAAACGGCGCATGACGAGCGGTGACAATCTCGCGCTGCTGATCGGCGGACCCGAGGGGCTGGCGCCGGCCTGCCTCGCGCGCGCCGACGCGCGCTGGGCGTTGTCTGAACTTACCCTGGCGCACCCAGTGGTGCGGGTGGTGCTGGCGGAACAGCTCTATCGCGCGTGGAGCATCATTAATAATCTGCCGTATCATCGGTAGGGTGTAGCCGAATCGCCTGCGGCGAGCCGTTATGCAGCCCGGATGAAGCGCAGCAGAATCTGGGGAAATACATAGTCGAGCGGCCTTCGGCCGCTCGACTAAAAACCGCTGCCAGCCGGTTACGCGTATAATAGATACAGAAAAGAAACGCGAACTCATGCTCTACCTCGCCTCCGCCTCGCCCCGCCGCCGCGAATTGCTGTCCCAGCTCGGCCTCGAATTCGAGGCGATGCCGTCGAACATTCTCGAAGAACGCCGGGCCGGGGAGTCGCCCGCGGAATACGTGACGCGGGTGGCGCGTGACAAGGCGTTGTACGTGGCCGGCCTGGTAAAGACGCGCGAGTTGCCGGCGCATCCGGTGCTGGGCGCAGACACCGAGGTGGTGCTGGAGGGCGAGATTTTCGGCAAGCCGCGCGACCGCGACCACGGCGTGGAAATGCTGCGCCGCCTGGGTGGGCGCACGCATGAAGTGTTGTCCGCCGTCTGTCTGATCCATGAGGACCGGGAGCACGCCGCCCTCAGCGTCAGTCGCGTCACCTTCGCGCCATTGACCGCGGCGGAGATCGCGCAATACTGGGAAACCGGCGAGCCGGTGGGCAAGGCCGGCGCGTATGCCATCCAGGGAAGCGCGGCGGCCTTCATCGCGCGCCTGGAAGGCAGCTACTCGGGCGTCATGGGATTGCCGCTGCACGAACTGGCGGTTTTGCTCAAAAAAATCGGAATGAGAGGCGCATGAGCGAAGAGATTTTAATCAACGTCACGCCGCAAGAAACCCGCGTCGCTATCGTGGAAAACGGCGTGCTGCAGGAGGTGTATATCGAGCGCACCCGCAGCCGCGGCATCGTCGGCAACATTTACAAGGGGAAGGTGGTGCGAATCCTCCCCGGCATGCAGGCGGCGTTCGTGGATATCGGGCTCGAGCGCACTGCCTTCTTGCACGCCTCCGACGTGCGTCCGGCCTCGGCGCCGGAAAACGGCGCGGGCACGGCGCCGCCGATTCATGAATTGTTGCGCGACGGACAGGAGATCGTCGTGCAGGTGGTCAAGGACCCGCTCGGCACCAAGGGCGCGCGCCTGACCATGCAGATCACGCTGCCGGCGCGTTACCTGGTCTATCTGCCCGACAGCAAGCACATCGGCATTTCGCAGAAGATCGGCGACGAGGCCACCCGCGAGCGCCTGCGCGCGCTGGTGAAATCCGCCCTGGGCGAGGGCGCGGAGGAAGGCGGGTATATCCTGCGCACGCTCGCCGAGTCGGCGTCCGAAGACGAGATCGAAACCGATATCCGTTACCTGCGGCGCGTGTGGGCCGCCTCGCAGGAGCGTATCCGCAGCGCGCCGGTACCCGGCCTGATCCACGAGGACCTGCCGCTGGCGTTGCGCGCGATGCGCGACCTGGTGCGCGACAACGTCGAGAAAATCCGCATCGACTCGCGCGAGGTATACACCAAGGCGATCGATTTCGGGATCGAATTCATTCCCGAAGTGGCCGACCGCATCGAGCATTATCCCGGCGAGCGCCCGATCTTCGACCTGTACTCGGTCGAGGACGAAATCCAGAAGGCGCTCGACCGCAAGGTGATACTCAAGTCCGGCGGTTACCTGATTCTCGACCAGACCGAGGCCATGACTACCATCGACGTCAACACCGGGGCGTACGTCGGCCGGCGCAACCTGGAGGAAACCCTGTTCAAGACCAACCTCGAGGCGGCGCAGGCGATCGCGCGGCAACTGCGATTGCGCAACCTCGGCGGCATGATCATCATTGATTTCATCGACATGGCCGAGGCCGAGCACAAGCGGCAGGTGTTGCGCGCGCTCGAGCGGGCGCTGTCGCGCGATCGCACCAAGGTATACATGACCGAGATGTCGCCCTTGGGGTTGGTGGAACTCACGCGCAAGCGCACCCGCGAAAGCCTGGAGCACGTCCTGTGCCAGCCCTGTCCGGTCTGCCAGGGGCGGGGCATGGTCAAGACGCCGCAAACGGTGTGCTACGAAATCTTCCGCGAGATACTGCGCGAGGTGCGTCAGTACGGTGCGGATCAATACCTGGTGCTGGCCTCCCAGGCGGTCATCGATCTGCTGCTCGATGAGGAGGCAGGCAGCCTGGTGAAACTGCAGGAGTTCATCGGCAAACCCGTACAGCTCAAGGTCGAGCCGCTCTACACCCAGGAGCAATATGACGTGGTCCTGGTCTAAGAAAGAGGCTGCCTGACCGCCAGAAGAAACTTTTATCTCCATCCCGTATCGAAATAAGCTGGCGTCGCGGTGTTATGCTCCTGTTTTTCTGCTTTTTGTCCGGATGCGGCAAAATAGCGCCATGAACACCCGTAACGTCCGCGCAAAGGATCGGCCGCTGGCATGAAGAAAAGTCTCCGCCGCTATGCCGTTCATGTCGGCCGCCTCACGCTGCACGTCAGTCGTTGGGGCCTGTACGTATCCGCCGTGGTCCTGGCGCTGCTCGCCATTCTTTTCACCGTCACGAGCTTTCTCCTGCCGCGACTGGCGCAACAGAAGTCTGATCTCGAGGAATATCTGAGCCGCCGCTCCGGGCACGAGGTGCGCATCCAGTCGCTGCATGCCTATTGGGACGGGCTGCATCCAGGGGCGCTCGCCACCGGACTCGAGGTGTACAGCGCCAACGAGGTCCAGCCCTCGATCCGCCTGCACGAGGTGCGCATCAGTCTCGCGCTCACGCCGCTGCTGTGGGGAAAATTCGAGATCAACAGCCTGGTCGTGGTGAAGCCGAGCCTGGCGGTCGAGCGGCTGGCGGACGGGCGTTTCCGCGTTACCGGCTTCGACCCGATGCATGCCGCGGAGGCCGGCGGCGGTGAAAAATTCGTCGCCTGGCTGTTCCGGCAGGGCCGCCTCGCGATCGAAAACGGCGAGTTGCAGTGGTTCGACCGCCGCGACACCACGGCCACCACGGCCATGCACCTGGCGCGCGTGAACCTCAGCCTGCATAACAGCGGCGACCGCCACCGCCTCGACTTCAGTGCCGACTTCCCGCCCGGGGTGTGCCGCGACTGTTCGCTCACGCTCGACATTGAAGGAAACCCGCTTGCCTCCGCCGACTGGGGCGGGTCGGTCTATTTGCGCGCATCCCAGATCGACGTCGCCAGCCTGCCCCTGATCGCGCGCGAAAAACTGCCGTCCGATTTCCGCGGCCGGTTCGCGGCGCAAATCTGGTCCGAGTGGGAGCAGGGTCGCCCGGTATCGCTGAAGGGTCATGTCCAGGCCACGGGGCTCAGCTTGCCTTTGCCGGCATGGAAATCTCCCCTCGGTATCCGCCTGGCGAGCGGTGACCTGAGCTGGCGCGCCCAGGGCGACGGCTGGCGCCTCGACGTGGCCAATCCGGTGGTCGGCCTGACCGGCAAGACCTGGGTCGCCGGCCATGCGCGCGTCATTCATCAACCGGATGAGAGCCGGATCCAGATCAGGCATCTGGATATCGGCGACATTTCGGCTTTTGCCGCGCGTGCTTACACCGATCGGCCGCCGGCGGACGCCGCGCCGGTCCAACCGCATCCGTTGCTCGCATACTGGCTGGCGGGAAAACCCGAAGGGACGCTCGACAATTTCCGGCTGCGGATTCAGGGTGACTGGGCGGCGCCCGAGGATTTCGCCCTGGAGGCGGACATCGCCGCCAGCGCGATTCTCCCGTATGAGAAATATCCCGGAATCCGGGGGCTCAACGGCCATCTTTCGCTGTCGCGTCTGCGCGGTGACCTGCGGGTCGACTCGACCGGCGTCACGGCCACGTTCCCGCAGCTGTTCCGCGCGCCGCTGGCGGCGAAGCGCGCGAGCGGCGCGATCAGCTGGGAAAAGCATGACGATTACTGGCTGGTGAACGGCAACGACTTGCAGGTGATCGCCGACGACGGCCGCGGGACCGGCAAGCTGAGCGTGCGGGTTCCGCTCGACAAGTCCATCTCGCCGTACCTGAAGCTGCGCGTGGATTTTCAGGACGGCAACGGCGCCAACGCGGCGCGATACTATCCGGTTCAGCACCTCTCGCCGAAGACCCTGGCGTGGATGGAAAGCTCCTTCGTCGACGGAAAAATCACCCAGGGCTATCTGCTCTACGACGGGCCGGTCCGGGATTTCCCGTTTCGCAACGGCACCGGAAAGTTCGAGTTGCGTGGACATGTCAGCCACGCGGTGTATCGCTTCCTGCCCGGTTGGGAACCGGTCCGACAGGGCGAGGCGGACGTCGCCATCAACAACGCCGAGGTTCTGGTCACCGGTGACGGCAAGATCGGCAACCTCAATGCCAGCCAGATCGTGGTCCAGTCGCATGACACGAGCGAGGGCAAATATGTCGTTCGCGTCACCGGCAAGGTCGCCGGCCCGCTCGGCGCAACCCTCGACGTCTTGCGCGACACCAAACCGGAGCCGGGCACGGCGCGCTGGCTTGGCTACATTCCACCCGGCCTGAAGGGGACCGGTGACGGCATCCTCAGCCTGGACCTGACGATTCCGGTGGGGCAGGCGCATTCCGCCCAGCTCAACGGCGAATACAGTTTCCTGAAAAGCAATCTGTCGTTTCCCGGCACCGGCGTGACCGCCGAGGGGATCGAAGGCAACGTGCGCTTCAGCCAGGATGGCATTCACGAGGGCAGCCTGCACGCGCGCTTCCTCGGTGGCGACACCGTGTTCACGGCCACGCGCGATCAGGACCGGCTGCTGATCCGCGGTGAAGGCGCCGTCACCGCGCGCGGCCTGGCGCCGATCGTGGGTCCGCTGATCGCGCCGAAGCTGACCGGGGCCGCCAGCTGGAACGCCGCGTGGCGCGGGAACCAGGGCACAGGCGACCTGAGCGCCGCGGTCGATTTGCGCGGACTGAAAGTCACGCTGCCGCCGCCACTCGACCGGCCGAACGGGCTGGCCGACGGGCAGCTGAAGGTGCGCACCGAAGCCGGCACCCGCGACAGTTTTCTCATTGCGCTCAATGTCGGCAATAGCGCCAGCGGCCGGCTGGCTTTTTCCCGTGTCGACGACGGCTGGCATTTCGTCGGCGGACGGGTCGGTTTCGGGGAAGAGCGCGTGGTCTCCTCCGGGGAGCGCGGCCTGCATGTCAGCGCGCGCCTGGAGCAGTTGGACCTCGATCAATGGTGGCCGCTGCTCGGCGGCGGTTCGTACGGCACGCCGGATTTCCTCGCGCGCGTGAGCGCGGAGGTGAAATCGTTCGGCATGTTCGACCGCCGCTTCGGAAATCTCACGCTCGATCTCGCGCACCGGGGCGACCTCTGGAGCGGCACGGTCAACGGCGCTTCCATGGCCGGCAGCGCCAGGATTTCGGGGCGGGGCCGGGCGGCGAATATCGAGCTGGATCTGGCGCGGCTGGCATTGCCACGGAAACAACACGCCGCTTCCGAAGAGCAGGGCGATCCGCGCCACCTGCCAACCGTGACGTTGCGCAGCAAATCCTTCGTGTTGCAGGACAAACCGCTGGGCGAGCTGGATTTCATGGCGGCGCCCGGTGACACCGGGTGGCTGATCCGGCGTTTTAACGTGACCCGGCCCGAGATGAAACTGAGCGTCAGCGGCAGCTGGCAATTCGTGAATAACCGGCAGCTGAGCGATTTCAATCTCGAGTTCAACAGCACCGATCTGGGAAAAACCATGGATGCCCTCGGCGTGCCGGATCAGGTCGCCGGGGGCGAGGTCAACGTCAAATCGCATCTCAGCTGGCCCGGCGCACCGGCCGATCCCCAGCTCGCCACCCTGAGCGGCAAGATCCAGGTGTCGGCGCAGAAGGGCCGTTTCCTGCAGGTGAAACAGGGCGCCGGCCGGTTGTTCGGTCTGCTCGACGTGAGCGCCATCGGACGCTATCTGCGGCTGGATTTCAGTCCGGTATTCGGCAAGGGATTCATCTACGACCGCATCAGCGGCGAGGTGAACATCGAAAAAGGCAACGCCTACACCCAGGGTTTCTCCATCCGCGGGCCGGCGACCCAGATCGACGTCGGCGGACGCGTCGGTCTGGCGGCCGAGGATTACGATCTCAGCATCGAAGTGCAGCCGAAGCTGAGCGACACCGTGACGCTCGCCACGTGGGGCGTGCTCGGCCCGCAGGTGGCGGCGGCGGTGCTGGCGGTGCAAAAGATCTTCAAGAAGCAGATCGCCGAAGGTACCCGCGTCACCTATGTGGTCAAAGGCCCGTGGGACAATCCGGCGATCACGAAGTCGGTCAAGAGCAAGACCTCGAAGACGTCGGCCGTGCCGCTGCCGGCGGGTGAATGACAGGGCGCTTCGGTGATATCCTATCGGCATGCACCGCTGTCCTCTTTTTATTTCCTTGCTGGTTTCCTTCCCGGACCGTGTCGCGGAATCCTTTTCCGCCGGGATCGCACCAGCCTTCGCCGGCTCCGGACGCATCTCATGACGCGGGTGGCGGCGGTGCAGATGACGTCCGGCCCCGCGGTCGCGGCGAATCTCGAGGAGGCCGGGCGGCGGATTCGCGCCGCGGCCGACGACGGTGCCCGGCTCATCGTGCTGCCGGAGAATTTCGCGCTCATGCCGCTCACGGACGCCGACCGGCTGGCGGCGGCGGAACCGGACGGTCGCGGCCCGATCCAGGATTTCCTCGCCGCGCAGGCGCGCACGCATCGCGTGTGGCTGGTGGGCGGGACCATTCCCTTGACGACGCAAGCTCCGGAGAAGGTGCGCGCCGCCTGTCTCGTGTTCAACGATAGCGGCGAGCGCGTCGCGCGTTACGACAAGATTCATCTGTTCGACGTGCGTCTCGCCAATGGCGAAGAGTACCGGGAATCACGCAGCTTCGAGCCTGGCGCGGAGTGCGTGGTGGTGGACAGCCCGGCGGGAAAGCTCGGACTCACGGTGTGTTACGACCTGCGCTTTCCGGAACTCTTCCGGCACCTGCTGGATCAAGGCGCGGAGCTCTTCGCCGTGCCATCGGCCTTTACGGCCCACACCGGAGCCGCGCATTGGGAAATACTGCTGCGCGCCCGCGCCATCGAAAATCTCGCCTACGTCATTGCCGCCGCCCAGGACGGCCGCCACGCCAACGGACGCGAAACCTACGGTGACAGCATGATCGTCAGCCCCTGGGGCGAGATCATGACGCGCTTGGCGCATGGCGCCGGCCACGTCGTCGCCGACTGCGATCCGGCGCGCCAGCAGGGCGTGCGTGCGAGCCTGCCGAGCATCCGGCACCGGAGGTTGCGATGTGCAGGACGCACAAGTGTCGCTGAGGATAAGGGGTTGATCTTCGGGTCCAGGGATGCCGGGAGCGACCACGCATGAGCGACAAAATGCTTACGCTGGCGCGTCAATCGCTGCTCGAACCGGCGGGCATCGGCGATCGTGAACTGGCGCGCCTGATCGGCAACCTCCTGGCTGGTCGGGTGGATTATGGCGATCTGTATTTCCAGTACAGCCGCCACGAGGCCTGGTCGCTGGAAGAGGGCAAGGTCAAGTCCGGCAGCCACAACATCGAGCAGGGCGTGGGCGTGCGCGCCGTGGCCGGGGAAAAAACCGGCTTCGCCTATTCCGACGATATCGTGCTGCCGGCGCTGCTCGATGCCGCAGCCGCCGCGCGTGCGATCGCGCAACAGGGCGCGGAGGGCCGCGCGCCCGCCGTGTTTCGCGGCGCCTCGGGCCTGCAGCTCTATCAGCCGGTCGATCCGCTGGCGAGCCTGGCGGACGACGCCAAGGTGAAGCTGCTCGAGCGCGTCGAAGCCGAGGCGCGCGCCCGCGACCCGCGCGTGAAACAGGTGATGGCGAGCCTCGCCGGCGTGCACGAGGTGGTGCTGGTGGTGCGCTCGGACGGCGTGATCGCCGGCGACGTGCGCCCGCTGGTGCGACTCAACGTCAGCGTGATCGTGGAGGCCGGCGGCCGTCGCGAGCAGGGCAGCCACGGCGGCGGCGGGCGCTTCACCTACGATTATTTCCTGCAGCAGGATCGCGCGCTCGAGTACGCGCGCGAGGCGGTGCGCCAGGCGCTGGTCAATCTCGATGCGGTCGATGCGCCCGCCGGCACCATGCCGGTGGTGCTCGGCCCCGGCTGGCCTGGCATCCTGCTGCACGAGGCCATCGGCCACGGGCTCGAAGGCGATTTCAACCGCAAGGGCACCTCGGCGTTCGCCGGGCGACTCGGCGAACGCGTGGCTTCCGAGCAATGCACCGTGGTGGATGACGGCACGATTCCCGACCGGCGCGGCTCGCTCAACGTCGACGACGAAGGCACGCCGACCCAGAAGACGGTGCTGATCGAAAACGGGATTCTCAAGGGTTACATGCAGGACACGCTGAATGCGCGCCTGATGGGGGTAGCGCCCACCGGTAACGGCCGGCGCGAATCCTACGCGCACCTGCCGATGCCGCGCATGACCAATACCTACATGCTGGCCGGGAAACACGATCCGGGCGAGATCATCGCCTCGGTGGACAAGGGTTTGTACGCCGTCAACTTCGGCGGCGGGCAGGTGGACATTACTTCGGGCAAGTTCGTGTTCTCCGCCTCCGAGGCCTATCTGATCGAGAACGGCAAGATCACGCGCCCGGTCAAGGGCGCGACCCTGATCGGCAACGGTCCGGATGTGCTGACGCGCGTATCCATGGTCGGCAACGACCTGCAGCTCGATCCCGGCGTCGGCACCTGCGGCAAGGAAGGACAGAGCGTGCCGGTCGGTGTCGGCCAGCCCACGCTCAAGATCGATGCACTCACGGTCGGAGGAACCCAGAGTTGAGCGGCGTGCCTGCGACCGGCGTGGCGGTGACGGACAAGGCGACGCGCGAGCGCCTGGCCGCGGCGGTGGAGTTCGCGCTGGCCGAGGCGAAGCAGTCGGGCGCCACCGCGGCCGAAGCCGGCGCCAATATCAGCCAGGGATTGGCGGTGACGGTGCGTCTGGGCGAGGTCGAGACCGTCGAGCACACGCGTGACAAGGGCCTCGGTCTCACGGTTTATTTCGGACAACGCACCGGGTCGGCCAGCACCACCGACATCAGCCCGGAGGCGCTGCGCGATACGGTGCGCGCCGCCTGCGCCATCGCCAAACACACGGCCGAGGACGACTGCGCCGGCCTCGCCGACCCCGCGCGGCTCGCCACACACTTCCCCGATCTGGGTTTGCACTACCCGTGGCATCCCGACATGTCGCAGGCGATCGAGCTGGCGCGCGCCGCCGAGACCGCCGCGCGCGAGACCGACGCCCGCATCACCAACTCCGAAGGCGCTTCGCTCTCGACTCACGAGGGGCTGGAGGTCTACGGCAATACCCACGGATTTCTCGGCAGCCAGGCAAGCACGCGTCACAGCCTGTCCCTGAGCGTGATCGCCCAGGACCAGGCCGGCATGCAGCGCGATTACTGGTACAGCGTGGCGCGCGACCCGGAACGGCTCGAATCGCCGCAAACGGTCGGGCACGAAGCCGCGCGGCGCACCTTGCGCCGTCTCGGGAGCCGCCAGCTCTCGACGCGTGAGTGTCCGGTGCTGTTCGAAGCGCCGATCGCCTCGAGCCTGTTGTCGCATTTCATCAGCGCGGTGCGCGGCTCGAGCCTGTACCGGCAGGCCTCGTTCCTGCTCGACAGCCTCGGCAAGCCGCTGTTCGCCGATTTCGTGCACCTCCACGAGCAACCGCATCTCAAAGGCGCCTTGGGCAGCGCGGCCTTCGACGGCGAGGGCGTGGCGACCCAGGCGCGCGACCTGGTGCGCGGCGGCGTGTTACAGGGCTACGTGCTCGATTCCTATTCCGCGCGCAAGCTCAAGATGACCACCACCGGCAACGCCGGCGGGGTGCATAACCTGACGCTCGATCCCGGCCCGGAGTCCCTCGACCTCGGGCAACTGCTCAAACGCCTGCACACCGGCCTGCTGGTGACGGAGCTGATCGGCTTCGGCGTCAACATCGTCACCGGCGACTATTCGCGCGGCGCCGCCGGGTTCTGGGTGGAGAACGGCGAGATCCGGTATCCGGTGGAGGAGATCACTATCGCCGGCAACCTGCGCCAGATGTTCCGGCAACTGCTGGCCGCGGGCAGCGACGTCGACACCCGCGGCAACCTGCGCTGCGGTTCCATCCTGATCGAGAACATGACCGTCGCCGGAAATTAGCAAATCCGAACCGCCAAGAACGCCAAGAGAATCGAAACCAAAAATTCTGTCGTTCTTGTTTTGTCTTTAACCTGGCGTTCCTGGCGGTAAAAATTCCCCGGAAATTATCTTCCCGGATGGCGCGCGGCCGTCTAAACTGGGACGCCTCACGGGAGAGCGTCACCATGGCGAAGCCGCGCCGACAAAAAAAACCGGATCATCTGAAGCGCGTGCTGGCCGCGCTCGAAACCGGTGACGCCGCCAAAGTACGCGAAATTCTTTCCGAGCTGCATCCGGCGGACATCGCCAACATCCTGGAAGGTCTGCCGGTGGAGCCGCGCGCCACCGTCTGGGCGCAGGTGGACATCCAGCGCATGGGCGAGGTGCTGCTCGAACTGCCGGAAGCAGTGCGCGTCGACCTCGTCAGGCTCATGGACGATCAGAGCCTCGTCGCGGCGGTCCATGCCCTCGATATCGATGACATCGCCGACCTGATTCCCGATCTCCCGGACGATGTCATCGCCGAAATCCTGTTCGCGCTCGACAAGCAGGACCGCCAGCGTCTCGACGCCGTGCTGTCTTATCCGGAGGACACCGCCGGCGGCCTGATGAACGTGGACGCCGTGACGGTGCGCGAGAACATCACGCTCGAGGTGGTGCTGCGCTACCTGCGCCGACGCGGCGAGTTGCCGGAGCATACCAATCAGCTGTTCGTCGTGGATCGCGGCGACCGCATCGTGGGGCTGCTGTCGGTTTCGCGATTGCTTACCACCGACGCGCGCACCCGCGTCTCGCGGGTGATGGAGCGCGAGGTGGTAAAGTTCACGGCGTTGACGCCGGACCGCGAGGTGGCGGCGGCGTTCGAGCGCTACAATCTGATTTCCGCCCCGGTGGTGGACGAAAGCAACCGCCTGCTCGGGCGCATCACGGTGGACGACGTCGTCGACGTCATCCGCGAGCAGGCCGACCGCCAGGTCATGGCGCCGGCGGGTCTGTCCGAGGAAGCGGATCTCTTCGCGCCGGTGGCGCGTTCCAGCCGGCACCGCGCCGTGTGGCTCGGCATCAACCTGGTGACGGCGATCATCGCCTCCTGGGTCATCGGCCTGTTCGAGGACACCATCCAGAAGGTGGTGGCGCTCGCGGTATTGATGCCGATCGTGGCGAGCATGGGCGGCAACGCCGGCACCCAGACCCTTACGCTGATCGTGCGCGGGCTGGCGATGGGCACGATCTCGGAGAGCAACGCGCGGCGGGTGCTGTTGCGCGAGCTCATGATCGGCGCGGTCAACGGGCTG
>Ga0153916_10001385_pt1 | contig 17335 bp, 9 predicted proteins | sample Opewatmetagenome_FD_109642 | JGI IMG/M metagenome (GOLD analysis project Ga0153916, IMG submission 109642) | Freshwater wetland microbial communities from Ohio, USA - Open water 3 Core 3 Depth 4 metaG | ecosystem: Environmental > Aquatic > Freshwater > Wetlands | place: USA: Ohio, Lake Erie, Old... | reverse complement strand
CCGGCTTCCTTAAGCGAGGCAATCCCAACCGCTGCCTGGCGGTCTTTGAACGAATTGGTGGGACCCTGGCGTTCGTCTTTAATGTAAATATTCGGACAGCCTAGCATCATCCCCAGGTTGGCAGCGTGCACCAGTGGTGTCCCACCCTCTCCCATAGAGAAAGATGGATTATATTCGTAAATGGGCAAGAGTTCCCGATAGCGCCACAGATCGAAGGCGCGTTGAGAAAGTCTATCGGGCAGAAGGCGTCCCAGGGAGGAATAATCGTAGCGCGCCTCACTCCATTGTCCGTTACAGTTCGGGCAAGCTGTCGTGAACGGGGAATATTGGAACTGGTAGCCGCAATCGAGGCATTCGGCTATAAATGAAGACGGCAAAAGAGCCTCCGTGATGCAACTGGAGTGGGTTTAATCTTGGAACCTCTGGCGGGGAGCCTCCCCATTCAAACGCGCAAGAGCGCATACCAGGTCGTCTTCAAGAATGGGTTTAGTCAGGTAATCGGCTGCGCCCAAATTGGAGGCTTTACCCTGATCTTCCAAGATGGTGCAAATGATCACGGGGATTTGTCTCGTTTCCGGGTCGTCCTTTAAATTTTCCAATACCTGCCACCCATCGCAACCTGGCATCATCACATCCAGGGTAATGGCAGCCGGGTGCAGCTTGCGCGCCAGGTCAACTACTCGGGTAGGATCAGTTAAGCCGTAGACCTGGTAACCATGGTTCTTCAGGTATCGCTCGTAGAGCTGAATGATCGGACGCTCATTATCGATTGCTAATACCAGGGGTTGAGAGGAGGACGTCGGTTCTGTGCTTTCTGCCTCTCCACTTGATATTCCTTTCAGCGGAAAGGGTAAAGTGAAGAAGAACTTGCTGCCTTTACCAACATCGCTCTCCACCCCGATACGCCCGCTGTGCATCTCCACCAGGTGACGTGAGATGGAGAGGCCTAAACCGCTGCCGCCCGTCTTGCGCGTAGCCGATGGGTCTACTTGTGAGAACGGCTGAAAGAGTTTCTTGCGATCTTCTGGTGAAATGCCAAGGCCCGTATCAATGACGCTGATGACCACTTCGGGCAATTGGCCCGGCCCCGGTTGGGCTTCTGCCTGAATGGTGATGGAACCCTGCTCTGTGAATTTCGCGGCGTTGGAGAGCAGGTTGAGTAATACTTGACGAATTTTGAGTGGGTCAGCCCGTACACCAGGCAGGTCGGCGGATATCTCGCGGTTGAGCTTAATGGGCTTATCCTTGACCAGGCCGGACACAGTGGACATCACGCTGTTGATCAGGTCGCCGATATTAACATTCTCTTCAAAGTTTAACTCCATCTTGCCGGCTTCGATCTTGGAGAGGTCGAGGATGTCATTGATCAGGTTGAGCAGGTGTTGGCCAGAGCTGTAAATCGCATTCAGGTCTTGCTGTTGCAAGTCAGAGATTGGACCATCAATGCCTTTCAAGATGACGCGCGAGAATCCGATGATAGAGTTCAAGGGCGTGCGCAGCTCGTGACTCATGTTGGCGAGGAATTGACTCTTCAACTGGTCAGCTTTGCGCATTTCGTCGACCGCCTGCAAAGAGAGCTCATAAGAGCGTGCATTTTCCACAGCGATAGCGAGCTGGTCGGCTAGGGTTTGGAGCACGGAGATATCATCGAGCACGAAGGCATTGATCTTGGTGGACTGGACATCCAAAGCACCAATCACCTTCTGGCCGATTTTTAGGGGGATGCCTGTTTCGGCGCAAGTATCTGGCAGCAATGGATTGGGCCGGTGGATGGGATCCTGAGAGACGTCATTGATGACCAGCGGCTGGGCGTATTGGGTCACGTATCCAATGACGGATTTAGAGCCAACTCCCAGCGAATGGGCGTTCTGCTTCATCTCCATGCCGGCCTCACCAGTGGATGCTTGCACGACTGCTTTTTCCCGCTTCTCGTCCAGCAAGAAGATCGATACATGGTAGTAATTGAACCCCACCCGGATGAGGTTGACCGCACGATCCAGCAGGACGTCCAGAGCAAGGGTGCCGGTGCTGTCGCGGGCGATGACGGCAGCGGTCTGCAATTGGTCGGCTCGCCGGCGGGTTTCTTCAAGCAGCCGGACATTTTGAAAGGCAATTGCCGCCTGGCGAGCCACTGCGGTCAGCAAGTCGCGATCCCGCTCTGAAAATTGGTTTGGCAGCTGACTTTGGACAGCCATCATCCCCATCACTTGTTCGCCAAAGGTCATCGGAATTCCTAGCCATGATTGGGTCGGGATGCCGGTAACGATGGTCTCGGTTCCCAGTTCTTTCATATGGGTTTCGATTTTTTCAGTAATGAGCAATGGTTGGCGGTTACGGATAACATAATCGCCCAGGCTATTTCTCAGTGGTTGGTTAGCAATTTCGATCTTTTTACCCGATTCGATCACGAGAGGGAAGGAAACGATATTTGCTTCGTTGTCGTACAAAGCGATATAGAAATTTGTAGTATCGATAAGCTCAGAAGTATATTTTAAGATATTCTCCAGAACGGCCTGAGCATCAGCCAGGCTGGTTAGGGAGCGCGCCATTTCATTAAGAATACCCAGGTTGGCGGTTTGGCGGCGGGTTTCTGACAGCGCCTCCTGGGTCTGCTGAAACAAGCTGCCATTTTCGACCGCCACGCCGATCTGCTGACCGACGGTCTTCATCAAGATCGGATTTACAAGGTCATTCCTTGGCGGGGTATTCCCGAACAGGCACGCGGTGCCCAGGATTATGCCTCTGGACTCAAGTGGGATACCAATGTAGGAATTTAACCCCATTGATATCAAGCTCGTGACGTCGACCGGCGCGCCCTCCTGGAAATTACTGATACTGATCACCTCACCGCGCCGGTAAACCAATTGGCATAACGTGCCATCAAATCCCTGGCCTGTCAATCGATCGAGTAGCGCTTCAGGCAGATTATGATGCACGACCAGGCTTAGCTCTTGTGATTCCATATTTACCAGGCTGACCAGACCAGCCTGCACATCTAAGATTGTTAACAGCTGCATTAAGATCTCTTGCAGCATCTCCTTGAGTTCCAACGAGCGGCTGGCAGTGCTGATGATTTTATTAAGCGTGGTCAATTCTTCGTTACGCAGGCGGGTTTCTTCCAGCAGGTTTATATTCTCCTGGAACAGGCGTGCGTTCTCGATGGCCAGTGTCAGTTGCCCGGCAACTTGCTCTACCAGCAAACGTTCATCCTCACTCCAACTACGAGAAGGGTCCTGATCAAGCATCTCCAGAAGGTTGGTGACATCCGCTTTTACAAGCCCTTCAACCGTTTCCTTCTTAGCATCCTGTACAGGGCGAACCCTTTGGACCGACGACTTAATCCGCGGCGCACGCTTTGTCGTTCTCGCCACCCGCGTCGGGGATGGGGGAGGGAGTAATGGTTCCTGATCCGTAGTTTCAATCTCAGGGATAATCACTTCAGCAAACTGCACACGGACAAAGCCAAGGTATATACGACTTTTGCCGTTTTCCCCCGCGCTCGTGTGGGGTGATAGGATGCTCAATACGACTGGAATCGTTTCCCCGTTTTGCCCTTCATAGTTCAGATTGACCTCGATGGGATATGCGCCTGTATCCATGGCCGATTTCAGAACCGACCTGGCTTCTTGTGTTAGCCGGAACTCTGGTACTGATTGGCCAATAAAATCTTTGGCTGGTATTCCGAGGACGGCTTCAACCTCTGGGCTACAATCGAGATAGTACCCCTCGGAATCGCACTCCCAGGTCCATCCCGTAATGGTCGGGCTACTGACAACCTGTAATTCGTTGGTTTCTCGCCCGAGGTCAGCAAAAAGCGTTTCAATTCGAGTGAAGCGCAGGTTTTCTAATTGTTTCCTGGACATACTGAATTAACTCCTGAGCCAGAGCCTGGTACTGCAACGTGCTGCGGGTCTTCAGGTTGTAATGAGTAACCGGGAGGCCAGCGATCGAGCTTTCCCGTAGCTTGGTGTCGGTGTCGATGACGGTTTGCAAAACCCCCTCACCAAACGTCGCACGCAACTGTTCGCTCAAATTGCGGTGAACACGGTTGCGCTTATCGTGCATGGTAATCAAGATGCGATAGAGCAGGTTGGGGTTTCCCTGGCTTCGCACCCTCCGGATAATCGGCATCATGTTTCGCAGGGCATTAGCTGAGAAATACTCCGGTTGTGTGGGGATAATGAGCATCTGGGCTGCTTGCATCGCATTGGTAGTTACTGCGCCCAATGCTGGCGGGCAATCCAAGATGATGAAATCGTAAAAGTTCGAGGGGATATGGTTCTTCAGAGCGTCCCGCAATATATTCTCGAATTTCGGTCGAATCGGTAAAAAGCGCTCTGCCAGCTCCATCTCGCCACCGGAGGGAATCAAATCCAACCCTGGGATGTTCGTCTCGCGGGTGACCCCGGTTAAGTTTGCCGAGCTGAAAAACACATCGGCGATCGAACCCCCCGAACGCGCAGGTGTGACGCCCAGGGCTAGTGTCAGGTCTGCCTGGGCATCCAGGTCAATCAGCAGGACATCCTTGCCGCTTAGCGCCAGTGCGCCACCAAGGGACACCGCTGTGGTGGTTTTGGCAACCCCACCTTTCTGATTGGCAACAGCAAAGATATACGTCATATTATTCCCTCATTTCGCTAACCTGCTCGGATTTCCCCCATTACCCGGTGCACTTTCCACCGGTAGTGGAGCTGGCTGCGAGACGACCTGGCCGCTTTGGACGTTCAATGCCCGGCGCAATTCCTCCACTGCAGTCTGCAGGATCACCTGTGGGTCGTTGCTGACACGCATCTTGGCCGTAATCTCGCTGGCAAGGCGTTCACGTTCAGCACGGCGCTGGGTCTCTTGATACAGACGGGCGTTCTCTAAGGCCAGGTAAAGTTGTTGGGCGAGTGTCTCAGCCAGTGAAAGCTCCTCTTTTGACCACATTTCAGAATCAAGCTTGCGTAGCCTCACGATTCCAAGCACGTGGTCTCGCTCTCTAATCGGGATGGCGACGATGCCGTCGCCGGCATAGACGGTATCGTTCGTGTTGGCGGCCTGGACCATCTCGGCCGGCCAGGTATCAACAGGATCATAAAGGATATCATACTTATCAGCGATTACGCCGTAATTGGACCTATTATGGATCATTTTTGTCCAGGCTTCACGACTTAATTCGCCGTATGCTCTCCGGATCGCTTCGAGTGCTGACTGGTTCTCGCTAAACAGGCGGGCGTTTTCGATTGCGATGGCTACCTGGTCAGCAAGCAGTTGCAGCGTCGCGATATCTTCTTGGGTAAATGCGCCCGGCTCGGTGCTTTGAACGTCCAAAGCGCCTAATACCTGGTCGCCAGCCATAAGGGGCAGAGCCATTTCCGAGCGTGTCTCGGGTAAATCGGGGTTGTTGAAGAAGACAGCATCCTTACCCACGTCCATCGCAATGCGTGGCTCCTTTTTGCTGGTTACGAAGCCCACGATGCCCTCTTCTCCGACCTTTAGCCTGTGATTGCGAGCAAGCATGCGCTCCCCACCCTCGCTATTTGCCGCACGCAATATTGCATATTCACCAACCGGATCGATCAAGAAAATGCCCACGTGGTAGAAGCCAAATTGTTGACTGATTAAAGATGTGATCTTCGGGAGTAGATCGTCCAGTATACGGATGGAGGCTATGGCGCTACCTACCTCAGCAGAAGCGCGCAGCTGCAAGGCGCGACGTTCTAGCTGGTTGGTGCGCTCAGCGACGCGCTCTTCCAAACCAGCCAACGTAAGACGTAATTGGCTGGTCATGGCATTAAAAGCCTCGGCAAGCGTACCCAGCTCATGTCTTGAATCGACCGGAGCTTGGGCGCTCAAATCTCCACCTGTGATGCGCTTGGCTACGCCAGTGAGTTGGGTGATGGGTGCAGTGAGAATTTGCGCCATCCACAAACCACCCAAGGCTGCCAGTGTGGCGATCGCCAATGCGAGTACGGCGGTACGACGCGTCTGTGCCTCAATCGGTGCGAGAAATGCACCCCTATTGATGGCATAAATAACTTTCCACGGGTGATTCTGTAAGCTGGCGATAGCGGCTTGTTCTACCGAAGCATTACTTCCTGTCACATCAGAACTTCTCCCGAGTTCGCCGGTATAAAACGGATTGACGTCGGAGTTATTGAGAGCCAGTTCAAGGCCTGGGAGGTCGGTCGAAATCTTTTCGGCGGCTACGTCTGGCAGCCGGTTCTCGTTTTTTAATTTGAGTAAAGCTGCCTCTCCGAATGGGACCACCGATTTAAAAGCTAACGTCGGATCCACACCATGCGCCAGGCGGATGTGATTTTCATCCACAACGAAAGCATACGACCCTTGTCCAACCAACCCACTATTCGCTTCGATCATGTGGCTGATTGAGGAAATCAGGTATCTTGCGCATAATACGCCCAGGATATTGCCTGTCTCGCCTTGAATGGGCGCGCAGAAATGGATTATCGGTGCGACAAAATTGACAGAAAACTCGACCCTTGAAGCAAATGACTCGCCAGTTTCTACTACTTTGCTAAAATAATCTTGTGTTGATCGGTTTTCGCCAATCTCTAGCCGGTTCGTATCAATGATGTCAGTCCCTTCGACATCCAGCAAGGCATATGAAGCGATATTTTGTGGATCTTTTTGTGCGAGCAGATAAAGGATGTTCGTAGCCCTGGCTTCTTCCCGGCTTCCTAAACGTTGGTCAGAGCTGAGCGACATAAACTCGATGAGTTCAGGCAATTGCCTTTCGGCTGAGATGGCGTTTAGGTTTGAAATGAAGAATTCGTCGATTAAATGTGCCGTACGGCTGGCTGCCTCATACAGTTGCTCGTTCTTATCGTTCGTGAGCGTTCGCTGAAGATATAAAATAGAGAATAGCGTAACAGTAATCACCGACAGGGAGCTTACCAGGAGAAATGTTGAGATTAATTGGGCGCGCAGGCTAAAATTCCGCAAATTACGGGCGAATAAGAAAGCTAGGAATGCGAAGAGAATAGCAACCAGGATCGGCAGAAAATATCTCGCCTCCGGCGGTGGGGCCACCTGAAAAGCCGGTTTGAGCCTGTCTGCGAATCCCGCGAGGACGCTGAAGGTTAAACCAAGGTAGATGGCCCAACGTGCTTGTTTTAAGGGGAGGGTTTGTGGGGCTACCAGAATAGTCAACCCCAAAATGCTCGCCAGGCTGATCAGGCCCAAACCGGTAAACAACACGCTGCTGGCTGTGAATGCAGCCTGTCCCCAAAGGATTAAAATCCAGATTCCCCTTGTATGACCCTTACGGATCAAAATAGAGCTGATCCAACAGGCCAACAGAAGGCTGGCTGAAATGCCGGCCAGTGCGTAGAGTTGCCAGGTGTTACCTCGAAAAGCCAGATAAGTGCAGAACATCGTCGCCAGGGCTGAAGCTGCTATCACAACCCAGGTGATTCTCAAAGCATTTCGATCCAACTCGGCTTGGTTTTGTAATAGAGGCGCTGTCTTTGGTTCGTTTGACCTCGTCATACACACATCTCCTTGCTCCGGCAAGAGAGTGATTTATACGCTATGGCTTGCTCCCATTGGCTCCATTGCCAGGGGGCGTTATGGTTGATGCATCTCCCAAACGGACTTCAGCTTCGACCAGGTTTAACGCCCGCCGAAACTCAACTGCGGCGGTCTGCAAGATGGTCTCAATATCAAGGGTTTCGCGCATCCGGCTGGTAACATTGGCAACCGTGCGTTCCGCATCGGCACGTTGTTGGGTCTCCTCGAAAAGGCGGGCACTCTCCAGGGTCTGGCTCAGGCGCTCGGCGATGACGTTTAAGAGGGATTTAGCCTCTAGATCCAGCTCTTCCTCATGAGGCCAGGCATCCAACATGGCAACGATTTGTCCGCGCACCTGTATCGGGATGCGGATAGGAGCGACTGCCTCCTCCGGCAGATCAGCAGTGGAGACCTGCTTCGATTGGATCGGCTTCACGCCTGTTGGATCATATTGGTAACCAAGTGTAATCCTTGATTGGTAAAGTTCTCTCCAGGCTTTCTGACTGTAACTCCCATACAACTTCTCCAATTGACGCAAGCGTTCCTGCGATTCCTCAAGCAAGCGAGCATTTTCAATGGCGATGGCGAGTTGGTCGGCCATCACTTGCATGATCGTAACGTCGTCTTCTGTAAAAGCGCGCGGGAACTGGCTTTGCACATCCAAAACACCAATGATCTCTTCTCCAGCTTTAAGCGGAAGGGTCATCTCCGATCGGGTTTCGGGTAGTAAGGGGTTTTTATAGTGTGTAGGATCGCTCTCCACGTCTGAAGCAATGCGTGGTTGTCCACTGCCGGTTACATAACCGACCATTCCAACCTGCCCCACTTTAAGTTTATGGCCTCGGGTGAGCATCTCTCTGCCGGCTTCACCGGTGGCGGCACTCAGAACGGCATATTCATTATTCGTATCAAGCAAGAAAATGCCGGCATGGTAGAAGCCGAATCGGCCGCGGATCAAATTGACTGCTAACTCAAGCAGCTCATTCAGGTTATGGATCGCGGTAGCTTCACGCGCAATCTCCGAGGCCACCTGTAATTGTGTGTTTCGACGTTCCAGGTCACGGGTACGTTCGGTTACCCGATTTTCCAGCTCACGGATGGAGCTGTGAATTTGCTCTGCCATGACCTCAAATGCATGCGATAGCACGCCAATCTCATCGTTGCCGGATGGCGGGATGTTGATATCCCAATCGCCCGAACCGATCTTTTGCGCCTCGGCTGCCAGCTTCTGGATGGGCACCACCAGCCGGTTGGTTAGAAACAAGCCTAAAAATGTGACCAGGATGAATATCCCTACACTGATGGGAAGAATCCGGGTAAGCACTAAATTCCGTGCGGTGTTATCCAGTTGTGTCTGTAGGGTTCCGATTGAAGACAGCACATCCTTGGATTCGATGACACTTCCAAGGCTCCACCCCGTGCTCTTCAAGGGTGCATACGCAATGAACAGTGATCGACCGCCTACATTGAGCTGCTCGAAGCCAGATCCACCGGCGATCATTTTGTTGATAACCTGTGAAAATTGATTTGCCGATTTTGTCAGGTCGACATTGATTTCGTCTTTCTGTGGATCCCGTCCGAGAATATCCTTGAAGCCTGTATCAGGCAGCGCGATGGTATGCCCGGTGTTGTCGATTAGAAATGAATATCCACTGTGCAGGAAACGTGTCGCCTGGACGTTGGCGATGACGTCTTTGAGGGTCAGGTCCAAACCAATGACACCCACCAGCTCACCGGCGCTGGTATAAACTGGTGCGGCGGCCGTGGTCACCAATCCCAGGCCGGTCGCGTCGACATACGGGGCAGTCCAAATGGGTTTCTTCTCGGGGTTGTTCTCCAATCTGCTTCCGGTGTACCATATGCGTCCGGTGACTTGAAAGTCCGGCGGTAATACGGCTCCCAGGTCGACATTAGGATAATATCGTGTCACTTCATGTGCGGTGCCAAGGTATATTGCCTCCACGTTAGGCGTATTGTGGTAGGCACCGACAAAGAGGTGTTCCAAATTCGCACTTAGCTCGAGGTCTCGAACGGTAGCTTCATCGATTTTGCCGAAGTTAGGGACAAAAACGCTGGAAATCTCGTTGACAGAATTGGCGTACTGGCCTTGAGGTCCTGCGGTCATGTGTTCCTGCGCCTTCCATTGACCCTGTCCTCCGAAAGCCTCCGGATTGTCGAATACAGCGGCAGCGTATTCGGCGATTTTTTGCGTTTCTCGTTTGACTTGATCCAGGATAAGATCGTTTTCTCTGGCATTTGCCTCAGTTAATTGCACCAAATAGCTTTCCGCCTGTGACAACAGCGCCGCACTACTGATCGTTTGCGCTCGATTTCCGGCAACCTGGTTAATCAGGACAGCCACGAGAGCAACAGACGCGGTCGCCAAAGTCGTCATAGCCAGGAGTAGGATCAGTAACCTGGATTTAATGCTGTTGGCCGGTGTAAATAGGCCTCGTTTTACCATTTAGATGACTCCTGATCAAATTGCTTTCGGATCGCCAACCTCATCTGGATTCCAATGGTTCAACCGCTTCCGAATCTGCGGCTGAGTTTGCCTGGCCATTCCCCAGGCGGATCTGAACACGAGCCAAGCCGAGCGAGCGCCCGATCTCTTGGACGGCTGTCTTCATAACAGTATCTACATCCAGCAAACCCTGAGTATTACTGGTGACCTGGCTGACCAGCGCTTCATTTTGAGCGCGCCTACGGTTTTCTTGCAGCAAGCGGGCGTTTTCAAGTGCCATGGCGATTTGATTAACTGTGTTTTTAACGAGCTCGATCTCTTCCTTTGACCAGGGTTGGGCATTAGAATATCGGCGAAGCGTGATCCAACCCAATGATTGCTCGCGTAGGACAAGCGGCAATTTCAACAAATGATCATCCCGTCCATTGGTTTTTTCGGTTGGGGGAGTCGCAAGTTCTTCGGTCACCTTACCAGCACGGTAAGAATAGATCAGTTCTTTACCTTCCATCTGTTGATGCCACGCCTGTCGAACCTGTTGTTGGTAGAGGGTATCCAACTCCCGGAGGGATTCCTCGCTTGCGGAGTGAAGCTCGGCGTTTTCGATTGCCAATGCCACTTGACCAGCCAGAACCTGTAAAATTTCAATGTCTTCCTCGGTGAAAGCAGCGGCCTTCGTGGATTGCACGTCCAGGACGCCGATGATATGCTCATGCGCCTGAAGAGGTAAGGCCATCTCCGATCGAGTTTGGGGTAGATCAGGATTATTGAAAAAGACAGCATCGTTACCGACATCCAAGGCAATGCGCGGCTTGCCTTCTTCTGCGACATGTCCTACAATGCCTACCTGACCCACTGCGAGCTTGTGGTGACGCGCCAGCATACGTTGACCTCCCTCTGAAGAGGCGGCACGTAATACCGCGTAGTTTTCGTCGATCAAGAAAATTCCGGCGTGGTAGAAGTTGAACCGATCAGAGATCAGCCGTACGGTGTGATCCAGGAGCTGCTCCAGATCGCGTATGGCAGCGGTTTGGCTGGCGACTTCTGCGGCTACCTGTAATTGGACAGCCCGGCGCTCTAGCTCCCGTGTGCGTTCAAATACGCGCCGCTCGAGATTAGTGATCGACTCGCGTAATTGAGTAGTCATGCTATTGAAAGCGCGCGCCAGAGCGCCAATTTCATCATCGCTTTGGATGGTTGCGACACGAGTCAGGTCGCCCGTTGCGATACTAGAAGCGGTTTCAGTCAAATCACTGATGGGTTGAATGGCGTGGCGGATGGTGAGCCAGGACAGAAAGAGTAACAGCAAGGCACCAACCGCCAGTGCGACCAGAGCAACGCGCTGAAAAAGAAATTCTCCAGCCATCAATTCGCTTTCTGGGCGCTGAACGACGACGATCCATCCATTTTCTAGTCGACTGGCACTGGCGCGCCAGGATACTCCCGCCTCATCGGTGAAAGCTACAGGCACGCCCTGGGGAGGGTTTCCCGGCGCATGGCGCGCGACTGCCACGGGAGGATTGGTGCTCATGTCGCGCGATTCGGCGGTAAATATCGGATTGGGGTGCACGAGCACGCGATTTTGCCCATCGACGATGAATGCCATGCCGTTGTCACCAATCTTACTGGCCTGTACTCGATCGACGATGACGTCTAAGCCGGTAGCAATCATCGCGACACCGATAATATCTCCCGATTCGTCTCGGATTGGAGTTGATGCCACCAGGGTGGATTGCCCACCGGTTCCTCCAACCCGGGTTTGAAAAGTGAGCTGTGCCCCGGTGCTAGCTTTTTGGAACCAGGTCTGGTCGTGATAATCTATGGGACCTTCGTTATCATTACGGGCGATGTTTATGCCGTTAAGACCCGTGGTGCTAACCAGTGACAGCTGGGGGTAGGCAAACGCCATAGCCTCAAGAACAGGTTTCTGGCGGGCAGGGTTCATGCTGACGATATCAGGGAGTTTCACCAGTTCCTGTAGAGCGCGCACGTTCGAATCGAGCCAGAGATTGGTGTTTGTCGATAGGGCCTCGTTCGTGCTATCTAGCTCTTTTAGGGCATCCTGTTCGAGCATAGCTCCTGCGTGCCGGGTGACGAATATTGTGACCGCGATCAGCAATGGCATGGTCACCACCAGGATCAAGGCCGCAAGGCGAGCTTGTAAGCTGCCTCGTTGGGCGCGTCGTTCGGCGATCATCTGTTGGAAGGCTGTATAGCCATAGACCGCCGCGAAGATTGTATTGGAAAGTAGCGCGGCGGCTGCTGGATGGAGAAAAGACGCCAGGGATTTAGAAAGGACATAGGCAGCTACTTCCGCCACGAGCAACAACCAGGCCAGCCCGCGGCTGTTCGGCAAAAGCCGCCGGTCAATCAGGGTGAAGTACAGCAAGAAGAGGATCGCCAGTGCAGGTGCAAAAACAAATGCCATCAGTTGTACATAATAGGCGAGCTGACCGGCGGTGAATTGGTTGAGAGAGATAAAGCCGCCTGTGTAATTGATGGGTATTCCGGTAAACCAGAGGCGTGTGCTGAGGCCGAGATCTGCTGCTAATAGTGCAGTTGGCAGGATAGCAAACAGGTAGACCAGCCACCAGGTCCAACGATGTCTCCCTCGCAACCATTCAGGTTTCACAACAGCGATGATAGCCACCGAAAGTACAGGTTGAATGGCAGGAGCGGTCGTTGCCAATAAGAGGGCTGGATGAAAAGCTTGGCTTGAGTTGGTTGCGCTGATCATCCAACCAACGGCAAATGCGTGAACCGCTGTCACAAGCAAAAGCACGCTGGCGTGGCGATTGGCACTGTGTCTGGCGTTGAGTACCAACACGTATAGAGCCAAGACGAGCTCTACCAATGCGATGAGCCAGGCAGAAAACTGTATTGTCTGGTTGATCGTTGACAGGGTCACGATGTTGCCCCTTTATTGCCGTTATTCGCCGGCATCGCGCTGGGTTGCTGTTCAACCGGAGACTGGAGAAGAATAGTCCCTTCGGACGCCTCCAGCTTACGACTCAGCTCCTGGATAGCAGTATGCAAGATGGTGTGGATGTCCGTTGATGCCCATAATTTTGCAGAGATCTCCGCTGCAATGCGCTCTCTTTCCGCCTGACGATGAGCTTTCTCCAGTTGGAAGGCATTCCGCACGGTGATGGCTAACTGAGTGGCCAGATTGCTCAGCAGACGTTGGTCATCCTCATCAAAGCGATGTTCATGCTCCTGGTCTTGCACGATGATGGCGCCAAGGACATCGCCACCCACCAATAGAGGTGCTCCTAGCCAGGATTTTGCTGGCGGCTCCGTTACGTTGGTGCCTAGCTCTGCTGATTTCCAGTCTTTGTCTTCCAATAATAGGAGCGGCTTTTTATTCTGGATTAAAAGAGACGTCAGACCTTGATCCAAGGGGTGGGGCGGCGCGGAAAGGCTTTTCCCGTTTTCGTAAGCATATGGAACCTCGATAGTGTTGTTTTCTGCGTCGTAGAGGACGATCGAAAAGTTTGTATCCCCCATGATCTTGAAGATCTGCTCATGGACCAAACGGAACAGGTTGTCCAGGTTGGTCTCCGCGGAGATGGTCTTGTTCACAAGGTCCAGGGTTTCCAACGCGACGAGGCGTTTTTCCATTACTCTCAAGTTCTGTTGAGAGGATTCGAGCAGGCGGTGGTTTTGAATGAGGGAAGCGGTCAGGTTAGCAATGGTTTGAAGAGTAGCAATTGCGTCTGCATCGAAGGCCTCAGCGCGGGAGTGCTGAATGTGTAATATCCCTAAAAGAGAGTTGCTTAATTCGATGGGGATGCCGACTTCAGAGCGAGCAGCCGGGAAGAGTTCGCCTTTCATGAAAAAAGTATCTTGATTCATGTCGGAGATCACTCGAGCTTGTTTGTGTTCAGCAACCCACCCAATCATGGATTGAGAACCGATGGGCAGTCGGTATTCCCCCAGATTTTGCAATTGACCTATCGGGCCACTCGCGGCTTGTAAGACAGCGAATTGTCTTGCCTCGTCAATCAGGAAGATCGCTGCATGGTCGAAATGCAAACGTTCGACGATTAGCTTTACAGTACGTTTAAGCAATTCTTCAAGATTGTGGGCAGTTATGCCTGCTTGTGCTAATTCTGCAGTGGCGTGAATCTGGGCCAGCCGCTTTTCCAGGTCTTGTGTGCGCAGTTGGACACGCTGCTCAAGGTGGCGGTTTGCCTCCTGCAAAGCAGTATGTAGCGAGAATATTTGTGTGATGATTACCTTATCCAGGGTTTCACGGTCAAGATATCCCAGCTCCATTAAGGCGCGGCCTAAGAGCCGAGGCTGTCCACTTGCGGCTTTCTTCTTTTGGTAATCCAAGGCTTGTTGAAGCTCACGGGAGGTGATTAAGCCTTTTTCCAGCAAATACTCGCCAAGGCGTGGCACCAGGGTTTCGGGTGTAAAGTCCTCTTCAGTGGGATTGGGGCTCGGAGGCATCTGTCTATAAATCTCCTGAATACAATTAAAACCGTTTTATTGGAGAGAATCAATCCTTTGTTAAGATATTTTGTAGTTTCTTTCAGAACTGTAAACCTTATTGATGCCAAGCGGAACGAAATTAGGATACCGCCAACGCGCCAGCACTTGCGGTATCCCAATTTCGCGCAGGGTATTCCGATAAATTAACTTAACTCCCAGATGGATTCTCCCGCGAGGATGTGGCGTATTTGTTCGGGAAATCGGTCTGGGTCAAGTGGTTTTCCTAAGAAACCGTCGAAACCCGCTTCCTGGGCCCGTTTCATTTGATCCAGGCTGGCTTCGGCGGTAACTGCAATCACCAGGGTATTATTCAGGCGGCTTGAGGCGCGAATTTTCCGCAAAGCGCTGAAACCATCTTCGTATGGTAAGCGAATATCTAGAAGGATCAAATCCAATCGCGGCAGTGTATCAGCGTATTCAACTACTTCATAACCCGATGTCTTCCATTCGCAGTGGATACCCATATAACCCAACATGCGGGCGATCAAGACAAAATTAGAGACGTTATCCTCCACAACCAATACGGTAGCGTCATTCGATAGAGCAGCCTTTCGGGTGTTTTGCGACGGGAGTTCATATGATTCGTGTGGAGAATTAGCAAGATCGTTGTACAAGGGTTACCACCTCTGTACTGCTAAGAAACGGTCTATTTGATGAGGCAGGTTATCCACGTCGATTGGTTTTTGGATGTACCCGTCACAACCAGCTTCAAGAGTCCGTTCTCGATCCCCTTTCATCACATTCGCTGTAAGAGCGATGATCGGGATCCTGCTCAATGAGGGGATAGATTTCAACCGGGAGGTAAGCGTATAACCATCGATCTCAGGCAGGTTGATGTCCATTAAGATCAGGTCTGGGGATTGTGACAGAATGACTTCGAGAGCCTGGTCAGCACTGTCTGCTTCGAGGACATTGTAACCTTCGGCATGAAGGACTCGCCGTACCAGCAGGCGGTTCTCTGCATTGTCTTCTATATATAAAATTGTTGCTGCGTTCTCAATGTCCAGCATTAAAACAATATCCTTCTAACAATTAAACACGTATGAATTGGGTTCCTGTTTCACCAAAAGTAGGGAGTTTACAGTTTTGATAAGTGATCGATATTTTTTTATGAAAAATACGGATAAGAGGGATATTGAGGTATTGAGCGGTCTTTATTACATACAAGCTTGATGACATATTGCCTCTTGAAATCCGTATAAAGCTATGCTATAAATATATCTAGATTTAACACGTGTAGACAATTCGAGTAGATCAACAATAAATAATTTTGTGGCGTTCAAGCCTTAGACAACTCTACCAGAACTAAGGAGGTTTGGTTTGGAGGGGAATGGTTTGATCGTGGAGATGAGGGGGATTGTCAAAGATTTTCCGGGCGTCAGGGCGCTCGATCAGGTTGACTTTGAATTATTGAAAGGTGAGGTGCATATCCTGGTGGGGGAAAATGGTGCAGGTAAATCTACCCTCGTAAAAATCCTGGCAGGTGTCCATCCTTTGGACAAGGGCACGATAAAAATCGATGATAGATTGGTACATATCAACAATCCGGCTCATGCTCAGCAACTGGGCGTCAGCATCGTTTTTCAGGAATCAAATCTTTCACCTTTTCTAACCGTCGCTCAAAATATTTTTATAAATCATGAGACTTTCCGGGCTGGTTTTGTGGTGGATGTAAGCGCAGAGGTGCGCAAAGCGCGCGAATTGTTGCAATCCCTTTCCATTGGCATCGACCCGAATGAGTTAGTGGCTAATCTAAGTCTTGGCAAGCAACAATTGGTGGCTTTCGCAAGGGCGCTTTCCTTCGCCCCACGTGTGATCATTCTGGATGAACCAACTTCCTCCCTCACTGCCCAGGAAACTGACCTCATGTTTGCTGCTCTGAAAAAACTCAAAGAGGCTGGGGTGGGGATCATTTATATTTCCCACCGGTTAGAGGAAGTATTTCAGATCGGTGACCGTATCACGATCCTGCGCGATGGAAAGAAGATCGAAACTCTGGACATTAAGAATACCGAGCTGAATACCATAATCAGAATGATGGTGGGCCGCGACATCTCTGAAATGTATCCAAAAGAGCCAACCATGATCGGTGAGGAAGCCTTCCGATTGGAGGGGGTCACCCGCGATGGGATATGTGAGAACATCAACCTCACTTTGTGTAAAGGAGAAGTGGTAGGCCTCTTTGGACTGGTCGGAGCAGGTCGAACTGAAACGATGCGCCTGGTATTTGGCTTGGATCCGATGGACGCTGGATCGGTTTATCTTTACGGTAAGAAAGTAAACCGCCCATCGCCAAGCAAATTGGTAGCTCAAGGGCTCGGTTTTTCGCCAGAAGATCGCAAGCATGAGGGGTTGTGTCTGGCATTGTCAGTTAAGGAAAATATTGAACGCGCCTCACTGGACAGGTTGTTTCGTTCGGGGTTTGTATGGGGTAATAAAGAAGACGAAATTGCCCAGAAATACATCCAAGAGCTCAGTATAGCCACCCCGTCGTCAGATCGCTTGGCGATTTATTTGAGCGGAGGCACACAACAAAAAGTGGTACTGGCACAATGGTTGTGTGCAGGATCGTCTGTTCTTATTCTTGACGAACCCACGCGCGGCATTGATGTAGGCACGAAGGTCGAAATCTACCGGATCATCAACCAGCTCGCCAAGAAAGGGACCGCCATCCTGGTCATTTCCTCTGAACTACCGGAGATCATGGGCATCAGCGACCGGATGTATGTCATGTGCCGGGGCGAAATCACCGGTGAGCTTAAGCACGGGGAGGTGACCGCCGAAAAGGTCGCCACGTATGCCTTCGGGACCCAGGAGTCTGTCGATGCTACCAAATTCCAGCAATAAATTCCTGACGTCGCT
>Ga0153916_10001384_pt1 | contig 17341 bp, 22 predicted proteins | sample Opewatmetagenome_FD_109642 | JGI IMG/M metagenome (GOLD analysis project Ga0153916, IMG submission 109642) | Freshwater wetland microbial communities from Ohio, USA - Open water 3 Core 3 Depth 4 metaG | ecosystem: Environmental > Aquatic > Freshwater > Wetlands | place: USA: Ohio, Lake Erie... | reverse complement strand
TATGACTCGGGCTTGAGAGAGTTCCCGTTGACGAGCCATGAGGGGATAGGCCACGGCAACAACTCCGGCTATGGAGCCTTGAACCTGGCTGTGGCACTCGGGGCTGACCCCATCTACCTGCTCGGGTTCGATATGCAACACCAGGGAGCCGTCACCCATTTCCACCAGGGCTATCCGGTTCCTCAATCGACTGACAGCCTGGAGAGCTTCAAGGGTTACTTTTTCAATGCGGCTAGAGCCTGCCGACTGGCGGGCCGGACGGTGATAAACCTCAACCCGGCCTCAAGCCTTCAGTGGTTCGATAAGCGTTCAGCAGAGGAGGTGCTATGCTGACGGAAGGTAAGGTGTGGGGGCAGACTACCCTGGTTTATGAGGACGGGATTGTGTCCATTCATCTCCTCCAGATTTTGCCTGGGGGGTTTTGCTCAGAGCATAGGCACCAGGTCAAGAGCAATATCTTCATCGTCCTCAAGGGCAGGATTCGAGTGAAGGTGTGGAGGGACAGCCGACTCATCGACACGACTATCCTTACCGAAGGCCAGGAGTTCCACGTTACGCCCGGCCAATGGCACCAATTTGAGGCGATAGAGAACAGTGCGGTACTGGAGATATACCGGGCCCGGCTCTCGGAGCCGGACATCGAACGCCGGACTGAAGGTGGAAAGCGGAAATGAAGGTAGCCATCCTCAGCCGGACACCCCTGGCCGCCGCTCCCTGGGAACTGTTCAAGGCCCTCCGCAAATATACCCTGGTGGACGTGAGCCTTATCAATGCCCGGAACTCCTACCCGGATGGCCGCCACTTCCCGTATGACATCCTTGCGGACTATGAGAACTCCCCAAGGGTTATGAAGGCCGTGAGGGACGCCGAACTGTGGCACGTGCATAATTACCCTTGGAACTTCGGTGGAATTAGGGACGGGCATAAGGTGATGGCTCAGTTCCACAGCCTGCCCCGGCTAGGCCAATGGAAAGCCCTGGCCGACACGGCTGACCGGTGTTATACCATCCGGCAACCGCTCCAGATGGAGGAATACAAGCCCTGGCCTGCCCTGCCCAACATCATCGACCCGGATGAATACCTGCCCATCCGGCGGGCCGCCCGGCCAGTGATTGCCTTCGCTCCATCCAGCAAGGCCCCTGTGGGGTTCCTCTGTAGCAAGGGCTATGCGGAAGTGAAGGTCGTGCTGAACTCCATCGCCCGGAAACGGGACGTGGAGGTCACGCTCATCGAACACATGAGCTATGAGGCCAACCTGGCGATGAAGCAACGGGCCCATATTCTCATCGACGACGTGGTAACCGGCAATTGGCACAGGACAAGCCTGGAGGGGGCCTGTTTCGGGTGTGCCGTTTTGAACCAGTGCAATCAGGTTCCTTTCGTTTTCGCCACGCTCAAGACTCTGGAGGAACGCCTGCTCTGGCTCATCGACAACCCCGGAACCTTGGCCGCCGTCCAGGAGCAGACCCGGCTTTGGGTTCTCGAGAAGTGGCACGCCATCGACGCCGTCCAGGAATACGTGGCCGCCTACCGAGAGGTGTTGAGCCCATGAAGGACGTCGAAGTCATCATCTGCACCCGCAACCGCCGCCAAAAACTCCTGCGGACTATCAAGACCGTGCCCGTAATGGTGTCCGGAGTGCCCGTGAAGATTACCGTCGTCTGCGATGGTGATGCCGAGACGGCCCTCTACGCCATAGGCATGAGCCAGGTGTCCAAGGTCATCTTTCTCCGGGAGCACTTGGGGCAGGTGGTGGGACGGAACGTGGCCATCCAGGCTTCCCGGGACGCCGTCCTCTATGCCACGGACGACATCGAGTTCCAGCCGGGTTCCATAGACGTGGCCGTGCTGGCCTTCGTTCGGAAGTTCCCTGACGGGGACGGGGTTGTCGGGTTCAACCAGGTGAACCACACGAAGTTTAGCAAGACGGGGGTTGCCCTGGTGGGGCACAGGTTCGTCTGCCGTTACCCGGAGAAACAGCTATTCTACCCCGGCTATTACCACTTCGCCTGCCAAGAAATCGAACGAGCGGCTGTGTCCCTGGGGAAATTCGTGTTCTGTGAGGCCGCCACGCTCATCCACCATCACCCGAGCCAGGAGGCCGGTGAGGTGGACGACACGCACTATGAGGCCCGGAAGTTCAAGACGATAGACCGGAAACTCTCGAACGTGCGGCTGAGAAGCGGGCTTACATGGGGAGTGAACGGCTAATGGAAAGCGTAACCCACGTTGTCGAAGTGTTCTTGGGCTATGACCGCCCGACTCAGCCCACAACCTGGGACTGGGTGAAGTGGAGAGCCGACTTCTTCCATCGTTACACCATGAAAAGCCTGCGGGCTCAAACGTGCCCCGCCTTCATTTTGGTAGTGCAGGCCGGGCTCCGCCATCGAGCTATGCTCGAATCGTATCCTTGGGCCCCTGAAGTCCACATAGTTTTTGACCAAGGGCAAGTTCTCTACGGGACTCCTAACCCACCTGACTATGTAGCAATCACCAGGCTGGACTCTGACGACCTGCTCCACAGGCAGGCCATCGAAGAAATAGTGGCCGCTACATCCAAGTTCCACAATGGCCGGGACAAGAACGTGCTGGTATTCAAGCGGGGGATTTATTGGGATATTGAAAATAAATTCATCGGCCCCTGGCTCCGCTCAAGCTCCCCGTTTTTTACACACATCTTTCCCAGGCGGGTGGTGCAGAACTGGGCTCACTTCAAGAGCCTTCACTTCCTCCCGCATGGCAAGGCCGGGGACAGGGAAGGCTTCGAGCTAACAGAAGGCCGGGTGTGTGTCGTTAAGCATTCCAAGAATTGGAGCTACCTAAAGCGGGGCCTTACCCCGCCTGTTCTCACGGCGGAGCAGAGGTTAGGGTTCGCCGCCGCCGATGAACGTCTCATCCTAGACCGGGAGCGGATAGTCCGTATCCTCCAGAAGTTCGGGCTAGGCCCGGAGGACGTGCCGGAATGAGGATGAGTGTCGTCGTCGTGACGTATCGGAGGCTGGAGAGTCTGCCGGTGATTCTCGGAGCCTGGCTCCGGGAGACGCCGGACGTCTGGCTGGCGGATTGCAGTGGGCAGTTCAAGACGGCCCTGCCCATCGTCCAGGCCACGTTCAACCGTGACCCCGGAAGCCGGAGCCGCCACGCCCTGGCGATGATGACTGAGGGGGACTACGTGGTGAAAGCGGACGACGACTTCCTGCCCCTGCCGGGATTCCTGGCTGACTGGAGGGCCGCTTACAAGGCCGTCGGGGAGAACGCCATCCTGGGAGTGATAGGCCGGAGATTCAACGGGCCTACCTACTACGGGCAGACGGAGTTCTTCCGAAGCTCCCTGGTGAAGGAACCGACTTGGGTTGACTTCGCCGGGGTATGCACCATCTCACCCCGGTGGTTTCTAGCCTTTGACTTGTCCGGGTGTGAGAGTCCCATCGAAGACTTGTTCTGGCAGATGAAAGCCTTCCCCAAGGCCCGGAAGTTTGTGTTCCCCACGGGCAACTACAAGAACCTCCCATCCGCCAAGGAACGGGAATGCCTGTTCCATGACCCCAAGGCGAGAGAGATTCGGGAGGCTTTTTACCGACGTTACTACGAACTCAATTACCAGGAGGCCCGCAGTGGAAGCTGACCAGTATCTTAACCACTGGATAAAGAACCAGGTCTGGACTCACCTCCAGTGGCCTAAGCACCAGACCAGGCTCCGCCGGTGTTCGGAACTCGTTGAGGGCTCCAGGTTCCTGGACGTCGGTTGTGCCTTCGGCCACAGCACCAGGATAATGGCCGGGTTCCGGCAGGGGATATGGGCCGGGCTGGACTTCTCCGTCCGGGCCGTGAACCACGCCAACACTCTATTCCCTGACGGGCGATGGATTTACGCTCAGACGAGTAAGCACCTGGCAAGCCTGGGGCCGCAATGGGACTCCATCGTCTGCTCTGAGGTGATAGAACACGTGGAGAACCCCATAGAGTTCGTCACGGCCATCATGGCCTTGGCCCGCCTGCGGGCCGTCTTTACCACGCCGACAATCCGAGTCAAAGACCCCGGTCACCTGCGGATTTACAATGCCGAGAGCCTGGCTCTGCTGTTCCTGCCTTGGAGGCATGAGATACTGAGGGAGGAGCCATTTTTCTACATCGTCGTGGATAAGGAGCAGGCCCATGTTGCCTAAACATATCGACAAACTGGACAGCCTCCGGCTCTCGAAGAACGGAACCTATGAGCCGATGGAGACGGCCTGCGTAAAGCTCCTCCTGAAGCCGGGGCAGACGTTCGTGGACATCGGGGCCCACATCGGCTATTACACCCTGTTGGCGGCTGAGATTGTCGGGCCCAAAGGCCGGGTGTTCGCCTTCGAGCCTGACCCCGAGAACTTTGCCCTGCTCGAAGCCAACATCAAGGCGGCAGGAGTTGAGGAATATGTCGTGGCCGTGAATGCGGCCATTGGGTTGAACCATGGGGGGAAATCCGAACTCTACCTGAGCCGGACGAACTCCGGTGACCACAGGCTCTTTGCAACGCCGGGCCGGACTCATGTCGAAGTGCCCGTCCTGGCCCTGGATAGATACCTTTCCTATGGGGACGTGGACTTCATCAAGTGCGACACCCAGGGCTATGAGTGGGCCGTGCTGGCCGGGGCCCGGAACCTGCTCCAGAAGTGCCCCGCCAAAATCTATATGCTCGTTGAGTTCTACCCAAGCGGCCTCTGCCTCAGTGGCTCGTCCGGGGCCAACCTACTGGCCCTGCTGGAAGAACTTGGGTTCCATTATTCCATCCCGAGAATGGGTAGGGTAGCCGTCCGGGCTGATGAGGTCTTGAACCTGTTTCCGGACTCCACTGCCCGGCACACAAACCTGCTCTGCTACCGGGAGACAGAGAGGCTAAAATGAGTTACGCCGGACTGCTCATCAACACGTGCGATGCCGAGAACCTGGTAGTGCAGGATAAGTGGAGCGAACCCACCACGGCCATCGTCCTGGGGCTGAAGTGCCGGATAGAGTATGCCAACCGAATCATCCGCAACTACAAGGGTGAAGAAGTGCGGAGCGTAGCCACGGTGTTCTTCCTCAAGGGGGTGAACATCTCCGAGACTACCCGGCTGTTTTTCGATGGCCGGTGGCATGGAATCCAATTGATTACCAGGGAGCAGAACTCTGTGGCCTTGCACCACGTTGAGGTGGCGGTGGACTAAAGTGGATATTTACCGCCTTCCTATCAGTAAGAATCGACGAAAGACTTCCAGACGTAGGGGTGTGGGGGGGTGGTGGTCGTTCGTCCAACCTTGGGCTCACCAGGCCCCTTGCTGTATCAATACGGGAGGGAACCTGTGAGCTTCACGATGAACTGGAAAGACTTCGATAGCCGGTTCAAAGCTATCGTGGAGAAAACCATACCCGGCCTAGCCGAGAAGGGGCTGTTCAAAGCCGGGGCAGAGCTTATAAAATACGCCATCAAAGAAGAACCACGGTGTCCGCATAAGACGGGCCGCCTGTGGGGGGCTCAGAAAATCATAGCCACATCGACCCTCAGCAAGATTGAGGTCGAAGTGGGGTTCAACACGAACTACGCCGCCGCCGTTCACGAGATGTTGCAGGGCAACGAGCAGTGGGGGATGGTGGTGCAGTGGACTCTCAAGGGGAGTGGCCCGAAATACCTTAGCTCAAAGCTCCCCCGGCACAAGGATGACCTGATGAAAAAGGCCGCCGACGAAATCTCCGGAGGTGCCAAGTGATTCAAGAGTTCGCCCAATGGATTGAGAACATATCAGCCGGGTGGACGGTGCCTCTGGTGATAGGGTCTAATTTATTTGTCGGCCATCGCCCCCAAAAGACACAAGCCGGAACCGTCCTGCCGGAGCGTTACACTCTCATACTGGAGAATACGCCCGCCGCCGTCGTGCCGGAGCTACGGGACAGGCAGGACAAGGAAATCCAGTTCCTCAACTATGCTAAGACATATTTCACGGCCCGAGCCGATGCCTACTCCGTCTATGAGCGGATTCACGGGATTGCCTGGATAACTCTACCCGTGCTGACGAGCGGGGAACTTTACCTGGTAATGACTTTGGACGCCGTGGCGACTCCGGCCCCCATTGAGATACCGGACGCCAAGGGGCTGTTTGTCTTTTCGACGAATTATATATTACGAGTGGAAGACCCGAACTGCGTCCACCCTTGAGCGATATGATAAAATTAGACCGAAATTGTGACCAAAATAGATTTTGGTGGACTTTTGCATTCAACCCCAAGGAACCCTACGGGGCAAGAGTGCAGTCCGTTTTTGAGGAGGTTTAGATGCCCAAACTCCCTATTGGAGACATCGGGCCCGCAGAGGTCATTTGGGACCCGCTTGGAACCCCGATTGACCTGGGGGCAACCCTTGGCAAGATTGAACTGAAGCATGAGGACTCCGCCGCAGACGTCCAGGAAGAACGCTATGGAGACATGGCCGTGGATTCCGTCTTTAGCGGTGGTGCGGCAGATATGTCCATCACCCTGACCCGGAGCGAATGGAGTATCCTCAAGGACTTCCTGCCGGGGGTGTCGTTCAACGCACCCAATGAACTCGTCTTTTCCACCAAGTGCGGCTCGGATATGTATGTGAACGCCAAGCCGATTTATCTCAAGCCCATCAAGGACTTGGTGATAAGCATTCTGCCCGCAGAATGGACGCAGGTGTTCAAATGCTATCCGACCAGAGCCATCAGCCTTGGATTCGACAGGAAGGAACAGCGAGTTATGAACATCAAGTTCAAGGTTTTCCCCTGCCAGGAAAGCGGAGTGGAGGGTAAACTCTACACGCTAGGTGTGAACCCGTAATGAGCGAGTATGACCTGGATGCTACCATCGTTCCGCCTATCAAGGTGAAACTCGGCGGCCAGGTTTACTTCGTCCGGAAGATGGACAAGGCCCTGCTCGACCAACTCCAAGGTCTGGAGGAGAACCGGAAAGCTGGAGACCCCACGTTTTTCCACAAACAACTCCTAATCATGCTGGATGCCCCGGAAGACCTCATCAAGTCCCTGGACGTCCGGGCGATTAAGGAATTAGCCATCTGGATTAACGACCAGGTCTCGGCTCCCCTGCCCAAGGACAAGGTCGAAAAAAACGGGTTAAAACCTGGGGAAGGTGTATCGGCACAATAGCCAGGGCCTTTCCTGGGTTATTTTCCAGGGCGGAAATACTCGGCCTAGACGAACGAGAACGGCAGTTTTGGCTCAATGAAGCCAAGATTGTGCTCATCGAGAACCGGATGGAGCGGTATGCGGCAGGACGGTTAGCCTGGGCTAATAAAGGGGACTTTGGGGACATCATGGAACGCCTGGAACTGGAACACGATTTACGTGAGGATGGAGAACTGAAATGAACGGTGGAGGAGCCTTTCTTGCCGGTGCCGTTGTATCGAAACTCACCATGGATGTTTCCGGGTGGAGGTCATCGGTAGCTGAGGTAAAGAAAGACCAGGCTGATATACAGAAGCAAGGCGGGATAACCGCCTCATCCATCGGAACCCTTGGGAAAGTTACCGCCGCCGCCGGAGCGGCCATCGTCGGCTCGTTCACTGCCATGGCCCTGACCACGGCTAAGTTCGGAGAGGAGGTGCTGGCGACCTCAAAGAAAACCGGAATCAGCGTAGAGAGTCTATCCGCCTACAAACTCGTCTGTGATACCAGTGAGACCTCCATCGACGGCCTGGCAACGGGGATGAAATTCCTTGGTAAGAATATGCTGGAGACCGACGATAAGACCAGCAAGGCTTCCGTTACCTTCAAAGCCCTTGGGGTCGATGTTAAAGACTCCCATGGGAACCTCAGAGACATGGAATCCGTCCTGTTGGATGTAGCCGACAAGTTCAAAGGGATGGAGGACGGGCCGGTCAAGGCCACGCTGGCCACGGAGCTTTTCGGGAAGGCGGGCCGTGACCTCATCCCACTCCTCAACCAGGGCTCCCAGGCAATCAGAGAGCAGAAAGACCAGGCCCGTGAACTCGGGATAGTTATGAGCCAGGAGGACGCCGAAGCGGCTGACAATTTCGGGGACTCCATCACGACCCTCAAAATCGGGCTCCAAGGTGCGGCTCAACAACTCGGGACAGCCGTCATCCCCATGCTCACGGGCTTCGTTACCAAGGTAACCGACGTGGTGAAGAAGGTGACGGAATGGGTTCAGGCACACCCCGGCCTGACTAAGGCTATTGCAGGAGTGGCTTTGGGGCTCGGCGGACTTATGACTATCGTCGGGCCTCTGCTGATGATACTCCCGAAACTTGCTCAAGGCTGGAATCTCGTGGCCGGTGGAATCAAGGGAGTGACCGCCGCAAAGGTAGCCTCCGTAGCCGCCTGGACAGCCGTCCTGGCCCTGGCGATGAAGTATGTTGTCACGCTCCAAGAGATAAACGACGCTGAGGAGTATGAGCGGAAGGCCGGGGCCCGTCTAGCAGAAGTCCAGGGCAACCTCAGTTATAAACTCGCCAAGGCCGCCGTCAACGCCGGGCTTCAATATGGGGAGATGGCTAAACTCATCGACGCCCACCACGGGAACGTGGCCGCCCTGGCCATGGAGATACAGCACGGCGAACACGGGCTTGAACTCCAGAAGGGGTTAGCCGCCGCAGGGGCCGAACACAACAAAGTCATCGAAGACCAGAAGAACAAGACGAACGCCTTAATCCCGGCCCTGGCAGGTGCCGCCAAAGAGACGAAGGACTGGACTGATTACCTGGAGTCAAAGGGTATCCTGGTAGCCGGGAAAAAGGCGGAGAAGGTTGCAGAGTTAGATGGGGTTCTCAAGAGCCTAAACCAAGCCTATAAAGATGGGAAGGTCACCACGGACGAATACACGAAGGCTGTGGCGGCCCTCAACACAGACATGGAGCCCTTTGGCAGGTATGTAACCAACGGAGCCGTGGCACTGAACACAGCCACAGGCAAGGGCCGAGACTTCTACAACGTGATGAAGCTGGCCCCCAAGCAGACCGAATCGGCTACCTACGCCATCATGTCGTTCGATGAGCAGATAGACGATATGGCCGACAAGGTGGGGATGAGTGCCGAGACCATCAGGGGCATGATTTGGGAACTCAAGCGGATGCAACTAACAGCCCTGGGAATTGACTTGGGGCCTTTCCCGGGATGGCCGAAGGAGGAAATCAAGAAGCAAACCATCGACCCCATAAATGAAGCTTTCGCCGGGCTCTATAACGACATCGCCCAAGGGTTCGGAAATACGTTCCAGACGTTCGTCAAGACCTGGAGCGTGGATAAGCTCCTCAAGCTCGACATCGACTTCAAGGCGTTTTTCAAAGACCTTTGGGGGAACATCAAAGACTCGTTCTTCACGATGGTGGGCGAGATAGCCACTAAGTGGGTTAAGGGGTTCCTGGAGGACTGCCTGATTAAAAAGACGGCTGAGGCCGCCGCCGCAACCGCCACTTCCACAGCCTCCATCGGGTCAACGATAGGCGGCCTGGCAACCTCTATCGCAAGCGTCATCGGGGCCCTGGCCACGGCTGTGGGCACAGCCATCGTGACCATAGCGACTTCCATTGCTACGGCCATCGTAGCCTTGGCCACGGGGATAGCCACTGCCGCCACAGTCCTGGCCGCCGCCGCTCCGGCCCTGCTGGTGGTAGGAGGGATAGCTCTCGCCATTTTCGCCGGGTTCAAGGCGATTGAAAGCCTGTTCGGCGGGGGTGGAGGGAAAAGCTCCGACGTCACCTACTGGCTCAAGATGATGCACGCCGACGGGAAGGAACTCCATGACTGGGTGATTAACCTGCCTGCGGCATATTTCAACGCCTGGCATAATTTCTTTTTCGGGACAGAATGGGCAACACGAGAAACCGTAAATTGTCTTATGGGTCAGATGGGGTATTTGGGCTCGATACTTGATACCTTGAGAAGCATTGACTCACAGTTCTCGAAACTTCGGGGAGCCGCCGCCGGAGCCGTATCGACGGGAACGGAACTGCTGGTAGTCCACGGGACGCCCTCTATACCCGAAGTGACTGCCCCCCTGCCCGACATAGGCAAGATAGCCGAAATAGCTGGAGTTGGAGGCCGGACAGTAAACGTCATGTTCACAGCCCAATTCGATATCCGGGCCCTGGACGGGGAATCCATCAGGGATGTGGTTCGAGAGAAGGTCGGGCCGGAACTGGTGGAGTGGGTGAAGTCGAACCTTGGAAAGAGGGAACTCGGCACGGCTTTAGGAGTCTGACCATGCTACTCTACGCAACCGGCAACCTCATAAACCTGGCAACTTTGGCCTCCGTCAGCACTGAGGACACCCTCTACGTCAAGGAGAACCTGTATTGCGAACGGCCTAGCAAGCCGTTCCGGTTCACGGCCAAGGCCGGGCAGTGGGTTAAAGTGAACGTAGGAGCCGGTGTGCCGATTACCCTCATGGCCTGTTTCAATCACAACCTCACTAACGCCGCCGTCATCCAGGCGGACGCTAACAACGCCGATGCCTGGCCGGGCCCCTATCACCTCCACTTCACCTGGAGGCAATATGACTTCTACAGGTTCCTGAACCAGACTTATCCCTGGTGGAGGTTCCTGTTAAGTGATGCCGGGAACCCGTTCAACCCGCAACTCGGGGAACTGTTTTTCGGCACGTGGACGAAGTTCACGAACGCTAAAGTCCAGCCGGGCCGGGACGACAGCCCCATTTTTCACGGGGTTGAACAACAGACGGCTTACGGGCAGGACTGGGACGCCTATTTCTCCGACTCTCAATCATTCAAGCTCTCCCTGTTGAACATCAACGACCCGGCCACTGTGGACGAACTCCACACGTTCCTCCGGGCCATCTATGGGACGGCGGGCCGGTTCGTGCTGGTGCCTGACCACAGGCAACCGCACGTCTATTACTGCAAAGTCACGGGCTCACCTTCTTCCAGCCGCCCGGTTTACGGGGAGAAGGAACTTAGGCGATGGGGGTTGGAGTTCAAGGTGCTGACCAGGGGGATAACCCTGCTATGAATGTTCGGGACGAGATTAAAGATATTCGCCGGATTCTATCCAACCATAACTGGAGGATTAACTCCGCTAGGGCTTCCATCGTCCCGACGGTTGACCCTTGGGCCTATGCGTTCAAAGACCACTTTGCTGACGCTTCGATTTTCTACGCCTGGAAAGTCCTTGGCACGTCCGGAATTAAAACCATCACTGAAGCGGGCAGTGTCCTAACGATAGCCACGGTGGGGGCAGACGCCCGGTGGGCCGTGGCCACGAACCTTGCCCCCAAGGTGTCCATAGGTCACCCAGGGCTTCCCTGTGAAGTGATTACCAAGATTAATATGGCTGGACTGGTTCTCGATGCCAACACCCACGCCGGGCTTTTCATGGGGACGCCGGAAGGGACTTCGGCTAATTCGGGAATCATGTTCGGGGTAGTAGCCACGGGGCTCAGGGCTTATGCGATGGATGGAACGAGCCACAACGTCGTGGCCGTCCTGACGAAGCCTATCTGGCTGAAAATGCGAATCTCGGCGGGGCTGACTGTCGGCTACCACGTGAGCTTCCAATATTCGATTGACGGAGTGGCCTGGACAACCTACCAGAGTATCCCTCCTGCCGACTTCTACTGGTGGGGGACTTCCACTCCTAACGTCCAGAACATCGGGCTCGTCCTGCGGGGCACTGCCGCCGCCTGCACGTCCTCAATCCCGTTCGAGTATTTTCATTCAACTAGAATCTTCGGGCCTGGAGGCTCATAATGGCTGTGCCTTACAGGGAGTGGTATCTGTTCAACTGCCGGGACTTCTGGAGAAATTCGCCTGATAACTCTGAGGATGACGTCCACTGGGTAGAAAGCCGCCTGACCTATGGGAAGAACGGCTACCTGGTAGTGGACGCCTCAGACTATTATGAGTGGAAGGCCGTATTCCGTCCCGTGAGCGACTTCGAGTATGACGCCGATAACCTTGACCATTTGTATCAGGCCGAAGCGGATATCCAAGTCGTCCAGGTGTCGAACTCCGCCGCCTCCACACATATTCACCTCCACTGGGGAGCCCAAGCCTGGCCTGCCTCACCTAATGTCTGGAACCTGGACACCTGCAACGGTCAGCATTATGATGGTGTGAATGCCTGGTGTGCCCCTGGTAACATCCCATTCTACCCTGTGGGAGCCGATTGGGCTACCAACCTCAGACAATTAGACTTGCCATTGGCTCCAGCAATTTACACTGAATACGGGTGTCCCTACAAAAACGGGCTCGGGCCCGAAGTCTGGATGAGCAAGTTCAACTTCGAGAACCAGGGCATAATCGCCCGCATGGCGAACCCGGCCCCGGTAGCCCCCGTCCCCGCAGACACGAACGTGCTGTTCAACGTCTTGCTGACGAAGCTCCGGTTCAAATACCTCAACGCCGTAGTGAACTCCCTGAGCCGGTATTCCATGCCTCCTGCCGGGGGAGTGGCCGTAGTTCTGACCGGCCTGGGATTCAACAACAGCGATGTGGAACTAACGGACGCCGCCCATAACCCAAACTCGTCCATTCCGCCTGCCGGGGGTTGGAACGATGGGGTATATCACATCCACTTCATCGGCCAACAAGGGCAGGGAACAACCGTCCTCCATGGCCACGCCGGTGACTTCACCATCGACTCGAACACTCAGATAACCATACCCGTCATGCCCGCCCTGCCGGAAGGCACTTATGCCATCTACCTGCTCAAGGATGAATTGAACTTCGGAGGCGGGACAATCGGGTTTGGCTCTGCGGGCTCCTACGCCGGGGACTGGAGGGCCAAGGATAGCGGCCTGCTCTATAAGGGGAGCAGGATATTTTTCCTGTCAGGGGTGAGCGGGAAGAAAAGGCCAGTCATCTTCACCAAGTGGAAATTCAAGAGTTGGGCAGGGAGCATTTTCAAGTATTATGCCCCTATCGACATCGCCTCCTCAAAGGTGTTCTACGATGGCCGGATTCTCGAGATGAGTTCCGTCAGCCGGGCCTCATCGGGCCGAGAGGGCCTTTTCCTCTGTTCGGATATGACGACGAGCCTGGCGAACCATGACAAGGAATTTTCCAAACTGCTGGCTCAATACTTCCTCAAGAACCAGATTGTGGAGTTCTTTTATGGGTGGGCGGACGAGCCGGAGTCCTGGAAAACCGCCACTCAACGGCTCATCGTGGACGATTACAGCCGGGCCGGGGTGAATTTCCACGTGAGCCTCCGAGACATCACTACGAAATACTTCAAGAAAAAGGTGCCTCTCTACCGGTGCACTGAGGCTGAGTTTCCGAATATCCACAAAAACTGTATCAACAATCCGAAGCCGGAAGTCCTGGGCATAGCCGCCCTCACCACAACCGGCCAGGGCGGGGCAGTGGAAGCCATCTACATCGACACGACGACCTACAAATACCTGGCGGCCCGTGGTTCCCTCCACGCCGTCTTAGCCGTTTACAAAGACGGGGTTGTCCAACCGCCCGGCTCTTATGCCGTCTCCTATGGCGATGATGGAGCTACCTACATCACGTTCACGACAGACCAGGAGGACGCCAAGATAACCTTCGACTGTGAAGGCTATATGTTTTTGCCCTGGAACTCGGCCAACGGATTCGTCCAGAACCCCGCCTACATCCTGGCCTTCCACATCTGCTTTCTGATGGAAGTGCCCCTGGACTTTGTTGACCTGGACTCTATCGACGCCCTGGCTCAGGTGTTCGTGCTGGAAGCGGAGAGTGAAACCGGGTTCCTGGTGCTCCAGAAGGAAAACGAATCCGAGAACATCCTCAAGGAGCTTCTGTTCACCATGGGGGCCCTCCAGACGTTCGATGCCTATGGCCGGTTCTACGTGGTAAGGAAAGGGCTCTCAGTCCTGGGGACGGACTTGTTCGTGTTCGCCCAAATCGACACAATGGCACAGCCGGAGCATATCTACAATCTCAAAGATGCCATCAACAGGTGCCGGTATCGGTGGGAGTTCTACCCCGGCCAGGAGAGATTTGCCCAGGGAGATACGCTATCCCGGGACACCGCCATCTCAGACTTTGAGCAGGTATTAGAGGCTCCGGACTTCATCGACTTCCCCTGGACGCTTTCCTCTGTATGGGCGGCCAAGCGGGCTGAGGAAGAACTCCAGAAATACGGATACGGCCTACCGGAACTGACCTTTGAACTGCCCATAGCCTGGATAGATGACCTGGACGTCCTGACAGACTTCAGGCTCCAAGACCCGTTCGGGACGAGCCGAACTGGGGCAGGCGAATTTGGCCGGTATTGCTATGTGTCATCCATCGACATAGACTATCTCCAGGCAAGAATAACCATCCGGGCTATCGACCTCAACTGGCTCATCAAACAATACCTCATGCTCGGGGACGAGAACGACCTCCCTGCGGCCTGGGTGAATGCCACTGATGAGGAACGGATTTTCGCCTACTTGTGCGATGAGGTAACAGGCAGGTTCCCGGACGGAGAGCCAGGGAAAAAACTCGTGGACGAGAACATGATTTAGGAGACCAAAATGGCTTACAGTGATGGCGATGATTTTGTAAACGGTGCAATCCTCAGTTACCAGCAGGCGAACCGGATGAAGAACAACTTCCGGGGGGCCGCCGCTCCGGCCAACATCCAGCCTGGGATGCTTTTTTCCGGCAACGTCGATGACCGGCTCTATCACATGGGGGCCGCCGCCGTTGAGGAAGTTCTGCAACTCACCAGGAGCCGGGTAGGGACTGACCCGTTCCAGATGTATTCGCTCAACATCAAGGCTCTCAACGCCGTCTGCCTGGACAATAACGTGGTTTGTGTCGATAATAGCATTGTATTTATGGCTTCGTGGTAGGAGGAACCATGCCTGATTTAAGAGAGAATGCAGTCAGCCTTTTGGCTAAGATTACGGGAATCAACGCCAAGACTGTGGCGGCCACGCCGCTTATCACCGTTCCCGTCGGCAAGGTGATGATTGTCACTGAGATTGTGATTCGGGTCACGGCCTGGGTGGCCGGGGCCGGGGCCGCCGCCACAGTAGGATTCGGACAATCCGCCGCTTACGTGGACTACTTAGCCGCCGCCGCTCAGGTCATCGCAACCGCCGTGAACAACGTCTGGACGAACAAGGCCGCCGTGAAGACCATGCTCGTCGGCTACCCGGCTGGAACCGTTTTCGGAGCCAACGTCACGGTCGGCTCCACGGCGGGGACAGAAACCTGGGAAGTCTCCGTATTCGGGTTCCTGGTTTAAGAAAAACCTCACCAAATTGGAGCAGGCTCGATAATCGAAGCTCCCCCGGAGAGTCGGGAAGGGTCCTCCTGCCTGTAACAACCACTGAGCAGAAAAAAGGCCCGGCTGGCCTAAACCAACCGGGCCTGAGACGGCCAGAACCGAAATTAGTTAGCCTGGCGAACCGCCGTCTGAACCCGCCGCCTGAGATTCACCGCCGCCTTGAGATATTTCTCTCTCTGAACCACAGCGTCTTCCATTCGTTTTTTCCGGGCTTCCTCCAGCACGGTGTCGATGGAAAGGGCGGGGCAGTCCAACAGGAGGGGAGCAGAATACTTGATGAACCCCTCCAACATCTCGTTCCGCTCGTGGATATTGAACAGGCTCGTTTCTCTCACCATCTCCGTCACAGCCCCGTGGAATCCGAACATGGTGGACTCGTATTTAGCGGCCTGAGCGATGAACAAGTCATAGAACTGGGGGTATTGGGACGGGGGGACGATGCCGATTTTCATGGCCGCCAGGGTGAGCAGAGCCGACTCCTGCCGGTTCAACCGGGCCTCATGGAGCCCCTGGTGCCACATCGACAGTTCATGGAACCTGTCCAGCACGTTCGTCAGAGCTTCCTTGGCCAGGAGCCGAATCTCCTCAACTTCCAGCAGGCCGGAGTGCTTCCTGAACACCACGAACTCGGATTGGAAGACCAGGTTGTCACAGACGAAAACCTTCTCCCCGGCACAGAGGCCAACGGCCATCGTCTTGTCCAGGGAGTTCCGAATCCCTAGTGCGAGACAGACGCCCGCCTCTATGTTCTGCATATCCTTGACCTGCCAGACGCCGAACATCCGGCTCCCCGTGGTGCTGAGGCTGTAGTCCCTTTGGGAAGGAATCAAGTTCTCCGCCGCACAGGCATTTTCCATGGCGTCCAGCACGTCCTTGTGGGCGTAAGGGTGCCAGGACTCGGTGAAAGCCGGGGCCTCAACGGCCCGGACGATTGCCTCCGGCACACGCCGGGTGTCCTTGTGAGCGATGAGTGTTGTCTTAACCATGCTTACTCCTTTTTCTCGGCGGAGCCGCTTTTCCAGTCAGGGGCAGTGGAAAGCACTTCCGCCATTTCCTCTCTCTGCTTTTTCCGGAGCCATTCCTTGATAGCGGCCTCCGGGATGCAGAGAACGTCCCCGGTCGTGATGAGGAAGTCCCATTTGAATGCCTGATACCATCTCTCGGCCTTGTCCGGGGCACAGTCCGTTAAAATGCCGAGAGCGGTGTCAGACGGCCCACTGCCGCCATACCCCCACTGGAATCCGTCCGGGGAGTGGCGGATGATGTGAGGCAGGGCTGTCTTGGCCATCGTGTCCAGGTTGATGACCCAAATCGTTTGGCCGCCGACGCCTGTCTGAACTCCGTAATAGATTTTCACTTTTCCTCCTTAAATTCCAAACCTAGCTCTCGGGCTCGTTCTTTAGTTTCCTTGAGACCCTTGAGGCCGGTATACAGGTCTTTTATTGCGGCCTTGAGCTTTTCCTTATCCTCCTTGCTCAATATGGGCTTCCAAAAGGCGTCAAATTCCATCTTGAGAATTTTCCGCCGCAGGGCCCGAATAGCATGACTGGCCAGGGCCGCACAGGTGCAGAACCCGGTGATGACCCCAAGAAAGGCCGCCACGTAGAGCCAGATAACAGGGACGAGCTTGCTCATTTGACGTTCTCCAGGGCCCCGATTTTCGCCAGGAGGCCAACCTCAACAAAAAGAATCCTTCCAGGGGGGATTGCCCGTAGATTCTCGTTGAAGAAAATCCTCTTGAAGGCTTCTTCAGTCATCACTACGAACGTGCCCGTGGGAATCGTCTTTGTTTTCCCCCTGGGTGTAAACTCCTGCCTAGCCTCCACCAGCATGACGCCCGTCTTGAGATACTTCTCCCTGCACTCGTCACAGGGCTGGACGTCCAGAACCATGTGCATGGGAGCCTGCTCCTTATAGGCGGCTCCGAGCAGGGCAATCTCGTTCTTGGGCTTTTGGCAGACGAAGCACAGGGGGATGGTGGGGTTGAGCCCGAACTTTTTACTGAGTCGGATGCTTTTACCCACGTTTTCCTCCGATGTAGAGAAAGGCCGAATTGGGGACGCCTACCAACCGGTGTCCGCCGAACTCCAGTTCATCCATAAAGG
>Ga0153916_10001383_pt1 | contig 17349 bp, 11 predicted proteins | sample Opewatmetagenome_FD_109642 | JGI IMG/M metagenome (GOLD analysis project Ga0153916, IMG submission 109642) | Freshwater wetland microbial communities from Ohio, USA - Open water 3 Core 3 Depth 4 metaG | ecosystem: Environmental > Aquatic > Freshwater > Wetlands | place: USA: Ohio, Lake Erie... | reverse complement strand
GGTGCTCAGCCCTATTGTTGTCTTTCCGAAGGGGATAGGTTGAGTTTGTTTGGTCGTTGTTAGCGTTTGCGTGTTTGTGCTGTTCCAGTTGCCGTAGATGTCGCTGCAGTACCATCTGAAACCAATGACCATCCCTATTGTGCTGTTCAGGGTTTTTGTTACGTTTGCCCAAGCTGCAACACCGTTCAACACAGCCAATGTGTCATTCTTCCAGCTTCCGGTTCCGTTCCAGCTGAATATGAACCCGCCCAGCCCACTGCTGTCTTTCCAGTAACTGCTAGACAGAGCGACTTTGCCTGCTAGGGTCGTGTTGTATCCAACGTCACTGTATGTGGGCGGTTTCCCTACGGTTGTGATAAGGTGCTGCAAGCCAGTTGTTGCCCATTGATTCTGCGTATCGTTGCACCACCACTGAAATTCAACGCGCACTCCGATAAGATTCGGCAGTGTCTCGGTCTTGTTTGCCCAACCTTGCATGCCCAGTAAAGGCGACCAAGTTTCGTTCATCCAAGTTCCTGTCAAATTAGATCCGAAGATGTAGCCGCTTAGCCCTTGATCATCGATCCAGAATGAACTGAAGGTGCTCGGTTCGCTTCTACTTGTCGTGCTGTAGCTGATACTTGAATATTGAGGTCTAGCCGAGTAAGTTGTCGTTAAAGTCTGCACTCCTGTGTCATTCCAGTTGCTGTTTATGTCGACAGAATACCAGCGGTAGCCTATTGTGGTTCCTACGTTGCTGTTAAGAGTCTTGGTCACGTTTGCCCAGCTTGCCAGTCCACTAAAGAGAGTCATGGTGTCGTTGGTCCAGATTCCTGTGTTGTTGGTGCTGAAAATGTATCCATACAAGCCAGCATTGTCTTGCCAGAAACTGTTGAACCTGCTTTGGCTTGAAGCAGCAGTAGTGCTTACCTGAATGCTGCTATAGGTTGGTGATTGATGATCGTCAGAGATCGTAGTCAAAGTGAATGTGCTTGTGGTGTTCCAGTTGTTGCTGGTGTCGTTTGCATACCACCTGTATCCTACTGTCACCTGTCCTCGGTTGTTCAACACCATGCTTGCGTTAGCCCACGCTGGGCTTCCGCTCAGACCTGTCCAAGTGTTATTGACCCATGATCCAGTGTTGTTTGTGGCAAATATGAATCCGCTTAATCCACTGTTGTCTTGCCATAGAGAGTATAGCAGTGCGGGTTTTCCAGCCATGGTGCTGTTATGTCCAGTGTTGCTGTAGGTGGGGGGCTTAATGTCTGGAGAGGGCCAGGTAATGACGATTTTCTTAACGCCTGAAAACATGACATTGAAGCTGACTATTTTGTTTGAGCTGTCGTAGTTGAAGCTTATCGGCGTGTTGTCAACTTTGACGCTGGTTGGGCTCCCTCTGTTCTTAACGAAGACTTCAACGATCTTTTGTCCGCTGGTTCGACCGAATGCGTATGTGGTTAATTGGTTTGCAGAGTAAGTGGAGTTAATGATGAGGTATTCCTTCATGGATTCGAATCCGAATGCGTTGTCGCCTGATGCGTAGTTTTGGTAAGGTCTCCTGTACCTCACGGGCTGCGTGGTAAAGAAGTCTGTCATGCTTGTCCTGTTGCCCGGGTGTCCCCAAAGAGTGAAGTTGTAATTGTAGGAGGTTCCGGCAGGCTTAGCCTGTGGACTCGTATAATTGAAGAGGCGTATTTCCAGCCTGTTACTGTATTTCTGAATCACTCCGGTGTTGGCTTTGAGGTATATTCCAGACCAACCGTAGATGGGATCAACAAACCTGATGTCATACTCCATGTCAGAGATCTTGGCGGTTGATTGGACATTGTTGAAGTAGAGGATGAATGAACTGTCTAGAACGTTGGTGTTGATGTCTAAGGTCACGTTGCCAAAGAACAGAAGCTTGTCACTGTTTTTGAAGGCCTTGAGATGAGAATAAGCAGTTACGGCTCCCTTGTCCCAAGCCATCATGGCCGTTATAGAATCCGGTCCAGCGGTGGTCCTGTTTTTGGACTCGTTGACCAGTTGGTTGTCCAACTCGATTGTACTGCCTGTACTTTGTCTAAGATTCCACTTGCTGTACAAAGGAACGTCTGCATAACCCCTCTTCAAGGAAGATTCTTTCGTGAGTGGAACTTGATCCATGTAGGGAACGTAATATGTTCGTGGCTGAGACCAGGCAATCACCGTTCCGGTGCTCAAGGTGTGACCACTGAGACCGACAGGGAAGCTGTCAGAGGCGGAGAAGTCGCGGAACCTGTGGTGAGCTGCTGACCACATTCCATAGTCAGCGTCTGCCCAGACACTTGCCACATTATTGTATAAGTTCTTGGAGTAATCAACTATGTTACCGCTTTTATTTGGGGCGCCTGATCTCACAAAAACCAGATATTCAAGTCCCATAGTGGTGCCCTGTCTCCAATACCTACGCCCTCCGTCGGTTTCGCCTCCCCAGTCAACCTGCACCTCTACGAATGAAGGCTCTATTTCGAATCCCCACATATGAGTGTCCTTTCTGATATTCGGAGTCGAACCGAGATACATGAAGCCCACTGTCACGTCTGCGACATCGTTGTACGCGGAAACAAATGGATAGCGGTCCATCGTTCCGTTGTCCAACGCGGAGAACATGGGCTCAGTGTAGCGGTAAGAAGTCCCCGTGGAGTTCCAGTTCACAACATTGCCCGTGTAGTCCGTCCACCAGAATTTCTTAAAGTTCTTGCTCAGCATGTTACAGGTCTGTGAGTTTTCAGCAAGCATGTCCCGATTCATTGTCCGTTCAAGATACACCCAAATGTACGGCTTGTCTTTCCAAAAACCATAGTAGAGATTATGACTCATTCTCGAGTCGGACCACGCAAACTTCACCAAGCTGAAGTCGGAAGCGTTTCTCAGAATAGTCTGAGTCGCATCACCATCAGTGCCAGTGACTCTGACATAATTAATGCCATCCTCATATTCCCAATACACGACAGAGTACCCCATCGATTCTGGTTTCAGATCGTAAGCGTAGTTCGAGTGAGCCCTGAATTGTCCGCCTTCTCCCAGATTCTGGACGCCTGGATATCTTGAATCCCAGAGCCACAAGAAGCCAGCTGTCGAACTGTTGACAAAATAAGTGTACTGTTTAGAAGTATCCTTGAAGATATATGCGCTAGTGCCTGAATATTTCGATGCGTTGACAGGCGAGAAGAAAATGAATGACACTGTCAGAACCAACGACAAAAGCACGAAGCAGTATACGAAATTCGTCAGTTTATGTTTTCGCATAATCTGGGCTCCTCTCCTTGCAAGCGCGTTTAAGCATACTAAGCCTCGCCGCAGCACTAAAGTGTTTTGTGAACACGGTCTCTAGAACATCGAAAGCAATCTTCTATACGAACAATTCTATCATGTATTAAGAAAATTGGCTTGGTTCGTGTGAAATCACAGAATTTCTGAACCGAAACGGCTCACGTTTCTTAATTTAGTAGACGCATGTCTAAAGTCTATCAAGAAGGCTTCCGCAGCATTGTCACGATTTTCCCATGGGCTCAAGGTGGCCATTTGAAATGGGTCGATTGATGCTCTGGCCGATGCTCCTCCGAGGGTGAGAGGATGTGGGTAAGGATAAGGTACGTAGCCTGGCTTCTTGTAGAGGAAATAATCAACGTCTTGTGTGTAAGATGCTTCAAAATCTATGAAATCGTTGTCGTAAGTGTTTCCCCAGATCCATAAGTCGCGAACCTTACACTTTGGGATTGCTGCATTTCCGTCATCTTTTGCAAGGGATATCAGATAGGAGTAATGAGTAGCCGTGTTGTTGAAGAACACGCCGCCACCGCCTCTCATTCTAAGTGCTCTCGCATAGTCAAACATTCGAGGATAGTCGGCATCATTCGCCGGATTCAAGAATGTGTTGTCATAGACCTCCGTGTATCGCCCGCCATAAACGCCATCTGGATACGCACCATGAACATCAGCATGCCCGCTTGGATAGTAAACATGCATATCTGTGAAAACATTATGTCTCGCAACGTAGGCTCCTGTTGCATAAGCCGAGATCGAATGCCTTGCGCCTGCAAAGTAATTGTCCTCAATGTAAGTCACATTTGCGTATTTGCCTAAGTAGAAGTTAATGTCCGTGTTCCATATCTTTGCCTGGTCAGCACGGGTATAAGTTCTCTCAATTCCGACACCATAACCGAATCCGGTGCCAGCCGTCTCGGCATCTGGTTTGTAAATGTCATAGAATTCATTATGGTCAACCACTCCTTGACTGCTCTTAGAAATATCCGAATTGAATACTGCCACTCCTGAAGAACCTAGATAGTAGAATGAGTTGTGATCCACTCTGAAGTCTTTGACATTGTCCAAGAATATTGCAGTATCTCCAGTTGCTGAAGCCGCAGCACCTGTTCTCCCATTAAATGTTATGCCCGAAATTCTGACAGGGCGCTGATTTGCGCCATCAACGTAAAACATTGTTGTGGCAGGGTCTGTTCTACCGGGTTGCAGGGTCAGATTTGTTACTCGCATACCCGCCCCTATAATATTGACGCCACCATGAATGGTCACGTAATTGGATTCAGTTGCGGCAAACGACCAAGAACCAGCAGGCACATACACTGTTCCTCCGCCTGCTGCTTCAACTTGATTGACAGCTGTCTTTATGTCAGCAACGGAGCCACTCTGTGCGGTTACGCCTGCACCTACACGTCCAGAAGTTGGGATCGTATAGGACGCGATAAGACTTGCAAAACCAGTCCCGAGAATCGCGCCTATTGCTATAGCGAAAACAACTGCAATTGGAATCTTTCTCAATTCAACGATGCACGTCACCTAGTTCCCAAACGTATGATATAAGCTGTGGGCGAAGGTTCCCGTTATGAACATCTACTCGGATGCTTAATAAACATAATTGTCCAAATGTTGGACACATACACAGGAGTTAATCGACGAGGACGCGACCTCTAATGCGTGCATTGTGCACACGTGCGCTTGGGCTCAGCATTAGCCTCTCTGAGGCATGCGCAGACTACTCTGCCCTTCTGCCTTGACATTTCAGAAGTGCCCTACAAGTTAACCTAGTTTTATCGAATTCTGATATGCTCTACGTATAGCTTCAAGATCTCTTAATCCGTCTTCCCCTGAAGGTGAAGGGTCCGAATCATGAATTGCACAATCAACGAAATACTGAAGCTCTGAAAAATGATGGTGATGAAATTCTGAGGTTCCCATTGTCAACATCTGAGCGGCAGTGGCTAATCGATTCTGTGGTCTGTGTTCTACTCTCGCATGAGCCAGACTGCCTAGAAGCTCAACTTTGAGTTGGTATTCCTGGGAAAACCAGCCCACATTTACTATTGCCTTGGTACCTGACTCGAATTGCGACAGACAAATCGCGTGGTCTTCAAAGTCGAAGTTATACCTGTACCCGAGATAACTCTTGATTTCTTTCACTTCTCCAAAATACCATCGAAGGAGATTTATCAAATGGCAACCAAGGTCAACGAGGGCACCGCCTCCAGTTAGTTCCTTCTTGAACCACCATTCGGGTACAGGAGCCGGTGCACTATCCACTGTTCTATGATAAAACGGTCCAGAGCTTACGAAAGTGGCATATGCCACCTCAACATCGCCTAAGACTCCGCTCGTCCTTTTCTCCTTCAATCTGCAAAACTCGGTGTTGAATCTGAGAGGATAACCAATCATGAGTTTCACAGAGTTTCTCTGAGCCGCAGAAATGATGTTTTTTGCTTCGCTGGTGTCCCGCGCTATTGGTTTCTCCAGAAAGATATGTTTCTTGGCAGACGCTGCCTCCTTTGCGCACTCTAGATGGAGATGCGTGGGCAATGCTATAATCACAGAGTCAATCTCTGGGTCTTTCAAAAGCTGCTTGTAGTCTGTGTACGTTTTTCTTACGCCTAATTCTTTAGCTTCATTGAGGGATTTTTTTGACAAATCAGAGACAGCTGCAAGACTGGCGTTTCTGAGCTTAAGGGCATGCCTCAGATGTATCTTCCCAATGTATCCGAGTCCAATTATTCCAAGCCCGATTCTTCTCACTCGCCAACACCACTGATAGCTTCAATCCGCTAGAGCCCGATTCTTCTGTCCAGGCCAGTGAGGACCAGGAGGTTATACGCGGTCCCCATCACCCTGTCTCTAAAATTCCTTTGGGGATATCTTTCCTTAAAGTAACTGATTGGTAGACCTTTGGGCGAATATGACATGTTTCCCACGCCTTCCTTGAACGCCAGCTGGATATATCTGAGTGTGTTTGGGTTTATTCCGGCGATTTCCGCCGCAGCAACATCAATAGCGACTGGATCCCTGCTTGCCATGACTAACCCCAGTTTGCGGGGCTGATTTCCTGAAACAATGTTGCCATCTATGAGGCAGAGATCAAACTTCATGGCCTTGTTAACCGCAACGACAACTTCATTGAGTCTCGAATGGTACCTGAACTTCTTTGGATACGGATTGGCCCCAAAAATGTTTTTCATCGCACACGTGATTTTTGTCTCTCGGGGAGTGTACTTGATTTTGGGAACGTTGATCTTAAGATCTGCATTCATAACCGTCTTTGGCACGATCAGGCGGAAACGCTCCGACCCAACCGTGACTTGCACTCTTTTGCCTTTCTCCTCCGAAAGGTTGACTAAACGGACGTTTTTATCATGAGAGAGTTTTTCGTATCCGAGCATTTTGAACGCGTGTGTGCATTTCATGGCTGAAGCGTCAGCTTCGACTATCGAGATGTCTGGCTGATCAGGAAGCCTCTCTCGGATCAGGTCGATGAGAGCGGCTGTGAACTTGGGATCTGTTGTCTGGCCTGTTGTGTAGTCCCAATAATAACATAAGTTCGGCTTGATGACCACATTTTTCACTCGATCGCCGAATGAGTAATTGATCAGATCCAACGATTCAGCAATCGCCTGCTTGATCGAGCCGTGCGTGTTGCCACGAATCTTGGCGAAACTAACCAGACTCATGCCTAGTCCACAGATCCTGCGCGTGCTTTGTGCTTCAACAAATCCGGTTTTCCTTTGATCGCCCACAACAAGAATGATATTGATACCCTTGACGGCGAATCTAAGGCTCTGCGGAAGCTGTTTAGAAATATCTTTTTTTCCATCCCTTGGTTTCGGTGAATGATCTTTTTTGGAGTTCTTTCAAGGCTGATGTAGTAGCATACACTTCATCCAGATATCTGATTGCAATGATTCCCTCGCTGAATTTGAGGGGGATCTGTTCATCAAAGAGGAAATCCCTGAGAACAGCATCGACTTCGTTGAACCCTACGGCCGACCTCACTGGCGTCGTGCCTGAAAAACGCGGATTTATCTCTATAACAACCGGTCCCTCGTCTGCGAGGAAGAATTGAACGTTTAAGGGTCCTTGGGCTCCTATCTTTGAAGCCAGTTCTTCTGCGGTCTCCCGAGCCTCTTTTACATCTTTGACTGTCATGCGATGCGAGAAACCAGATTTTAATTCGCGGAGCATGGAGATGGAGCCCAGAGTCTTGCCTGACTTCGCCGTGACAACGCCAACTGTGCATTCCTCTGCGGCAATGCATTCTTGCACTAGAAATACAATCCTGTTCTTGGTGAGATACTTCATTACGAGTCCTAACTCCTCCTCGTCGCGAACTGTGTATGTGTATCTTGAACCGTATCCCTGTCGCGGTTTCACAAACACGGGAAAATCCAGTTCGCTCATTGCTCGAGCCGATTCGTCCTGTCCAAACGTCTTCGGCTGTGAGAACCCGTATCTTTTCATGAAATCGTAGGCGTTCAGCTTGTCGAGGCATGTGTCTATGACTTTTTTTGGACTGATGATTAGTGTGATGTCCTCTTTTTCGAATTTTGTTCTGATATCGGATAGCTTCTTGAGTTCAGGTACTGAGCCAGGAATGACCGCATCTATTTTCTCCCGTTTGCAGATGTCGATAAGTTTACGTGCGTAGCTGTCGTCCGATGCTGGGGGCACGACGTATCCTTTATCCACTCGCCAAAGAGTTGCTGACATAGGATCCATGTCGGTTGCGACGATTCGGTATTTTTGAGAGTTCAGTTTGAGCGCTTTTACGATTCCTTCACCTACGCCTCCTCCACCTGTTCCTGTGACTAGAACGCTAGTTTTCTGATACATCTACTGTGGCATCTCCGATTGATCTATGTCTTCAACAAGTCTTTCAAACCTTGAGTAAGACTGGTTTTAGGTCGCCAACTCAATTTTTCCTTGGCTTTCTTGATGTCAGGGATCAGGTTTGGTGCGTAGTTGTCAACATCGCGGATGTCTATCTTTGACTTTGAAGCTGTCGACTTCATAATCAGCTCTGCTACGTCAAATGTGGAAATTCCGACGCCTGTGCCCAAGTTGATGTCCTCTGATGGGGAAAGTTGAATAGCGGCTCCAAGTGCATGGATGAGGTCATCTATGTGGAGAAAATCAAATCTTTGGAATCCATTTAGATATTTGTGGACTGTTATCGGTTTGTCTTCTGAGGCTTTTATGATGAATTTCCACAGGAAGCCTTTCTTGTCCATGTTTCTGCCGTAGACGTTTGCAGGTCTAAGTATGGTTGCGTTCAGTGCATGTACATCTCTGTACCATTGGATTAACTCTTCACAAAGTCCTGCACCTTGTCCGCTAATGGACGCAGGTTTCCGTTCAATGCTGGATTCGAGTGGTAGGACGGAATCTTCATAATACCCGTCAAAAACGGAAAGGCTTGACAAATGTATCAGGGGTGTGTCGCTGACTCTACAGGCTTCGAGAATGTTTCGCGTCGTGGCAACTGATCGTGCAAAAGATTGTATGGAATTGCTGGGTGAATGGTGTGTTAAGTCCATGATCAGGTCTATTCTATTTTTCTTTATCTCTCTGTATGGCGATAGAGTTTCTTTTGACAAGTCGGTCTTATTCTCGTCAAAATTGAAGAAAGAATATCTGCCTGATAGTTTGCCGATGACCGATCGTCCAATAGACTCTGTTGAGCCTGCAATTAAGATTCGAGATTTTTCCCTTTTTCTAGGCTGTTTGTTGTTTGTTGGATTTAGGCACTTTCGGACATCTTCGAGGATGTCCAGGTTCACACTTTGATCCTTTATTTTGCTGCCAACTAATTTTACCGATGAGTCGAAGGACTTGTCGAGAAGTGTTAGGATGCCGATTGATATGGCTACGCTCCGAGAAATTCCCATATCGCAGCACACTACAAGCTTCTTCCCATTTCTTAACATCTTGGCTCCTGTCTGTATTTTGTTTCGCAGTAGGCCCAAATCGTTGCCTTTTCCGTCAACCAAATCTCTCACGTCTAGTCGAGAAACATGGCTGTTTACTCTGGTGCTGCAAGGCGCGACACCCAAGTCATCTTTGATCCAGACAACCATTAGATTCTTGACACCTTGTTGCTCGACATCTCGGGAATGCTGTTCCACAGTCTAGTTGAGCAGCATCTTCTCGTAAACTGTGACGAGATTCCTTGATATTGATTCCCACGAAAAAGACTGTTCAATTGTGCGTCGTCCATCTTTTCCAAGTTTTGTTCTCATGTCTCGGTTATTCAGCAACTTGTTAAGCGAATCAGCTACAGCCTTTGAATCCTTGGAGACGAGAAGTATTCCATCCGAACCGTTCTCAACAAGGTGGCTTCCTGTGCTGATAACTGGGGTACCACATGCCAAAGACTCTCGTATGACATTTGAGTAAGGCTCATATAGAAATGGGCTTACAACCACGGCAGCCTGTTGATACCAGCGCGCCAAGTCACGCTGATTTATGCTTCCTAAGAACATTACTTTGTGGAAGCCCTTTTGGTTGATATCATTCGCCAACTGCTCGAGGTAATTCGCGTATTCGGCGTTCCATCGTGAGCCAATTATGGCAAGATGAACTGGCACCTCAACGTGAGGAAGCGCTTCCAACAAAATATGCAAACCTTTGATTTTCTCTATTCTCCCAACAAACAAGACCAGATTGTCCGATTTCTTTGTTGCATCATGCTGAAAGGTTTTTGTATCAACTCCAATAGGCAAGACCGAGATCCTGTGGAAAGGAACGCCAAGTTCGACGAGCAGTCTTCTCTCGGGGTCTGATGAGACAACAAAGACGTCGGCAAGCTTTGAGAAGAACCTTTTGAATATGGGTCCTAAGAAAGCACGGTCCGACATGTAGTACTTGTAGATTCCGCCGTTTCTGTACATGGCTGCACATTGAAAAAGCTTGGGTTTCTTGACGTGGCGTGAAAAAAGAGGGAGACTGAGGTCCGCTTCTCCAATAAAATGAATTATGTCGTAGTCCTCGAATCTTGCCGCATAACTTGGCCTTGGTATCACATTTGTCCTTAGAATGTTGAACAGAGGGTTTGGGACACCGAGGAAAGGGTTGAAGGCTGGTTCTTTGAATACCTTTGATTGACCATCTGTAACTATGTCTTCTTTCCAGACGGGATGCCACTTTCTGTCCATGTTTAACGTCATGATGTCTGCATGAATCCCCAATTGATTCAGGCTGCTTGAGATATTCCGGGTCATTACCTCTGAACCACCCACTATTGGAAAATAGGAGGGTGTGACCAACAATATCTCCATGTTCACATCGCCCAGAACCTAGCTATAGGGAAGCAAGTCTTCATGACGAAGCATGTTTTAGGATTTTGTTTTCAGTATTGCTTTCAGTTTTGAAATTACGAAATCGATATTTCTCTTGGTTAGAGTTGGAAACAGTGGCAGAGACAGTATCTCCTCGTAAACGCGTTGAGCTACTGGAAATTTAGTTCTCTTGTCTACAAATCGTTTGTAGAACGATAACAAGTGTAGAGGAGTGTAATGTAAGCTGACCCCAATTCCGCTTTTCATCAGTTGCCTGAACACTTCATCCCTGCCGATTCTCCCAGCTTTTCTCCGAATTCTTATCGGATACAGATGAAAAACGTGTGATCTATCGTCAGCTTTGTATGGCGGTGTGATTTCATCAGACAGATGCTCCCTCAGCCTTCTTGTGTAGTAATCTGCAGCTCTCACGCGCAGTCTAACACCCAGATCCACCCTTTTCAACTGAGATGCACCCAACGCTGCTTGAACATCGTTCAATCTGTAGTTATAGCCGAGATCAATAACGTCATAAAACCAAGAAGCGCTTTTCTCTCTGTCTAAAGCAGTTTTACTAAGACCGTGCTCCCTTAGCAGTTTCATCCTTTCTGCCAGACTCTCATCATTCGTGGTTATTATTCCGCCTTCTATTGTGGTTATTATTTTAGTGGGATAGAAGCTGAAGCAACCAATGGATCCCAGATTTCCCGTCTTTGCTTTCATGTATTCGGCGCCTAATGAATGCGCGCAGTCTTCAACAACTGAAAGCTTGTGATCTTCCGCGATTTGGTTTATTTCTTTCATGTCGCAGGGTTGACCGCCATAATGCACTGGTATGATGGCGCGAGTCTTTGGGGTTATCTTGTTCAAGACTTCTTCGGGGGAAATGTTGTAGGTTTTCTCGTCTATGTCTACAAAGACAGGTCTCGCCCCGCAGAATATCGGAGCGTTAGCAGTTGCCGCAAATGTAAAGACAGGAACGATTACTTCATCGCCGCGTTTTATGTTTAGGACTCTCATTGCTAAGTGTAAGGCCGCAGTGCAACTGTTCACTGCAATGGCGTGTTTGCAGCCGATGTAATCACTAAACATCTGCTCAAAATCTGCAACTCTAGGTCCGCCCGTAAGCCATCTGGATTCGAGAGCATCCAATACTGCTCTTCTGTCCTCTTTGGTTATCCAGGGTATATAAAATGGGATGGATTCAGACCGCATTAATCTAGCTTTCCTCTTCACTCGTGTAGGCTTTCCACTCTTCGTATCTTCCTTCCTTGTACCATTGCAGGAATTCTTTCAGACCTTTTTCAATGTTGTACTTGGGAACAAAACCCAGCTCCTTCTCAGCCAAAGATATGTCCGCACAGAGCCTCTTCACTTCTCCCGCACGTGGTGCTACATTTACGGGTTTGACTTTGCTGCCACACAGACCGAGAATTATGTTAGCCAGTTTCAAAATGGCGACTTCCTTACCAGTCCCAAAATTCACTGCCTTTCCAAGAACATTTTCGTAGGATTTTAGAACAAGCTTGTAGGCATTTACAGCATCTTTCACATACATGTAATCTCTGGTCTGTCTTCCATCACCGTAAATCACTGGCGCCAACCCTGCGAGTGATCTTCTCAAGAACTTAGGTATGGCCGCCGCGTACCCTGTCCCTTTCTGTCGGGGGCCGTACGTGTTGAAGCAGCGAACGATTACCACTGGTAGTTTGTACGTGTTGTAATATGAGAAGCAGAGTCTGTCCGCTGCGGCTTTGCTTGCCGCGTACGGAGATGCAGGATTCAAAGGATGGTCTTCGTTCATTGGTACGTGTATTGCAGTGCCGTACACTTCGCTGGTTGAAGCGTAAACGACAAGTTCTATGTCATTTTCCAACGCAGCATCCAATATGTTTAGAGTTCCGAGAGTGTTCACCTCAAACGTGTGTCGGGGCTCTATGATTGATCTGTCCACGTGGATTTGAGCTGCCAGGTGAAGAATTACGTCGACATCGGACGTTGCTTTCACGACTAGTTCTTTCTGCGTTATGCTGCCCCGGATCATCTTGAAGTTCTTGTAGTTGAACAAGCCGATTATGTTGTTGACGTTGCCACTGGAGAAATCATCAATGATTTTCACGGAGTACCCATTCTCAATTAAGTCCTCGGCCAAATGGCTTCCTATGAACCCGGCGGCACCTGTTATCAAGACCTTTTTCTTGGGCATTCTTCTCAACTCTAAGCATTTATTTCGATGACAATTCTGAATGTAATGCTCTTTTGATCCCTTTCGGCATAATTGGTTTTCTCCACCTGAATCTTGAGCTCTAAACCACAAATTCCTTTTCAAGGGGTCTTGAGAATTTGGCTTTCGCCGTCAGAGTATATCCTGTTCATGTTGTTCAGGTAAGTGAGTTCGGTCGTATTGTAGACATGGTAGTCGCCACCGTACTGACCGAGAATTATACCATCTACTACATTTAGTGGACCCAGATAAATGGTTCCATTTAGCTGGGACACGTAAATAGTTCCGTTTGCAGAAATCCCCAATACGTCAGTTGTGTTAGATAACAACATGACTTCGCCGATGTTAACAGAACCATAGCTGATAAGCAACGCCGATGAAGAACGATCCGCGTAGACGGCAGTGTACCTAAGATTTGAGTTTTCCTTCATCCACTGTGCGCTGGCGAAAGTTTGATCGCTTATGTATCCAAACTTATAGTAGAGATAATAATTGCTCATTCGATAACCGCTCAGAGCCAAAGACCAACTTTGAGCCCTTGTTGTTTCAAACACAAAGCTCGTCTGGAACAGGAAGTATGGAATTACTATTAAAAGCAGCAATATCAAAGTCCTGATCTCTGACTCTCGCTTTGATGTAAGCTTGTTCAAAGCCACACCGCCTAACACAAATAGCGGTGCCAAGAAAAAGAGCAGAACATGATAGAATCGAGTCATGTTGAAAGTCTTTGCTAGGCCGGGAACGACGACGAGTGCACCCAGAAACACTACGGCAATTGCGCTTAAGGCTAAGTATTCTCTGTCGAAATCACCCTTGACTTTTCTTATGAGCAAAGCCAAGAAGCCAACTATAATCAGGAATTCTGTCAGATACGCGAATACTCTGCTTATCGTGTTCCAGACAGTCGGTGCAGCCTCAAGTCCCAAACCTGATAATACAGTTGCTCCTCTTGATTCCAGGTTAAAGAATTGACCTAGCTGGCTGTAGACGTAGTCTCCATAGGTCAGAATGTCATTGAAGGTTGCTGCTTTGGACGTGTAAATGTACCAAGAAAACATCAACACTAAGAAAATTAAAACCATGCTTACAGTGATCTTTGCACTTGGACGCCGAATCAACAACAGGAAAACAAGAACAAAACCAATGAAAAACGCAAAGATAAGAGTGAGTGCATAGTGAGACATGACCAGACCTACACCAAACAGTGAAAAGAGCAGAACTCGTTTCGGCGTCTCCATCTTAATACTTAATAGGGTCAACAGTAGCAAAACAAGGAACACTTCTGCAATCATTTGGCGCGCTAATCCCAACATTTCTCCGTAGAATGTTTCCTGCGCAACAACCAGAAAGGCAGCAATGAAAGCGCCTTTGCTTCCGATATACTTCTTCCATAGCAGGTACAAACCCAACGGTACAAGTGAAAAAATCACAGGATACAGAATCTTGAAAGCCCAAGTCAAGGTTAGGTTCAATAGATTTGAATAGATCGCAGGAAGAATGGTGATGCTCAGCATTGAATCAAACCTTCCAGCTGCAGGGTTACCCAACGGACTCCACAATGCGTCGCTTGTAGTGACTTTCGCGATGGCGTATTCAAGGGAGATGTCTGAACCGAAATTGATCAAATATTTGGAAACCAAAGACGAGTGGAAAAGCAGCGATATCGCGATCATGAGCAAGAGTGGAGGATAAAGATTTTGCGGCAACACTCTTCGCGCCAATATTGCTAAAGCAACCAAGAAAGCGACCGATAAAATCATCAGCAACAGAACCAAGTTGCTTCCAAAAACATTGACGGAAACAACTCCTACGATGCTTAGTGCTAGAGGCAACAACAGCAGCAGGTGTGGATAAGTCAATTTTGGCATTCTGGGTCTCCAGGATGCGGTGCCACGGCTTCTCAGGTAAGTTGAAGTGTAGCCAATGAAAATCACGCTGCTCAGGATTACCAGTAAGTTCGGAGATGAGAGCGGGTTAGAAAAGCCAGCTAGCGTAAAAATCTCATTTATCGCCAACCCCACAAGCATCAAGAAGACTAGGCTCGATCCTACTGAGAAGATGAGAGTCTCGATTTTGTCGAGGTTGTCAAGTCTCAAGATCTTCAGGAAGACGTAGCCTGGAACGAAAGTGAAGTAGACGAATCCGAGGACTTGCCTTGCAATCGGTATGTCTAAGATCATCGAAACTGTAACGGTGAGTTGAAGGAGCACCATCACTAGAAAGTTGCTCGATTTGGCTACAGTCAGAATGTGATTTGTGCGAGTTCCTTCTACCAAGAAATAGCCACGACCTTGCTTATGGTCTCAGATTGGTCATATTGACGGCTTTTCGATGCTCACGGCGATTGGCTGGTGTTCATTGAGTGATTTCTCAATGCACTCCAACAGATGGATCGTGTTTTTTCCTTCCTCCAACGATATCGGTGGCTGTTGATCGTCTTCGATGCTTTTGATGTAGCTGCTGATTAATCTAAGGTGAGGGATTGTCTTCCTCTTTTGAATGTAATTGAGTCCGAACTTCGCCCATTTCTTGAGCACTCTGCGCTCATCGGCTATGAAACTTTTCCAGACTCCGCTGGTGGTGTGAGGTGGAGGCGCTGAGTTTTCGAAGAGATAGTCAAAGTCTCGATATATTTGCATGCGCTTTCCCTTTGAATCACAAATCTCATAGACGATCTCAGTCTCTCGAGGTAGCCATGATAAGTCTATTATCCCGAAGCGATCGGTGTCGGTTCTTAAGAGAACCGCGAAATTGTCGTACACTGGATATTTCGTCTTGCCGCCAACGGCATACACTTCCTTGATGTCGGGCAAGAAGTGAAGTTGAAGATAGGCTAGATGGCAGCACACCTCCCAGATTATCCCTCTCTGAGCCGGCGCAACCATCCAATCAGCAGCGAGTCTGTACGATTTCAGTAGTTCAAAACTTTCCTTCTGTGATGTTTTGAACGACAACAAGTCATAATCGCCTTTATCTATCATAGCCTTGGCTTTTCGGATTGAAGGGAGAAATATCTGGTTATGGCCGACGCATAGTTTTGTGCCGTGTTTTCTCATCGTCTCCATCATTTTTTCGCAGCCTTTGACATCGATTGCCATAGGTTTTTCGACCAATACTGCTGGTGCAGACTCGGCGACATCACATGCTATTTTTGCGTGAGTCGACACTGGCGTGCATATGTCGACCAGATCCAAGTTCAGCTTCAAGAGATCCCAGTAATCAGTGAACACTCTGTCTATGCCAAAAGTGTGCGCGACAGTTTTGGCCCTGTCCAAGTTCAGGTCGCAGACGCCTAATACGTTCACTTTTTCTATTGATTTGAAAACCTTCATGTGAAGGTTTGCGATGCCACCACATCCGATTAAGCCAACGTTCATGTCATCACCTTGTGTGCTTGTTCGTGGTGCTTTCGTGCAGAAATCCCAGAAGCCAAGCGATTCTCTTGAATGACCAGTGTAGTGGAAGCAGGAAGGCGGTTTTTTGAGCGGTCAGTCTGTACGCGAGAACTGAGCGTGCCGTCTCTGAAAGAAGGGCTATGGGAGGAAACATCTTGCTGAAGTCGATCATTCTGCGATTTTTCTGGTATAGAAAATGTGCGCCTCGCCCGTGCCAGAAGTATTCTTTCCACAGTGCCCTCCATGATTCTCTGCGCGTTTCATAAAACAGTGCTGCATTGTGTATCGATAGGGACCAACCGGCCTGTTTCATTCTGTACTCAGCGTCCATGTCCTCGCCAACACCTTTTGCACTTTCGTCGAAACCGAGTATTTGTCTGATTGCGCTGGCCCGGTAAATGCATCCGGATGTCCCAAGCGCGTTATATAAGGTCATTTCTCCGAGGTGTGCTGCGGTGTCCACCATGAACTCCATGTTCTCCAGGGTGGCAACCAGTCCGGCGTTTCCGTAAGGGCCGTATCTCCCTTTGGCAATTCCAACCTTTGGCCGTCTTTCCATGTATTTCACTTGTTTCGTCACAAAGTCCTTCGTCAATTTCATGTCCGCGTCCAGCCAAACAGTGGATTTGCCGGCTGCTTGATCAACCACTATTTGCCTTGCCGTTCCAAGCCCCTTCTTCTCTCGGAAAATCCTCCACTTCATATTGGTCTCGGAGAGCAGCGTTGTGATCACATCCAGCGTTCGATCTCTGCTGTAACCGTCGACCACGATGAGTTCCAGACGATCACGAGGAAAGTCTTGGCATAGCAGACTGCTAAGTGCTTCCTTGACCGAAGCTTCGGCATTCTTGACGCAGAAACCAACAGTGACTTCAGGCTCGTTCATAAGGATCCAGCTTGCACGTTCTCGGACAAAGCGAAGAACTCAGCTGTTTTGATGCAGTCTTGGGACAGACTTCGTCCTGACGAAGCCCAGACACCAAGCAGTCATCTTGAAAACGTACTGAATAGGCAACAGGAAAACGATTTTGTTGCGGGTCAGCTTGTAAAGCCTCAAAGAATGGAAAAGACCTGAGAGCAATGCTGCGGGTGGAATCCATTTGTATAGTTCGATGGAACCCCTGTTCTTGTGAATAATAAAGCGTGAATCAAGACCTCGTCGCAGATATTT
>Ga0153916_10001382_pt1 | contig 17364 bp, 17 predicted proteins | sample Opewatmetagenome_FD_109642 | JGI IMG/M metagenome (GOLD analysis project Ga0153916, IMG submission 109642) | Freshwater wetland microbial communities from Ohio, USA - Open water 3 Core 3 Depth 4 metaG | ecosystem: Environmental > Aquatic > Freshwater > Wetlands | place: USA: Ohio, Lake Erie... | reverse complement strand
GGACTATGTCTGCACCTGCCTCTGCGGCCTCTAGGGCTTCTTGTAGATTTCTGGCCTCACACGAGATGTTCTTGGTAAAGGATGTACGCTCTCTTGCCAATCGCACAGCTTGAGTGATACTTCCAACGACCGCGATATGGTTATTCTTTATCAATATCATATCGTCCAATGCATAGCGATGGGGGTCTCCGCCACCTATCTCAACGGCACGTTTCTCGAAGTATCTAAAACCGGGGGTTGTCTTTCGTGTTGCAGCAACACTTACTTTCGGGTTCTCTCTCTTCGCGGTCTGCACCATGTTATAGGTCTTTGTCGCTATTCCGCTCATGCGCATGATTATGTTCAAAGTAACTCGCTCGATGCCTAGCAAGGTCCTTGTAGGCCCCATCAAGCGAACCACAGGCTCTCCCGGCGCAACCCAGTTTCCTTCAAACACAATGACTTCGCATGTGAGACCGGACATGCCAGCGATGGCTTCAGCTTCCTCGAGCCCTGCAACGATGGTCTTGCTCTTAGCCAGGACTGTGCCTGTAGCTGGGGCATTCAATGGCCCGAGAGCTTCGGTTGTGATATCGCCGGATCGGATATCCTCCTCCAGAAAACGCCTCAGCGCGCCTATGACGTTCGGTGGCAGCTCCTTCATGAACTATCTCCTCTTCTCTTACATTCTGGGATGTTGCGGGTTTCTAACTACTTCTCCTCGAGGTTTTACTTCGCCAAAGATCTCTGCCTGAAATGACATAAACTCGGTCTTTGGGTCCATCCAGGTGTCGGCTGGCAAACCCGCCTTGTTGCAAGTATGCTGCAAGAACTCTTTCACATTCCATCCATATTCTACCGGGACCTGAGGAAGCAAAAGCCCTCGTTGTCGTCCCCTGCCCGCTATTAGACCGTCACGACCAACTTGGACTAAGTCAAGAAGCTCTACCGGACTCGAGTATGCTAGTTTCTGCGGCGGCGTCAATATGCTAAGTTCCACAAGAATCGAGCCGAGTTCCTTCGATGTTACTGGTCCAAATCGAAAGTCATTCACAGCAGCATCTATGGCAGAATCAATAGTCGCTTCCACCAGAGGCTCAACTGGATAGGGTCGTCCGATACAGCCTCTCAACTCCACGTACTTCCCTGCAATTGAATTCAGGGTAACAAAGACTCCAGACTCTTTTCTAAGGTTTGCAGGGGTGTCCGCTGGCGGTTCAGGCTTCTTGTGAGAGCGTACAAAGTCTTCAACGGTCTGTCTAGCAAGCTTCACAAGAAAGATTCCTTCAGCATCGGAATATACACTCGACAACTGTCATCAATCCTACGTCAGAATTCCTGCGCGTTGTGCCGTTATGCTTTTCGTATCGCCTACCCCATCGGCGTCTGAGAGCTTTCCGATTTGGCCTGAAATCCGGCGTCTCCCGGAAGTGCTCATCTTCTCGCCCGTACTGGCACTGTTCCTGCCGTTCCCCGTCCGACTAGGAACTTGCCGTGGCTATAGACGGTTTCTCCACCCACAATCGTCATCACGGGACGGGCTTGTACGTGTCGTCCTTCGAACGGTGTAATCTTGGCTTTTGATTGGAAGTCTGCTCCATGTATGACCGCATCAGTCTTCTCAACGACGGTGATATCGGCATCATAGTGTCTTGACAGAACGCCCTTAGCCGGAATCTGCAAAACCCATGCGGGCGCCGAACAACAGCATCGTAGATAATCTACCCATGACAGCCGTCCCTCTAGAACCTCTGTTAGCATCAAGGGTACGGTTGTTTCGAGACCCGGTATTCCGGAGGCGGCTCTTAGAAAAGGAGCACGCTTCTCCTGTTCAGTGTGAGGTGCATGATCAGAGACAATACAATCAATGGCGCATTGTCCTCGGAGGGCAAGTCTCAGTGACCGATTATCATAGGATGACCGAAGTGGGGGCAGCATCTTTGCGGCGCCATCCGTGTTCGGAAACTGATTGCTTGAAAGAAGCAAGTGGTGCGGCGTTGTCTCTGCAGTAAGGCTCTCCTCAGCCCTATGCTTTCCTATGAGCCGAATTCCTGTCGCACAACTCACATGGCAGACATGGAGATGTCCTCCCACTTCCTTCTGAGCGTCCAAGAACTGTTGGATTGATTTGACTTCACTTTCACATTTATGAAGGTCAAAATAGGCTTCTAGAGTCTCTGCAGTAGAACCCGGCTTTGAAGAGTCCGGATGAAATAGGAGGGGAAGACCATGTTTGCAGGAAATACTCATACATTCACAGAGTCGTTCGTGGGTGCTTATGGCACCTTTCACCAATGGGGAATGGGGATACTCTTTCATTCCAAGAATGTGAGGAATCATGGCCGAATCAAAGTCTGCTGGATCCTTCGGGATTCCTGCATAGAACCCAACATTGACAAAGCGTTTTTCCAGCGCGTTCGCAATCTTTTCCTCAAGGTCGTTCATTTTCAGGGTGGGCGGAACCGAATTGGGCATGTCCACCACTGTTGTTACGCCGCCTGCAGCGGCGGCCATTGTGCCCGTGGCATAGTCTTCCTTGTGGGATTCGCCTAGGTCTCTCAAATGGACATGAATATCAATTGCTCCTGGAAGTACATAGAGCCCATCGCAACCGATGACTTCCTGAGCAGTAGGTTCACTTCCCGGAACATACAATCCTTCTATTTTGCCCGATTTCACAGCGATGGACCGTACAGTCTCCAAGCCGTCAAGTATCACGGTGCCGTTCTTGAGGAGGCAATCCACTGACATCTGCTATCAACGCCACCATCGGGACCTATGTTCCACAGACGCCGGATAGCTAACTCGCTTGACCAACCTTGAACTTGTTTGCGACAAGGCGAGTGAAGTCTGTAGCACTGATTATTCCGACCAGCTTGTTACCTTTTGTAACCACGGGCAGTGTGTTCAAGTACGCATCAAGCATCTTTGTCGCGGCCGTTGATATAGGTTCATCAGGATCCGCTACTGGTGGTTGCTGCATCATCGCGTCGACGACTCGTATCATTCTAACCTGATTTGCACGATACTTGTCAGGCACTTCCTCGCTGAATTTCGCCATCGCTTCGGCAACCATTCTCTCTGTAAGCAGGCCCAGTACGCGCTTGCCGTCAGTTACTGGTAGCCCCGTGTAACCGGCTGCGAGCATCTCCGATCTCGCCTTGATTAACCGCTCTACTGGGCTGACGACCAAGAGTTCTTCTTTGGTCATGAGGTCCTTGACTTTCACATTCTCAATTTTCTTTGCAAGTGTCGTGATTTCGGCCTTGGTTATGACGCCAACGAGTCTGCCATCTTTGTCGACCACGGGGCATCCGCTCATACCTCTATCAATCATGAGCTGTGCTACTTTTGTGACGTCGTCCGTGGGCAACACTGTGATCACCGTTTCGGTCATGGCACTCGACACGTGTAATCTTCCGATTGAAACAGCAATGACCTTGCTCACTCCAAGTCTGTCAGCAATGTCTGCATATGTCAAAATTCCCCTCAGATTGCCGTCTTCGGTCACAATCAGCCTATCCACGCGCTTCTTCTGAAGAAGGTCCAGGGCGAAGGACAGTCTTTGGTCTTTGGCAATCGTCACCGGATCGGTCATTATCTGAGATATCTCCAATGCTTGGTCCTCCTGTATCGTGCTTACCTGTACCATTCGGATGCTGCTAATAAATCGAGCTAGCTACGGCACGCCTCGCACAAGTACCTGCCGTCTTCCATAACAAGGTCCGTGGAGTACTCGCCGCAGCTATCACAGATACCTCCGTAGGCTACCATGTCATCTTCCTCTTCGTCGTAACGCCTAGACACTCCGCTGGTTTTCATCCTCAGCGACTCAACCAAGATATCGATGAGCTCTGGGGACCATCGAAGGATATCTCTTGAAGTCACAATACCCACGAGAGAATCGTTCTTCAGCACAGCAACTCTTCGAATCCCGCTTCGTGCCATCACGCGCATCGCATCAGTCAGAGATGTATCCAAAGTGACATGTATGAGCGGCGAGCTCATAATCTGACTCGCTTTGGTCGACTCGGGCTCCAGCTCTCTTGCAATCACCCTTCGCACCAAGTCCTCCTCGGTTATGATACCGACGGGTCTTGCTTTGCTTACTATGATGATGGAACTGATATCTGCCTTGTTCATCGATTTCGCAACTTCGAGGGCCGAGTCGTCGGGTGACATCGTGACCACATCAGAAGTCATGATGTCCCTCACAGACATATCGTGTGAACCTTCAGCCATAGAAACGACCTCCGTCCGCTAGAGAATGACCCCTACACTAGCCGGGTCAGACTGATTCTGTAACCGTTTCCCTAGGCCAACTTATTAAGTCTGTCTGTGTTGTCGGCAGCGGACTGACAATGATTGAGGCAAAGCTCTAAGACTTGCTTGGCGTCAGATGACGATGTTGAGCTCAGAGAAGTATCTCCCCGTCACCAGGAGGAAGAACCTGCATCATGTCCTCTTGAGGTATGCGGGTAATAAGGGGGGCCATTTCCCGAGGTGCCATCCTCACCAAGCGTCCTACTATATCCTTGACTAGCTGGCTTTTCTTGGTCTTGCCGGGAACAATCCTTACGTGATAGATTGTATTGCCCGCAATTGCAGATGTCGGTCCTGATATCGGCGTGGCAAAGTCCCCCTCGACTACTACTCCTACAGATATCTCCACTGGGACATCTCTTATGTAGTTCTTCGTACCATAGAGCATGACCCCGCCTGGTGGGAGGTATTCACCGGTTGGCGGTGTGAAGCTTACTTGCTCTGGATTGACCCAGAATGCATCACCAGAGGAGAGTCCGTCTTGCCATGCGCTGGAAAACGCAACGGCAAACTGCGCCGCCTCAACTAGAGTCCGTTCGGTAGGCGGTTGATCTGGGACCTTAACAATGACGTATGGCGCACCGTGAAGTGATGCATGAAAGAAGATGTCATTTGCAGTCATCTGTCTTTTAGCCAGCTGCTCATTGCTCTTGATATCTCTACCACCCAATACTAAGAAGCCTTCTGAGGACATGAACCAGCGGTATCTCTCATACCACTTCTTTTTCCTAAGCTTGCTGGGCAGTGCCTTTGTAGGTGCTGGCCGTACTGGTACCTGCATCTGGGTGAGCTGTATACGCGTTTTCTCGATTTGACTTTCAGCGCCCTCCGCCTTTGCCTCCATCTTCTTTGCTTTATCGTAAGACGCCGCTGCATTGTCCTGTGCCGAAAGCCTTACGTCAAGAGCTACTTTGGTCTCGCCCAGATTCATGATGATTTGTGCCTGCGAAGGTATGATTCGGTCTATCAGGGCTGCTGATTGGACACCTTCCTTCTTTCCCTTTTCGATTCTACGGACTATCTCATCCCAATCCTGCCCTCGTAATCGAGCTCCTGTGACTGACTCCAGCATCTCCTGTACGACTTGGAAGTTTGCATAGATGAGTTCTCCCTCTTTCCTCAGTACCTCTGAGTTCTTCCTGAGAAGCGAAAGGCTCTCCTGTTGTTTGTCGATAATCGTCTGTAATCGGAGTTTCTCCTCCGTTAGTTTGTCATTAGTTTCTCCTTCGGCCTCTTCAAGGGGTGATACCCCGAAGAACTCGTCAATCGCCTGACTGAATGTATCAAACTGCTTTGTCTGCAGTCCGTGATAGAACGCAAACTCGAATGGAAGGAATGCTAATGGAGCACTCTCCGCCTCTGACTGCTCGCTCTCCTCAAAGACTAGGCATGGGCCATTGGCACCTGTCTTGAGTTTCTCACCAAATGAATGCAGTCCTCTCTCAAGATTATGAAAAGACTGATCATCAAGGTCTGATACCATAACCGTTGGCGGCACGGCTGAAAGTGCGCATATCTCTTCACAACTCAGTGCATCCAAGTTAAGACGGCTGGCCAGTGTCCGTACAACGTTCGCTTTCGAATCCGATATAGTCTCCTTGAGAGATTGTCCTTCGAGCGCGAACAGATCTATTCCTCTTTGTGGCGGCAATTCATACTTGGCCTTCGGCACCAAATCGCGATCACGCATTCTCTTGTAGCGCATCGCCACGAAGATTGCGTCTTGAGGATCCAGAAGTATCAGATTGCCATCTCCGAAGAGCTCGGCCACGAGCTTGTATGTTCCTGATTCGTCGCCTGTTTCAAACACGACAATACGATCTAGCCCATGTTGCTTAACACTGACTATTCTCTTATCTCTCAGATACTTGCGTAGCACAGTCACGAACTTTGTTGGCTGCTTCTGAGCAACTCTGTGAAACTCAGTGAGATGTATTCTACGGCCCGGTTCAATTAGGAGCTGGGCATTACCACCTGAGGGTTGGTACAGTTTGAACACAAAGACGTGACCATGAAGGTAGATGTTCTTGACAAATGCCCCTTCTATGGCCTTCCTTATCTCAGGAAGTACCAACATAATGTCAACGTTGCTCATCGCATCTTTCATCTAGCAGTCGCCAGCCTGACGTAGAACCCTTGGGCTCTCGAATCCTTGTATGTGTCATGGGGAAGTAAACTGGAGGTATGACCCAGAAACCTCTTCCACGAATCTCTATCTGTGATTCCTTACTTGTCGGTATATCATTGTCCATTAATTCTCTTCGATAACGTCGTATCGCTGGTCACAATTGTGAGCGATACCATTATAACTTGGTCAGCCGAGGCTCCCTAGTCCGACCGGTGAGAAAACGTGAGCTACAAGTCTGTCTTCAAACGGATGTTTGGCAGATGGGAAAAGCGCCCTCAGGATCAGACTTTCTACGTGAAGATGTTCTTTGCCATCCTGAGTGCTCTAATCTGCGCCGCGGGTGGGCAGATGCTTGCAGGATTGAGAGGGCTCCTCTTTGGCGCGCTCATGTACGTACTCACAATATTCTTCATTGTATACATCTTAGATGTGAACCCTAGTGTCATGGGCGGACGACAGAAGCTCATCCTGAACTCCCTTGGGTCTTACCTATTGATGTGGGTGGTACTCTGGACTCTCTTCTACGCATTCGCGGTTCCTCCTGAACTTCTTACGTAGATAGCCTTCGTCGGGTCTGGCATTCTGGGAAGTTAAGCCATAGACAATATCTGTATTGTAAGATATCCTAGGAGGAAGAATGGAATCAGTGGCGGCGAATTTGCATGATTTCTGACGGTTCGTGCGTAGAGATAGCCACCGAGCAGCATGAACAGCATCTGTATACCTGCGGACAAGATGGATTCAAACAATGGGTTGTCCAGCTCCAACAGCTCAAAGCCCGGGCTCGCAATCGCAACAACTGATAGAATCTTCACATCTGCCCCTCCAAAAGCACCAATCCTAAACAAGAAGTACGAGAGCATAGGTACGAAGATGACCGCCGACAAGTGAAGCAGGGGCTGGGCCAGTAGATGACCAGACAAGATGACTACTGCAAGAGCAAAGGCTCCTCCGAACAATGCGGCGCTATTTGGAACATGGCGATTGCGTATGTCTAGATAGCTATACGCAGCCAAGAGCACCACCGCGGTCAGTAGTGACAGGAGGGATGATATCGATAGATACGGGATCATGATTACTCATTCTTCGGCTGCATGTCTTGTTGTGCTTTCTGAAAGCACCGCTCGAGAGTACAGAATGGCGCGATATAACCATCTCCCGGATGTCGGGTCCACCATATCCCAACGATTCTCTAACACACAGCAATACAGATTAGGTGCGTTTTGAAGACAGCAGTCACCCCGCGGGGACAGGTCTTGCCAATTCTCGTGGAGCGATACGGCGAAGCTGATAATTATGACTGATGCGAGTCAGGTAATCCAGGATACGGCGGTCCGCATGCTGAAAATGGCAGTGACTAAACTGCCGAGTGATGTTGAGGCGGCTCTCAGAACAGCATACGAGAACGAGGACGACCCGACCGCAAAGACACAGCTCTCAGCGATTCTCTCCAATTTGGAGATTGCTGCGACAGGAATTCCAATGTGTCAGGACACAGGGGTCATTATCTATTACGTGAAAGTCGGAACCAAATTCCCTTACATTGATGCCATCCAAGAAGCACTGATATCGGCGACAAGGAAGGCGACCGAGCAAATTCCGCTGAGACCGAACGCAGTCCATCCTTTCAAAGGAGTGAACTCGAATGATAACACAGGCGAGAAGATCCCTTGGATTAATTGGGAGATTGTGCCAGGCGATTCGCTGGAGATGACTGTTTTTCCAAAGGGCGGGGGCAGTGAAAATGTCTCGATAGTAGGCATGCTCAAGCCCGGTGCCGGTCTCGCCGGAGTGAAGAAACTCATAGTTGACAACGCAATGAAATACATGGGTGAAGCATGCTCGCCAAACATAATTGGCGTAGGCATTGGTGGAGGAGCCGACATTTCCATCAAGATAGCGAAGCAGCAGCTACTAAGACCGCTGGGTGACAGTCACCCTGAACCCGAAGTGTCGAAGCTCGAAAAGGATCTCCTGGATGCGCTCAATGCAACAGGCATCGGGCCAATGGGACTCGGGGGCAAGACAACCGTCTTGGCAGTGAAGATCGGTTATGCAATGCGTCATCCCGCTAGCCTTCCGGTTGGTGTTGCTGTCCAGTGCTGGGCTGCCAGAAGGAGCACGGCGGTGATTTCGAAGGATCTCAAGGTTAGGTACCTGACTCATCCGGGAGGGAAGTAAAGTGCCAGAGTATCATCTGACAACACCCATCTCAGAGGCCGATGCAAGGAAGTTGAAAGTTGGCGACATTGTATATGTCTCTGGAGAGCATGTCTACACCGCTCGTGACGAGGCTCACCAACGTGCACTGGAGCTGCTGAAGAAAGGGGAGAAACCACCTGTCGATTTCAATGGGAGTGTTATCTACCACGTCGGTCCAGTTGCGTGGAAGAAAGGCGGCAAATGGCAGATAGTATCTGCTGGCCCCACTACAAGCACGCGCATGGAGCTCTTCGAGGATGAATTCCTGCGTAAATACAGAGCAAGGATAATCGTCGGAAAAGGTGGTATGGGACCGAAGACGCTGGCCGCATTGAAAGAGGTTGGTGCGGTCTACTGCAGTTACACAGGTGGTTGTGGAGCACTCGCAGCCAAGGGTCTCAAGGAAGTCAGAGCGTATGAGTGGCAAGATCTTGGTATGCCTGAAGCCCTGTGGGTAATAACAGCGAAGGACTTCGGACCACTTCTTGTGACGATGGATTCGCATGGCAACAGCCTCCATGACGAGATAGCGAAGAAGGTAGAAGCCAAAAAGGCCGAGGTATACGCAAAACTGGGCATCAAGCCCTAGGTCGCCCCGTGTCCGGACAACTGGCTGGAAAGTATTGGCTGCAGCGGCACTTGTCGTCTATAACCTAGAGGCCAGACGGCGCTTCTATTGCTTGTTGTCCCAACTCAGATTCCTAGTGCACTCAAGATCGGTACAGTCACCCCGTACAGAGCGACTAAGACTAGGACGAACAATGCAATGGCCAATAGGACGTTTTCCACATCCAACGCTCGGCACCCCAATTCTTGGCCCCGCCGTTCCTCTCAGTGCATTTAGAGTAATTGGTCCATGCATTACGGAGGAGAGCTTGGCGCCAAACGCCAGATTCGCCGCTGCCAGTGTGTAGGCGTGTGTCTTCAAAAGAAAATGCGCAATCCACAACGAGATTGCACTGCCGAGCAGAGCAGTAAGCATAAAAGGCGCCCAATGACCGACCGCCGTCGAGTCGGAAAGAGCTCACCTAGGGAGGACTTGTTTTGGACTACAAGACGATTGTCTGCGATGTGCTTGTTGTCGGTGCTGGTGGAGCAGGATGCCGTGCGGCAATAGAAGCATCGAAACAGAATCTAGACGTAATCATGCTTAGCAAGGAACTCCTTGGCAAAGCTCACACCTCGATGGCCGAAGGTGGGTACAATGCAGCACTTGGGAACGTAGATTCAGCAGACAATCCTGACACGCATTTGAAAGATACAATCGTCGGTGGCAACTATCTCAACAATCAGAAGCTCGTTGAGGTTCTATCAAGAGATGCTGTGGAAAGAATCTACGACCTAGAAGAAATGGGCGCAGTCTTCGACAGAACTCCTGAGGGCAAAATCGCGCAGAGGGCATTCGGGAAGCAGACTTGGAGAAGGACTGCCTATGCTTCTGACAGGACAGGCTCTGAGATAATGGTCACGCTTACCGAAGCAATCCGGAAGACATCCGTGAGAGTTTTCGATGAGATATTCGCCACAAGACTGCTAATCACCAATGGAAAGGTTGTTGGTGTAACTGCTATTGATTTGAAGTACGGTGACTGTCTTATCTTCAGAGCAAAGTCCATCGTTATGGCAACCGGCGGGGCAGGACGTATCTACAAGATTACTAGTAATGCTCAGCTCGATGTAGGGGACGGCTATGCTATGGCCTATGAAGCAGGCTGTGAGATGGTCGACATGGAGCACGTACAGTTCCACCCGACGGGCCAAGTTAAGCCAGAATCGGGCCGTGGACGACTTGTCACGGAAGCTGTACGAGGTGAAGGGGGAATCCTCCTGAATGCCCGCGGTGAGCGTTTCATGGAGAAGTACTATCCGGACGTAATCGAGCTAGCGGGCCGTGATCAGGTAACACGGGCAATTATGACTGAGATAATGCAGGGCAGGGGTACGCCAGATGGCGGAGTCTACCTGAGCGTTGCACACTTACCAAGGTCAATCATCGATTACAGGCTCGAGAGCATGGTCGAGCAATTTGCAGATGCTGGTGTCGACATTCACGAGGAACCCATGCTCGTCGCCCCGACAGCCCATCACTTCATGGGTGGAATCAAGATCAATGAGGAGGCAGCAACGAACATCCCTGGTCTGTACGCTGCTGGAGAATGCACGGGCGGCGTACATGGCGGGAACAGGCTTGGTGGAAATGCCTTGGCCGATACTCAGGTCTTCGGTTCGGTGGCAGGATCCAACGCGGCAAAGTATGCCAAGAGCGGCAAGCTGCTTGGTTTCGATCGGGAGGATGCAATTCATGAGTTCGAGCGTCTTGAGGCCATGTTGCAGCGGAAGGAAGGAGTTTCGCCAGCTGAAGCCCGGGCGGCCCTCACCAAACTAATGGAGGAGAACGTGCACATATTCCGAAATGAGAAAGGCCTCTCGTACGCTGTGCAGGAACTCAGAAAGATGGAGAAGGAAATGGTGCCGCGGATTAAGGTGGATAAGCAAATCAAGCGATTCAATCCGGGCTGGCATCAGGCTATTGAATTTGCTCACATGGTGATAACCGCAAGGATGGTTTCTGAAGCCGCACTACTGAGGAAGGGCAGTAGAGGTGCGCACTTCAGGACCGATGCTGACCCCAATGATAAGGGCTATTACAATATAGTAATCCGCAGGGGTCCGGATGGGCAGATGCAGTTTAGAAAGGACCCATTGGTTATCACAAAGATTACACCCCCGTAGTGGAGGGAAAAGGAATGGCGACCAAGACCTTCATTGCTACTGTTCAGCGATACAACCCTGATGTTGACAACGCACCTTACTTCCAAGACTTCGACGTTGCTTATGACCCGGGCATGACCATTCTGGACACGCTGTTATACATTCAAGACAAGTATGATTCGAGTCTTGCTTTCCGATGGGAATGTAGAGGCGGGCAGTGTGGTTCATGTGCGGTACGCATCAATGGCACAGCTCGGATTGCTTGCAGGACGAAGGTCGATCCCAGTGTTTCTTCTCTAAAGCTCGAGCCGCTTGAGAAAATGCCCATCATCAAGGATCTTGTCGTGGACTTGGCACAGGTAACAATGAGGATTAGACGTATCCGACCCTATGTTGCACGAGACAAACCTGCTTCCAGACCCGAGATAATTCACAGCGAACAGATTGAGAAGGTGCGGGAAATACGAAAGTGCATCGAATGTTCTGCATGCCTTTCTAACTGCCCGATTGTGCATGAGACTTGGGACTATCCTGGACCCATGATCATCAGGCAACTTGCCCGATTAGAGCTTGACCCGCGTGACGTTGAAGACCGTGTCGCTATGGCAATGGACGAGTCCGTTTACAGCTGTACTACATGCAAGATGTGTGAAGATATCTGTCCCAAGAAAATCAAGATACCAAGCTTAGCAGTTGAGTTGCTCCGAGCAAAAGCTGTTGAGGCCGGCTATGCACTTGCGGAAGGTCAGCAGGCGTTCTTGGATTCAATCAATGCCACTGGTCGATCGGTTCCAGAGAAGGAAGCGCCTCTTCTGAAGAGCATCGACACAGAAGAGTTCCTTGTCAAGAAGCCACGGGGGCGAGTCGCGTTCTTCACCGGCTGCCTAATTGACTATCGAATGCCCGACACTGGCAGGGCACTGATTGAGGTTTTGAACCGGAACAATATCGATGTCATCGTTCCCAAGGAACAGTGGTGCTGCGCAAGTCCTGCTTTCAGAACCGGTGACACCCATACCGCCAAGGATGCGGCCAAGCGGGTCACCGAGATTTTCGAGAAGGTCATGGACAAGTACAAACTGGACACAGTGGTCGTCGCTTGTGCAGGCTGTGGGAAGACGCTACGTGAAGATCATCGCCCGCTTGTTGAGGAAATGCGCGGCGCACCTCCGCGGTTCGAAGTATTCGACCTCGCGGAATACATGCTGGACGTCATTGGCAAAGAGAACATCATTAGGCCAAAGGGCGAACTCAAGATTAAGGTGACTTATCACGAACCCTGTCATCTGGGCCGCGGGCAGGGAGTCGTAACGCAACCCGTAGAGTTGTTGAAGATGATACCCGGAATCCAGTACATCGACGATCCATACAAGAACCGCTGTTGCGGCGCAGGCGGCGGGGTACGAGCCGGAAAACGCGATCTCTCAATTAAAATCGCCACAACAAAGAAGGAATACATAATGGCCACAGGCGCTCAGTTCGTCGCGACTGAGTGTCCGTTCTGCACAATTCAGATCACTGACATCCTGAAAGGCACGAACATTGAGACACGATATATCCCAGACCTGCTGGCAGAGTCCTACAGAAAAGGCGACACCAAGAAGACAAAGAAATAGCTCCCCGGGACGGCCAATCGTTGGATTTTGCACTGACTAAGGGAACAGATTCAGCTAAGCAGGAAAGGCAGCGCTTGAGATGCGCCTATTCTTCAGCTGGTGGACCAAGTCGCCTTCCTTCAGGCAATTCGTTGAGCAACAGTCCTTCGGTTTCAGCTTTCTTCACAGCTCGAAGGGCTCTATCTCCACCGATGTGTTCTAGAGCCCCCGCCACAGTCTGTCTGACAAACACAGAGTCATCATGGAGGACTTCTATGAGCGATTCAACTGCTGATGAGTCCCTTCTTTCACCAAGCTGAGCAGCAGCGTGCATACGGACGATGAATCTCGGATCCTTCAGACAGCTGATGAGGCACACTGTTGCACGCACGTCATCCATGCGTCCTAAGCGGTCAATCGCGCCAAGCGACACCTGTTCATCTGAACTCCGCGATTCCGCAACCAAGTCGTTCAGGACATGACTCCGGTCTGCTGGACTCGACAGTTCTCCTTCAACTAGGGCTCTTTGTGGTCTGGTTTTCTCGGTTGACCTTTTTTCGCTTTCACGGACCTTGATTGCCTTTCTGGTTCTGCCTTTCTCTGTCTCAGTTCTTGTCTTGGCAGTACCCTTCTTTGCAGTTGCTGGCTTAGGCAACCGTATGCCTCCGGAATCTCGTGTTGATACGAATGTCGCCTTACTATCGGATAGGGGTGGGAGCGACGCCTGCTATATCAAAAACGCCTTAACACACTTCAGGGTTTCGCTGCTGTGGTGACTCAGCCTGCACGAGTACTCCGCTGCCTGCTCAATCGTGGATGCCGTTATAGAGGCTGCTAGGAGTCACAGAGTCAAAAGAGTTATAGTCGTCAACGTCGAGGTCGGTGAGTTCACCTTTCTTGTACCCGAACAACTAGAATTCAACTTCGAGATTGCGGCTCAAGAGACGATTCTGGAGGGGGCGAAGCTTAACATCAAGATGGTCAAGGGAACAGTAAAATGCAAAGACTGTGGGCACGAAGGAGAAGCTGGAAGCCCTGATGAGGCACTTGGTCCAGCAGCTGTATTTGTACCAATGAAGTGCACGAAATGCAGTAGTAGCGCCACCATGATTACTGGTGGCAAAGACTTCTTCATTACGAATATTGAGGCGGAGGTTACCACTGCCGCCAAGAGATAATCTCTTAGATCAGTACGGCATTTACGGCGCCATCTTGACCCGGACGACTGGTGACCTTAGCACGGCCCTTTGGTGTCTTGATGATAGTGCCCCGGGTGATTACTTTGCGCCGCTGGTAGTCTAGGTTGGATGGGTTCTTTTCTACCTCTTGAATCTCCACACGGAAAGTCTGGTTCTTCTTTGCGTCAGTCACGTTAACCTCTTTGACTCGCAAGACTGCTCTTTTCTTGTGATGAATTCCTTTGCTATCGATGGTGCGCCTTTTGGTCTCACCCATGATTGTCTCCGTGGGCGAATGACCCATTTCATACTTCTTCTTGTCTCTGAATTTCTTGACTCGCGCACCAGTTACTCTGCGACCGGTCTTACCATGCCAGACACCCATGAAGACAACCTCCGGGTTCAGTCATTGACGCACGCTTAGAACCGGTTTTAAGTCTTGCTCAGTGGCGACGCACTGTCCGACTGTACAAAGCACTCCCTTCAAATACAACCCGCCGGACCGAAGATGGTAGAACGCATACAGAGGTGTGTGAATGACGAAGATAGAGATGGCCCACGGTGCGGGCGGAAGGATAATGCAACGTCTTCTGCAAGAAGTAATCATTCCTTCTTTCAGCATCAGAAAGCTCGGCAGCATCGGTCTCGATGAAATGGACGATGGAGCAACCCTGCCAATCGGTAACACTGGTCTCATAGTGACCGCAGACGCACACACTGTTCAGCCCTTGTTCTTCCCCGGTGGCAACATTGGGACACTCGCTGCATGTGGCACGATAAATGATCTTGCAGTCATGGGAGCTGCTCCTACTGCAATGACCAACACGATTATTGTCGAGGAGGGTTTCGAGATTGACACCCTTCACGAAATAGTACGGTCCATGAATGATGTTATAGAACCCTTGGGGACGGCGATGATAGCAGGGGACACCAAAGTCATGCCCAAGGGTACACTTGACGGCCTTGTGATGTCAACGACTGGCATCGGTGTACTATACTTGAATGCAGCAATTGCAGATGCTGGTGTCAGGGAGGGCGACGATATTATCGTCACTGGACCTATTGGTGATCATGGCACGGCTCTCCTGGCCCACAGGGAGGGTCTTAAGTTTGAGACCAATCTTGCTAGCGATGTTGCGCCTCTATGGGAACCTATTCGCAATTGCCTCGACGTTTCTGGCTTTCATATCCATGCCATGAAAGACCCTACTCGTGGTGGACTTGCAGTTGCACTAAATGAGTTCGCAGCAAAGTCGCATGTAGAAATAGAGATAGAAGATGGTCTCGTGCCTGTGCGTCCTGCAGTACAATCACTCTGCGATATCCTAGGTCTCAGTCCTTTCCACATAGCGTGTGAAGGCAGAGCAATCATGGCGGTCGATTCGTCCGTGACAAGTGACGTTCTGGATACACTTGCACGATTCCGTACAACAGACAATGCATGTGTAATTGGTAAGGCACACAAAGGGGCTTCAAGAGTCCTCATGAAGACAGCGATAGGAGGAAGAAAGGTTCTCCAAGTCCCACTGGGCGAACCGGTGCCTCGTGTGTGTTAATCACTGGCAACGGGGGGTACTCCTTCGGCTTCACCCTGTCCTTCCCTTATTTTCTTCATCTTGAAGCCGAGTTGCGCTTTCATACGGATTACATCCGAGTCAAGACCGAAGTAGTCTGAGAACAATGACGTTGTTGTCAACAGTTTGCTCCGTCCCTCGGGTGCAGCCGTTATGAACTTCTTCTCTTCCAGTTCTTTGACGTGCTCGTAGACATGGGTTCCTCTTTGGAATACAAGGTCAGACTGGAGGATTGGTTGCTTCAAGGCTATGTAAACAAGAGTCTGCAGAGTACCATATGAAAGCAGTCCTCCGGGTATGAGCTTCCCAACTCTTGATGTCAATTCGGGTCTGAGCTGTAGCACATATCTGTTGTTCGGCAGTTCTGCAATCTCAAGAGCACCGCCACGTTCTTGATACTTGAACTCAAGATCTTGAATTAACTGCTTGGCTGTGGACTCGGCTTTACCGATGATATCGGCCAGCTCCGGCAGGCTCAGGGATCTGCCAGCGACATACAACGCCGCTTCCAGCGTCACTAAGTCATCATGCACGTTTGTCACCTACCGATTGCCCTTGGCACTGCATATTCTTCTTCTGTTTCTGCCTCCTCAGGAGGAGGTACCAGTTTGACCCAGATCACTTCATGCTTGTCCATCCAGATGTCAATCAGCGCCCTAGAAAAGAGGTGCAGAATGGAGAAGAAGATGCGGACTATTTCCTTCCTTGTATTGTTGACCAGTAGGTCCGTGAATCGTATGACTTCACCAACCTTCACAATCTTGCAGATGTCCGAGTAGACTTCTGCAATGGTTTCTTCTATGTTCGCCCGGGCTGTTTCCATCGCAAAAGACAATGGTTCAATATCTGCCCTACGTCTTCGGGACAGGGGTGTTGGACGTTCTCTTATCCCCTTACTGAGGACACGGTCCATTGCAAGGAGCAACTCTTCAAGGGTCACGCGACGATTGCTGAGCCTGAAAGGAGGCAAGATCTTGGGAATGACTAGTTCCTGTTCTTCCTCGGACGCCTCGGGTTGGATAATCCCTAGTTCCACGAGTTCTCGGGTCTTCTTCATGAAAATCACTGAGGCAGAATAGAGAGCATTTCCCGAGACTCGGAAATCGATATCTCCGAGTCTTCTCATCTCTTGCAGGAATCCAGCAATCAGCTTTCCAACATCCACGTTCCAAGGTTCGATACTCTCAAGCTGAAGGACATCTGTCAGGAGGATATAGGGCGGAGTTGCCCAGAATGGAGCATCATCACCATCCCTCAAGCCGTTTCTGCTACCTCCTGTAGGTCTACAGCAACTATCCTAGATATGCCATCTTGATTGGATACGCCAATAAGCATGTCTGCCTTTCGCACGGTAGTGTCTCTGAGCGACACGACTATGAATTGAGATGACTTGGACATCTCCGATATGAGTACCGCTACATTGTGGGCATTGACATCATCAAGATTCGCATCTATTTCATCGAACACATAGAAGCTGGCTGGACTATGCATTTGAACTGCGAATATCAAGGCAAGTCCGGTAAGAGTTTTCTCGCCTCCACTCATAGCGTCTAAAGACACTAGTTCCTTGCCCGCAGGCTTGGACCTGACGGTTATGCCCCCCATCAACGGGTGCTCGGGGTTCTCAAGCATAAGATTCGCTTCGCCCCCGGGCGAGAGTTTTCCGAAGACTC
>Ga0153916_10001381_pt1 | contig 17372 bp, 19 predicted proteins | sample Opewatmetagenome_FD_109642 | JGI IMG/M metagenome (GOLD analysis project Ga0153916, IMG submission 109642) | Freshwater wetland microbial communities from Ohio, USA - Open water 3 Core 3 Depth 4 metaG | ecosystem: Environmental > Aquatic > Freshwater > Wetlands | place: USA: Ohio, Lake Erie... | reverse complement strand
GCGCTAGTTGTTGTCGCGCCGGACTCAAGGCCGGTGATCACTTTCTGCCCCTCTTTTAAATCGCCCCGCAACATTTCGGTGTAGCTGTTGTCGGTCACCCCCGACCGGATGAAAGCCACGTTCAGTTTTCCGTTATCATCAAGATACCAGACCGTGGTCGGCTTCCGCCGCACGCCGCCGCTCATCCCCTGCGTACCCTGCGCTGCGCCTCCGGCCTGGGCAAAATTCATCCTCGCCCCTGCCTCCGTCTGCCCCTGAGATGCTTGCTGCGGCTGACCGGCTTCCTGACCCGGGGTATGTCCTTCTGCCTTGAGCTTGGCGAACATCTTTTCGCCCGCGTCCTTCATGATCTTCGCTATCTCCTCCGCCGGCAGATTGGGCGTGAACCTCAAGGCGCCGTTCGGGATCTTAAGGACCCCCTTGGCTTCGCCGGTGATGATGGAGATGGTGGCTGTCATGCCGGGCCTTAGCTTCAGGGCCGGATTACTGACATCCACGATGGTGGTATAGGTCACGACATTCTGAGTCACGGTCGGAGAGTAGCGGACCTGCCTCACGACACCCTTAAAAGTATCCTCCGGAAATGCGTCGACTGTGAACCGCGCCTCCTGGGCCTCTTTCACTTTTCCGATGTCCGCCTCATCGACGCTGCACTCGACTTGCATTTTAGTCAGGTCATTGGCGATGACGAAGAGTTTGGGGGCAGTGAAACTGGCTTGGACTGTCTGGCCGACATTGACCTCCCTGGAGATCACGACGCCGTCGATGGGCGAGCGGATGATGGCATAGCCGAGGTCGACCTTGCTTGATTCAAGCTGGGACCTGGCCTGTTCCACGCTGGCCTCAGCTCTTTGCAGGTCGGCTTTTGCGCCAAGATAATTCGCCTCTGCTATGTCTTTTTCCTCAAAGGAAATCAATTCCTTATCGAACAGGCTCAACGATCGTTCGTACTGTTTCTTGAGATTGGCCAGGGTGACTTTGGCCTTCTCGAGTGAAGCCGCGGCACTGAGGTAGTTGGCCTGGTTCTGCTGAACCCTTTGTTCCAGGATGGATCGGTCGAGCTCGGCCAGGAGCTGGCCTTTCTTTACCTGGGAATTATAATCGACAAAGATATCGGCGATCTTCCCGGAAACCTGGCTTCCCACTTCAACGGTGGTGACAGGGTTGAGCGTCCCTGTCGTGATCACCATGGCTTCGATGTCTCCCTTGGCCAGGGCTTCTTGCCTGTACCCGACGGCGCCATTCTTGTTGTTTTTCAGGAGCGACCAAGCCAGGATGGCTCCTGCTGCGACCACCAGGATGATGATTCCGATGATAACTTTCTTTTTCATCTTACGTCTCCCTCAGTTTTCTCCTCTTGCTTGTCTTGGGACTGTTTTTCGCTGCCCTCCTCAGGTTCCTTCTTGTCCTGACGAGTATGTTTTTTGATCATGGTTTCAATTTTCTGCCTCTGTTCGGCCGTGAGAACACTGTCAATTTCCTTCTTAAGCTCAGCGCGGATGCTCCTGAGCCGGTCATGCATGTCGGCCCGCAACTCTTTGAACTTGACCTCATTTTTTTCAAAGATTTTCTTGATCTGCTCTTGCTGGTCGGCGGAAAGGCCCAGGTCTTTGGCCATCTGCTCCAGCGAGGGCGGGTGAGGCCGACCTCGATCATGTCTTTTCTGGAGATAATATCTGTCGCCGAAGACGCCTCCGATCAACCCGGCAGCAAAGGCGACGATCAGGGAAAAAATAATCCAAAACATGTATTTATTTTTCATGAGTCCTATCTCCTTGCCGAGTCCGTCTCTTCCATAGACGAAAAGATGAGCATCATGTTTCTATTTTCAAACCCTTTGGCTTCCAGAATATTTTTGGTCTCGGTGAGCGGATTCTCATCCTGGAGAAGAAGGGTTTCCAGCTGGCTCATCTCTTGCGGCTCCAGGGCCCGAAAAGCTATGAAGGCGGCGCCGAGGAGGATCAATGCGGCTAGAGAGAACGCCAGGGCTTTAGTTGCCCACCTCTGCCAAAATAAGGCCGGCAGCGTCTGTTTTTCCTGGCTCAACTTCGCCAGCAGGCGCTCTTTAAAATAGGGAAGTGGTTCCGGGACGTCTTCTTTTTTTAGGCGGCCGAGGATAGCCCGATAATCCTGTTCCACCCTCTGGCAGCGAGCGCAGCCTTGAATATGCTCTTCGAAGGATAATTTTTCCCCTGGTTTGAGCCTCCCGTCGAGTGAACAAAGGAGAAGTCGTTCGGCTTTTTTACAGTCCATATTCTCCTCCTTCCCGGCCCAGATAAGGAGCCAATCTTTCCCGCAGTTTCTTGCGGGCCCGAAAAAGACGCGAGTCCACAGTCCCTGGAGACAGCCCCAGGATGCGGGCAATCTCATCATAAGAAAGACCCTGGATGTCCCGAAGGGTCAGAATAATCCGATGTTTCTCCGGAAGACGCTGCAAAACAGCCTGAACAAGCGCCCGTCTATTTTCCTCGGTCTGGCCCTTTTCCCGGGAGCTCTCATCTTCCGCGGCGAGCTCTATCCCGCCCAGTGCCTCCAGGGAGATTTCCCTGGATTTTTTCTTGTTTTTTCTCAAATAATCCTTGATATGATTCAAGGCGACCCGGTAGAGCCACGTACCGAACTCAGACTTGGACTTGAACCTCGGGAGGGAAAAATACGCCTTGATAAAGATCTCCTGGGCCAGGTCGTCTGCTGCGGTCCTGTCTTGAGTCCAACTCCAAGCAAGATGAAACACTTTAGTTTTATACCTCTCGACAAGTTGTCCGAAGGCTTCCCCGTTTCCTTCCTGGGAGAGCCGGATCAGCTCTTTTTCGTCCATTCCTGTTCACTTCTCTATAGCCTCCGTATATCTTTTTAGACGGAGGCGGGCTGGATTTCTTCCCTTTTACCTATAAAACGACCATCCCTCTTCAGGGGATTCAAATTAAAGATCTATTTTTTCGCTGGAGCGTGGTGCAAGGAAGGGCTATTTCGTCTTTGCCGCCCAATCCACTGTCGTGACGCCGCCCATGTCCGCCTTTCCGGACATCGTGGCTCCCTCGACCGTTCCCTTATAGATGATCGTAATCTGATCACCCTGGGGCGATGTCCGGGTGATCGACCATTGAATCTCGCTCCCCTTGATTGTCCCCTCGCCTTTGAATTCGTTCCCCTTTGGTCCGATCATGACCACCGCAAGCTTCTCACCATCTTGGACAAAGTTAACGCTCCAGACGACCGGCCCGCGCTGGCTTTGCACGGTCAGCTCCCAGTCTCCGTTGACATCGGCGGTTTTAGCCTGGGAAAGAAGGGCCAAGGAGCAAAGGGCAATTCCGAGCAAAAGGACAAAACAGGATTTACGCATATTTCCTCCGATTAAAGTGGATATTATACATTATTCCCGCCTGACCATAAAGTCCTTATAAGAAATCCCCTCTCCGCTTCCATTGGCGAGGTCAGGACTGCTTCCTCAGCGTGGCCCTTTTGTAATCCGCGGCGGTATCGATATCGCGCAGGATCGCCGGGGAGGAAACGTCAATTTCATGGATTTCTTGAGGATGCTTCTGGATAAGCTCGCGGAGCCCTATCTCGGGATGAAGGAGCGCAATTTCTTTTCTATATTCGAGGCTGATGAGGAAGGGATGGCCGCGTTTTTTCCTGTAAACAGGGACAATTATGCCTTTCCTCACCCTGCGGAAGGCATCGACCAGGGAGTCGATCGCGGCCGCCTGAACAGATGGCTGGTCAGCCAGGACAATCACGGCGGCCTCGCACGCTGCCGGGAGAACATCCATCGCCTGGAGAACAGAAGAAAGCATGCCCTGTCTGTAACGGGAATTGAACGTGGTTTCCACAGGAAACCTGCGGATTTTCTTTTTAATCTCGGCCGCGCCATCTCCCAGGACTACCAAAGTCTGGTTGACTTTCGAGGCGATGACATTCTCGACGACGGTCTCAATAATAGTCGATTTCCGGTAGGGGAGAAGGAGTTTAGGCTTCCCCATCCTCTTTGATTCTCCGGCTGCCAGAATCACGGCCCAAATCATTTTTGACTCGCCATCTTTCCCTTCCCGGCCTGGCTCCTCACGAGCACAAGCTCGGCCGCGATGCTTACGGCTATCTCCGCGACGGTAGTGGACTCTATAGCGAGGCCGATGGGCCCATGGACCCGGTCAAATTGCGCTTCGGTCGCCCAGCCTTCAGAGATAAACTTTCTCCTCGTCAGGGACAGCTTCCGCCGGCTGCCGATAATACCGATATAGGCTGCGGGAGACCGGATGCACGCCCGCAGGGCTTCGGCGTCATGGCTGTGCCCGCGCGTGACGATGACGATATACGTGTCGGAAGCAATCGGAAAATCCGCCACCGCATTCCCGATGTCTCCCACGATAATCGTATCCGCCTCGCGAAATCTCTCCCGGCTGGCAAACTCAGCCCTGTCATCAATGACGGTGACGGCGAAATCAAGGAGCCTTCCGAGATGAGCCACGGCCTGGGCGATGTGCCCTGCGCCGGCGATGACAAGCTGGGGCAACGGGAAAAGAGGCTCGAGGAAGAAAAGAATTTCCTGGTGCCGTTTGTCTTTGGTCTTTATAAGCCGGGGCTTTCCTTCTTGCCCGGCTTCTCGGATTTCTTTTTCAATCGAGCTGAAGTCTTTGTCGGAGACGTCCCCTGCACCCGCCTTGCCCTCCAACCAGCGGCGGAGGATGCTAACACCCTGAGGTGACACCCGGCTGATTCTTGATACCAGTACTCCCGCCCGGCGGGAAAGCAGGGATTTTTTTAAAAGCGCAAAAGTCTTAAGATGGTTGAGCGGAGATCCGTCGATGAGAATAGAGACTGAGCCGCCGCAGATCGCTTCCTCGGCAGCAAGGTCGTCTCCCTCCAGCTCAAATTGATAAAACAGAGATTTCCTTTCCTGGAGGCACCGGGCGGCCTTTTCCTGGGCATTTGCCTCGACTATGCCGCCACCCAAAGTCCCGGAAACGAGTCCTTTTCTGGAAAACAGGGCGGAGGCGCCGGCGACTTGAGGGGTTGAGCCTCGAGTCTCAACGATCGTGGACAGAGCTAAGGGTTCCCTCCGCTCAAGCCAGCGGTCAACCCCGGAATAAAGGTTTTTTATTTCCTCCACCAGGATTCTCTGCAGATTTCTCTTTGGCCTGACCTTCTTTTCCTAACATATTTCATCTCAAAAGAAAAGGCCCATGGCCCTGCCGACGCCGGCCTCATTCACCAGCGCCAGAGGTAAGAGACCTTGAAAAAGAAATCTCGCTGTGTCTCCGTGAAAGATGAGCTGGGGATATACTCCGTGCCCGTCCACTCCGACCTCTCAAACGCTGAGCCGTAGCCCAAGTATAAGACAGTGCCCGGAATATAGGTAAAGGAGATAAGACCATCCACGACCAGTTTCTTATAAAAGTTATTGTACTCGAAAATGGCCCGCAAAAAGAGATACTTATTGATTTGAAAAGTGTTTCGGTTCCGGAGGATGGCGTAATCATAGATCTTTTGCTTATCCGATTCGCGATAAAAATCAACGTATGTCAGGCTGAGAGTAAAATCGAATTTCGCACCAGGCTGGTACTCGACGAAAGCCATGACCCTGTTTCCGGAACCTTGATAAGGGGCCTCGGGATCATAGAAAATGGCCCCGCTCCGCCGATAAAATGCTTCCAGATAAAACTGTTTGGTCAGTTGACTGAACGCCTGGAATCCCAACCCGCTTCGGCTGAACTTTTGACCCACATAGACTTCATTGCCCAAAAGCGTATCAATACGAAACTGACTGCTCCGGGGAAAGCCGAAGCGCAGGGTCAGAAGATTGATGGTCTCGAACGTTTTATAAATCGTATCATAAAGTTGGTTGCTCCAGTAAAAGGGCTCGATCCGCTGGAAGAATTTGGATTTGGGGAAGAAGGTGTACATGGCGAAAAGAGCGAGGTTGCGCAAGCCGGTCCGGGTGACAAAGCCGCTATCAACCTGAAAATCCGGCGAGATGTCTTGATACCCGAAGTCCAGATTGACCGTCTTGCCGGTGTAAGTGTATCTCAGGCCGAGAGCATGACCGTCGAGCGTCGAACTGCTGCCCGAGGCCTGCGTGAACGAGCCGAACAGGTGGTACTCTCCAAACGACGCCGGAGTCAGGCGGATACGCCCGTCAAGGCCGGCGACCCGGTTAAACCCACCCCCAGACTCTTTGTCCGTATAGAAACCGCCGATATAATTGTCCTGGGTGAATGTCCGCTTGTAGCGCACAATGGCAAAATCCGGACTGGCATCCACGGGGTCATCGGGCAAATCATCCCGGGCATAGATGGCGGCAATCGTATTCTTGCTCCCGATTTTGCCCATCAAATTCAGGCCGAAAATGGGGTTGATGATGTTCCGCGTGTGCACAACCGCTACGAGGGGCGCATCCTCTGTATTCCCGGCAAAACGGAAGCTGTCCAGTCCCTCAAGAAAAAAGGGGCGTTTTTCAGGATAAAAAGGGGCATACCGAATATTGAAGTCGACCTGCCCGGCGTCCGACTCCACCTGGCTGAAATCCGGGTTATAAGTTGCGTCAGTGACCATGTCGGAGGTCAGGCCGACTTTCGCTGTCAAGCTGAAATCGGTCAACTTCTCATCACGCCTTAATTGGCCTTCCTGGATGGCCAGACTGTCCGAGTAGGTCACGGCAGGAAGAATTTCTACCACGCGTTCGTATTTCAACCCGCTGACTGACACGGGCTGGGACTGGGAGAGCACGCTCCCCTTTTCCGGATTCCAGACGGGCGCACTGGCCATTTCCGAATAGCGGACGAACTGGCGGAAGAAAAACACGCCAATAACGATCGTCTTTTTACCGGGAAAACGGAGGCTCTGCAGTGGAATCCGGCATTCCACTGTATAACCTTGGTCATCGATCTGCCCCATGCTGTACCAGACCATATCAAATTTATCGTCCACGTTCCCGTCGGTATTGCACATGCCGTCTCCCTGGATCCCCAAAGGGTTGATCATGAAAGCGTAGGCACTTTGCTTATCATTGAACATATCGAGGATAAACCCGGCATAGTCATCACTAAACACCGCGTCCCGTTTGCTGATGCTGGCTTTGATCTTGTCGGGCTCGGTGTCGTAGCAGCGGAAGGCAACATAAAAATTGTCGGCGTCATAGAGCAGGTAGGCTTCTGTCTTTTGGCGCGGCTCTTTGCCGTAGTCGGGCTGCCACGTTTTGAAATCCGTCATGCGGAGAGCCGATTGCCAGACCGGGTCATCCAGTTTTCCATCGAGCAGGGGAGGCTTTTCTGCTCTGAGGAGTTCCATGGGCGTCACGGGAGCGTTGGAAAAAAGAGAGCCCGCCAGGAAGAGACAAACGCACACCATCCAGCCCCCGATTATCGGCTTTCCCATTTGACTCATTTCGCTTCCGCCAGATTTACTTCATCTATTGATACGGAAGGCCGGCGGAAAAGGTTCCTCCAGTCATACCGGCTGAGCATAACGTGAACGATTTCCCGAGTCAAAGGGCGAGGCAAACATGTTTTCAAAGCCCGAAGAATATAAGGAACCTTTTTGACCTTAGCTTCGTCTATATACGCGAAGACGAACCCATGAAGAACTGGCGCCCACCATGAACTTCAAAGCAAAGGTCGCCATATTGCTCCTGGCCGTAGTCATCACGCTGGCCGGGTTCAGCCTTATCTCTGCGCCGGCCGTCGACATCATGAAAGTCGGGAAGAAGGCAGGTTACGAGATCATTGCCAATGTCCTGGCAAGGGCAGAGCAAACCTCGACTCATTCGCCTTCCATTTAAAAATATGGCCGAGAAGAACAGTGCTTAGAGTCAGCGCAAGTCTTCGAGAACGCTGGAAGATAAGGCCTTTTCTTAGACCTTTTTTCGCCCTCTTTGCCCGAGAAGTGCTGCAGCCCAGCAGGCCACGGCCTTCTCCCGCCCGACCGGCCCCAACCCTTCGTTTGTTTTGGCTTTGATCCCGATATTCGCCGCCGGAATATCAAGAATCCCGGCAAGCACTTTTTTCATCGCCCCGATATAAGGAGACAGTCGGGGAGCCTGGGCGACAATCACGATATCGACGTTCCCGACAGTCATCTTTTTTAGCTTCATTCGGGCCATGACTCTCCTGAGGAGCTCGGTGCTTCGAATGCCTTTATACTCCGGCTCGGAGTCGGGAAAAAGCCGACCGATATCCCCCTCACCCAGAGCCCCTAACAGCGAATCAATAAGGGCATGGATCAGGCAATCCCCGTCCGAATGTCCCACGAGGCCCGAAGGATGAGGAAGACGCACTCCGCCTAAATAGAGCTTCCTTCCCCGCGCCAATCGATGGATGTCGTAGCCAAACCCGATTTTAGCGTTCAATGAGCGCCTCCGCGATTCTGAGGTCGGCCGGAGTTGTGATTTTGATATTCCGTGGATCGCCTTCGACGACAGACACTCTGTGCCCGATTCTTTCGACAAGCCCGGCCTCGTCCGTTCCGTAATAGCCCTCTTCCCTGGCCTTCCGCAAAGCCTTTTCGAGCAGTGAATACGAGAAGCCTTGAGGGGTCTGAACCCTGTACAGCCTCTCCCGGTCCAGGGTTCTGAGGACTTCTCCCCGGACCACCTCTTTGACGGTCTCCTCCACAGGGATAGCTGGGATCGCCGCCCCTGTTGTGCGGGCTTTCCCTATCACCCGCGTGATAGTATCCTGACTGAGAAGCGGCCGCACGCCGTCATGGATCAGGACAAGCTCCGCCCCGCGCGCATCCACCCGCTCAAAACCCCGGGAGACAGAATCCTGCCGCCTCGGGCCGCCCCCGACAACGGCCTTGAGCTTTTTATGCCGTCGGAAGAACTCCTCCTTCCGGGTTTCATCCGGAAGCACAAGAATGACCTCGTCGACTTCGGGATGGCCGGACAGGCTTTCGATGCTCCAATCCACAATCGTCTTCCCCCGAAGCAAGGCGAACTGCTTGCCGGACCCGAAGCGCTTTCCTTCCCCGGCAGCAACGATGATAGCCGTGACCTTGCTCATCGAGACTCTTCATTGTAGCGGCCGAAAATCATCTTGCCCACGGTTGTCTGGAGCACAGAAGTGACGGTGACATCAATGTTCTGGCCAATCATCCTCCTCGAATTATCGACAACGACCATAGTCCCGTCATCCAGATAGCCGACTCCCTGGTCCTTCTCCTTCCCCTCCTTGAGGATAAACACACGCATAGACTCCCCCGGCAGCACCACGGGCCTGAGGGCGTTGGCCAATTCGTTGATGTTGAGCACATGAAGGCCGTGCAGCCTTGCGACCTTGTTCAGGTTCACGTCGTTTGTCACCAGCTTGCCGTCCAACTGCTTGGTCAGCTCGATCAGCTTGGAATCCACATCTTTGATCTCGGGAAAATCCAGCTCCGAAATCACGACGGAGACCTGGGATGTCTTCTGCAGGTGATTCAGGACGTCCAGCCCGCGCCTCCCGCGCTGCCTCTTCAGCCCGTCCGCGGAATCGGCCACGAGCTGCAGTTCCCTGAGCACAAATTGAGGGATGAGGAGCGTGCCCTCGATAAAACCCGTATCGCAGAGGTCTTTGATGCGCCCGTCAATAATGACGCTTGTGTCAAGGATTTTATAGCTTCGGCCGATGCTTTTTTCCTTAAAAAACCGGAAGAGATGAGCCGGGTCGAGCCATTCCGACTTTTGCGTCCCGACAAGAAAGCCGATGTAGGGCATGATGACGAGAAAGAATATCCGGATGAAAATTGTGGTGGGGAAATCATTGCCGATATGCTGATAGATGGTGCCCAGGATCCAGCCAAGAAAAACCCCGGCAAACGTCCCGATCGTCGATCCCCAGATGATCTTGAACTGCGTCCGCCGGATCCTCGTTTCCAGATACATGATGATCGCGCCCAAGCCGAAAGCGACTGCGGCGCTGACCGGACGGGACAAGCGAAAAATCGGGAAAAAATACCCGGCTGCCGTGATGACCGCGATAATGACGAAACGAAAGATAAGAATACCCATGTTATGAATCCTAAGAAATATTAAAATATAATATTCAATGCGTCTCTGATGTTCCGAACGCCCATAAGCCGGGCTTTCGATACATCCTCTTTCTCGAGAGAGGCAAGGCTTCCTTTGGGCAGGACAATCGTCTCAAAACCCAGGGACCGGGCCTCTTTAATCCTGGCCAGAGGATTCCCCACCGACCGCACCTCGCCGCTCAGCCCGACTTCCCCGAAAACGGCAACATCCCGGGGAAGGGGTTTGTTTTTCAGGCAGGAGACAACCGCCAGAACGGCGGCCAGGTCTGCCGCGGGTTCCTCGATGGAGAGCCCGCCCGCAACGTTCAGGTAAATGTCCTCTCCGCCAAAGCTGTAGCCCAGCTTCCTCTCGACGACGGCGAGGAGCATGGAGGTGCGGAAATGGTCCAGCCCGATAGTCATCCGGCGCGGACTCCCGGCAAACAGAGTGGGGGAGACGAGGGCTTGGATTTCCGCAAGCAGAGGCCGTGTGCCTTTGATCGTCGAGACAACAACGCTTCCCGATTCTTCAGCGGGCCTTTCCTTCAGAAAAAAAGCCGAAGGGTTGGGAATCGCCTGAAGACCGGCCTGCCCCATCTCAAAAATGGCCAGCTCCGAGACCGGGCCGAACCTGTTCTTGAGCGCCCTCAGAACCCGGTGGCTGTGGTCCCGTTCGCCCTCGAAAAGGAGGACGACATCGACCATGTGCTCGAGCGACTTCGGCCCGGCCAGGGACCCTTCTTTTGTGATATGGCCGATGAGAAACGAAGGAACGTTATTTTTTTTGGCGAAGCGAAAGACTTCATTGGCCACCTCGCGCACCTGGCTGATCGTTCCAGGACTCGAGGAAAGTTTTGACGAAAAAACCGTCTGGACCGAATCCACAACGAACATCCGGGGAGCGAGCTTTTCCGCCTGGGCCAGGATTCTCTCCATGTTCGTTTCGGCCAGAAGGTACAATTCCCCCTCTTTTATGCCCAGCCGGTCACCCCGGATCTTGATCTGTTCAAGTGATTCCTCTCCGGAGACATAAAGAACTTTTTCTCCCTGGCCCGCGAAATCGCGGCAGACCTGAAGGAGAAGGGTCGACTTCCCGATCCCGGGTTCTCCTCCGATCAGAACTAGAGAACCGAGGACGACTCCTCCTCCCACGACCTTGTTGAACTCATCGGTCTGGATCTTGATTCTCTGCTTCGCCGTCTCCTTGATGTCCTTGTAGAGGACCGCCTCTGAAGGAGGGAAGGAGTATTCGGCCGGCGCTGCGGCTTCCTCTATCTCCTCTACGAGCGAGTTCCATTCGCTGCAGCTCGGACAGCGACCCAGCCATTTGGGCGAGCGGAATCCGCAGCTCTGGCAGATAAAGACTGTCTTCAGTTTGTCCTTCATCGCGTCCCCAGCCCAAGCCCGAAAAAGACCTGTCTCGATGAGGCCCGGCTAAAATCATCTACTCCCAGTACAAGATACATATATTTAACCAGCGAGAACTGGGACGTGAAACGAAGGTTGGGTCCGCCGTCGCGCTCGAAATCATAGCAGTCCAGGCTAAAGGCAAGGCGGTCGTTGAGAGTCAGATAATCGATCCCCGCTCCGATCTCGGACTCGATGATCCCGGCGCGGGGAATGAAACCTCCGAAGCGGATTCCTGCTTGAGCGGAGTAGTTGAACTCGCGCTGTTGTGGATTCTGGATGACCTGACCCCAAAAACTGTACTTGCTCGCGACCGAGAGGCCGACGTTGATAGTGCTTTTCATGCCCTCGCTCTCCGCCAAGTAATCTCCCCGCAGGCTTCCCGTCGCCCTCACCTGGCTGAGCGGCGCAACGGTCTTTTGCACCTCCGCGAGTGTCTTTTCAGCATCATTATAAAGCTTGGGGTCCTGGACCAGCTTTCCCAGAGTCCCTTCGCCCTTGTTGACTTTATCCAGAGACTCGGAGAGCGACCGGACCGACTCCTCCAGTTTGAGAACAACCTCTTTCAGTTTGTCCACGCTGAACTTAATATTCTCCCTGTTCTCCTGGGCTATTCCCTTGAGGACATCCACGGTCTCGTTGATGTTTTTGGACGTCTCCTCGACCTTCTCGGACAGCTGCTGGGCTGCTAGAGAGGCGCCGTGAATTCCTTCCCGCAGGTCACTCCTGTTTTCGGCCATAAACTTGCTCAAGTCCGCGGAAAAATCGCTCAGGTTCTGAAGCGTCTCCTGAATGTTCTCTTTTGCCTTTCCTCCCGTGATCTCACGCAGAGATTTGCTGAGTTCCTTGATCTCTTCTCCAATAGAAGCCGCCATGGCTCCCAACTGGTCAAAGGTCAAGACTGGAGCGGCCTCCAGTATGTCGCAGTGCTGACAGAATTCTGCGGCGTCGCTGGGAGAGATCTCGAGAAACCGTTCTCCGAGGAGTCCGACTGTCGTTAACGCCGCTTTGGAACCTTTAGGGATCCGGTACTGGGAAAAAATAGTCATAACCACCTCGGCTTTCCTCTCAACCAGCTTAATATCCCTGACATAGCCGATCTTTACTCCGGCCATCCGGACAGGTGCGCCGGAATCCAATCCGGTTGCCGAAGAAAAGAAAACGGATATGTCATAGCCTTGTTTCTTAAAAAGCCTGGAAAAATCGCCCACGTAAAAAATGAGCACGGCCAAAAGGAGAAGAGTGCCCGTTAAGAACATTCCAATCTTGACTTCCTGACGCATGGTCGCACCTCGTCGTCTAGCGATCCTGGATTGGCCCCTGGGCCTGTCCATGGATAAATTGCTGAACTATTTCGCTCTTCGAATTCCTGATCTCCTCGGGTGTCCCGACCTCGATGATCTTACCCTCATAAAGCATGGCGATCCTGTCAGCCACCTTATAGGCGCTGACCATATCATGGGTAATAACCACGGAGGTTACTTCCATCTCTTCTTTCAACATATTAATCAGGTCGTTGATTGAGTCGGCCCGGATGGGGTCGAGCCCGGTCGAGGGTTCGTCATAAAGCATGATCTGGGGCTGGTAGGCGATGGCCCGGGCCAGTCCCACTCTTTTCTTCATCCCGCCGCTGAGCTCATGCGGCATCTTGTCCTCGATCCCGTGGAGGCCGACTTTGGCCAGGCTTTCCTCCACGACCCCCTTGATTTCCCCGCGGGAACAATGTTCGTGGCGTTCTAAGCCAAAGGCCACATTCTGGGCCACGGTCATCGAGTCAAAAAGGGCTGAGCCCTGAAATAACATCCCGAACTTCTTGGTCATGCGCTGGAGTTCATATTCATTGAGGCAGGTGGTCTCGACCCCGTCAATGAAGATCTGGCCCGAGTCCGGCTTGAGGAGGCCGATCATAAGCTTGATCAGAACACTTTTTCCCGAACCGCTTTGCCCGATGACCACCATGGTCTCTCCCTTATTGACAGTCAGGTTGGCTCCGCAAAGAACATAATTCTTGCCAAATGACTTGTACAGGTCGACTACTCGAATCATCCGCGTAACGTTGCGGGCAAAGCCCGGGTGAGGAAGAAGTTAAGAACAAGGATCAAGATGCTGGCGATGACGACGGTTCGTGTGGTGGCCCGGCCGACTCCTTCGGCGCCTCCTTCCGTCTTCATCCCCTGCCAGCAGCCGACAATGGCGATCACAAACCCGAAAACGGCGGATTTGATCAGGCCGCTGAAGACGTCCCAGACCTCCAGGTACATCAGTGTGTTCTCCCAATAAATATGATAGTTGACGCCCTCGATGACCACATTGTAGAAAAAACCGCAGGCGATGCCGATGAAATCTCCGTAAAGGGTGAGGCAGGGCAGCATGAACACAGCCGCCAGCGTCCGGGGAACGACTAGGTAGCGGACAGGATTGGCGCCGAGGCTGAAGAGGGCATCGATCTGCTCCGTGATTTTCATGGTCCCGATTTCCGCGGCCATCGAGGAGCCCACCCGGCCCGAAAGCATCAGGCCAACCAGGATTGGGATCAATTCTTTAGCCAGCCCGGTCGAGATGATCGACCCGCCATATGTCTCGGACCCGGGCCCGATGTAGCGATGAAATGCCGTATATGTTTGCAGGCCAAAGACGAGACCGCCGAAAGCGGCGGTCAGGGAGACCACGGGCAGGGATGCCGCGCCGATCTCCGCAAGCTGATGGATCATGGATTTGTGTTCTCTGGGCCTGCGGAAAAGATTGTCGAGTGTCTTCCAAAAAAGGATCCCGACTTCTCCCACCTGAGCGAAAACCGAGAGGAAGAGAGAAGGCTTGCGCTGGGGGGCCATCCTATGCCTCAGGGTAACGAAAATCCAGGTCCGCGTTGGCGAACCGGGCATACTTATTGATAAACGCGAGTCTGAGTATGTCGGTCGGCCCATTCCTTTGCTTGGCGACATTGATCTCAGCAATACCCCTGAGGCTTTCGTCCTGGGGCTGGTAGACCTCAGGCCGGTAGATGAAGATGACCACATCGGCGTCCTGTTCGATAGCTCCCGATTCGCGAAGGTCGGAGAGCTGCGGCCGGGGCTCGCGCCTTCCTTTTTCAGGGGCGCGGCTGAGCTGGGAGATGCCGATGACCGGGATCTGAATTTCCTTGGCCAGCTCCTTTAAGGAGCGCGAGATAAAAGCCATTTCCTGGTTCCTGTTCTCGAACCGCCCGCCCGGCCGCATGAGCTGGATATAATCAATAAAAACCGCATCCAGGTTATTTTCCATCTTCAGGCGCCTCGCCTTGGCCTTCATCTCCATCACCGTCAGCCCCGCCGTCTCATCGAGGAAAATGCGGGCGCGGGAAAGCGCCTCACCGCTGAGCTTAAGCTTCTCGAATTCCCTTTCGCTGATAAATCCCGTCCTGACCCTCTTGATATCAATCTGGCTGTCCGCGCTGAGCATGCGGATGACGATCTGTTCCTTGGCCATTTCCATCGAGAAAAAGCCCACGGCATAGTCGGTCTGCTGACCGACGTATTGAGAAATATTCAAGCAGAGCGCCGTCTTCCCCATGGACGGCCTCCCCGCGACAACAATGAACTCCGATTTATGGAGGCCCGAGGTGAGGTTATCCAGGTCGCGGAAGCCTGTCGGCACGCCGGTCACAGCCTCCCTCCGCTCGGCCAGTCCGGCGATCATTTCCAGGGTGGGCTTGGTCAAATGTCCGACGCGGACAAACCCCGGCTTGACTCTCTGTTCGGCTACCTCAATGATAGCTGCCTGCGCTTCGTTGAGGAGATCATCGGCATCTTCTTTCTGTTCATAGCTCGAGGAGATGATCTTGGCCGAAGACATGATGAGCCTGCGCAGGAGCGCCTTTTCCTTGATGATCTGGGCATAGTATTCAACGTTAGGATTCTTGGGAACGCCGTCCATCAGAGAGGCCAAATAAGAAGCCCCCCCGACCTCGTCCAGGGCCCCGGCCCTCTCGAGGTCCTCGCTCAACGAGAGCAGGTCCACCGGAAGCCCCTTGTCCACGAGGACGATGATTCTCTCGATGATTTTTCGATGGGCGTCCTTGTAAAACTCTTCCGGTGAGATGATCGAGAGCACGGTGTTGAGACTGTCGTTCTTGACCAGGATCCCGCCGAGAACCGTTTTCTCTGCCTCGAGGCTGTGCGGCGGTGTTTTTTTTAAAAACATGAGGTCGAGTTCCATTTCCAACCTCTCCTATCAAGCAGGAGTCGCCCCCTTGCTTATTGTTTGTTTCCCTCGCCCTGGCCCTCTCCCGTCTCTTCTTTGCTTTTCGCTTCTTCTCCGGAATCGTGCTCCCTGCGGACCTCCACTTTCAGCACGGCGCTATCATCATGGAAGACTCGGACGGGGACGCTGTAATTCCCCAGTCTCTTGATCGGCTCGTCCAGGACAATCTTCTTTTTCTCGATGTCGAACCCCAATTGACCCAGGGCGTCTCGAATATCGCCGGCACTCACCGACCCGAAGATCATGTCTTTCTCTCCCGCTTTTCGTGAAAACGTGACGGTCGTTTCATTGAGTTTTCCGATCACGTCCTGATAAGAAAGACGCTCTTTTTCCACCTTTTTTTTCAGCGCCTGCTGCTCGACTTCGATCATCTTCATGTTCGCCGCCGTGACTTCCAGGGCCAATTTTCTGGGGATCAGGTAGTTCCTTCCGAATCCCGGTGCCACATTGACAATATCCCCCTTTCGGCCCAAATTGTCCACATCTTGCTTCAGAATAATCCTCATATTCCCTCCATCGAAATGCGGCCGAGATCAGTCTTCTACATACGGGAGCAGCGCCATCAGCCGGGCTCTCTTGATGGCCATGGCCAGCTTCCGCTGATGATAGGCGCATGTCCCCGTAATCCGCCGCGGCGAAATCTTCCCTCGTTCCGGAGCATATTTGCGCAAAATGTCCACATTCTTGTAATCGATCTCGCGGACATTTCTCTGGCAAAAACGGCAGAACTTCTTTTTGGGGGGGAAAAACTTCCTAAAAGACGGTTTGTCAGCTCGCTCTTCTCTGCCCATCTTATTTCACCTCTTCTTTCGTCTCGGACGAGGGTAAATCTTCCTCGGCACGGGGCTTTTTCTCGGACCCCTCGCCCGCCGCAAAAGCGGCCTCTTTTTCTTCCACGTTCGCTTCCCTCTTTTTCTTCTTGCGAACCCCTTCTTGAGCTTCCTTCTTCAAGGTCAAATAGCGCAGGACGGAATCGGTTTGCTTGAAGCGTCTTTCCAGTTCAAGAGGGATGTCTTCTTTCCCTTCATAATGGAGAAAGACATAAAAGGCCTCGTTGAACCTCTTGATGGAATAAGCCATTCTCCTTTTCCCCCACTTTTCCTGTCTGATGAGCTTCCCTTCTTTCTGGGAAACGACATCAGTCATCTGGGCAATGATTTTTTCTGTTTCCTCTTCGGAAAGGCTGGGGGCGAGCAAAAAACCCGTTTCGTAGATCCTCATATACACCTCCTTATGGATCTTAAAGCTCCTTCTTCTCGGGAGAAGGAACAAGGAGCGTTATATCGCGGCTAAGCCGTGCCTTCCTCCTGTCCGGCCGGCCCTTTTTCTTTTTGATTGAACTCGTTCATGGCCTGGTCGATCCGCCCGCCGATGATCATGTCCAGCACTTCCGCGGCTCTGGCCAGGCTCTTTTTAAAAATCCGGCCCTCCTCTTCGGCAAAGGGCGAAAGGACAAAACGTGTGGCCTCCTCTTTTTCCGCGAGCGGCCCAATCCCGACTCTGATACGGGCGAAGGTCCTAGTCCCGATTTCCTCGATGACCGAGCGCACGCCTTTGTGAGTGCCGGCGCTGCCTTCCTTTCGCACCCGGATCTGGCCCAGCGGGATATCGATGTCGTCGTAAACAACGACGATGTTCTCCGGCCCGATCCTGTATCCTTTCAAAATCTCCCTCACCGCCGCGCCGCTTTGGTTCATGTATGTCTGGGGCTGGGCTAAGACCAGCCTAATGTTACCCCGTTC
>Ga0153916_10001380_pt1 | contig 17372 bp, 16 predicted proteins | sample Opewatmetagenome_FD_109642 | JGI IMG/M metagenome (GOLD analysis project Ga0153916, IMG submission 109642) | Freshwater wetland microbial communities from Ohio, USA - Open water 3 Core 3 Depth 4 metaG | ecosystem: Environmental > Aquatic > Freshwater > Wetlands | place: USA: Ohio, Lake Erie... | reverse complement strand
GTGACGGAGAGGACGAGGGAAATCGGGATCCGCATGGCCGTGGGCGCCAAAACGAGGGCGATCCGGACGCAGTTCATTGCCGAAGCGCTCACGCTGTCCATGATCGGAGGCATCACGGGGATCGTCGCCGGCGTCGCCGTCTCGAAGATCATTTCGGCTGTGGCGGGCTGGTCGACGGTGATCTCGGCCTTCTCGATCGTGCTGGCCTTCGGATTTTCCGCGATCGTGGGGATCTTCTTCGGTTATTACCCGGCCTATAAGGCGTCGCTTCTTGACCCTATCCTGGCGCTGCGTTATGAATAACGACGGACCGAAACGTTCGGGCGGCACTTTTCTTATGATCTTACTTGACGAGCCGCTCTTTCATCCGCGTGACGTCGACGCAAAACACGATCGCTTCTGACCCGAGGATAACGAGGACTTCGGTCGACGGCGAGGCCAGGAAACGGCCATGAATTGGCTTGGCCGCGCTCGATGCACCACGCATGAACGAACTCGCCTCCCGGTTTGCTCCATCCATTTTGGACAGGAAATGTTCGTATAAATAGTGGCTTGTTATTGGGACAAACGTGGCACAAAAAGATAATCGAATGGTCACATCCTTATAATTATCAACCAGATAGCCCGGGACGGCCTATGACTACAAATCACCAGGTCGGGTGTTCGAGTCACCCTGGGCGCGCTCTCTTTTTTTTCCGATCATATCATCGACTAACGGCAGAAGTGGCTCACGCCGCACCTGGGTGCAGGCAATACTCAGTTGATCCTGGGCAGTCTAGCGGAAAGTTATTACGGGCGACGCCTCAATCACGGGTAGGTGAAATGCGATTTGACATGCCTTCTGCGTTGAACCTATACTGCGGAACGACAGATAAAAGGGAATGGGGGATTGTCCATGAACAATGGATTGAAGCGTCGTGATTTTATCCAACTGGCCGCTGCCGGCAGCGCTTTCTGTCTATCCGGGCCACGGCTCTGGAGCCTCGGGCCCGGGCAAACCGTCGCCCCGCTCGTGAGCCCGGGCTGCCGGAAGTCGAACGCTAAGGTCGCCCGGCTTTACATGGCCACTCCGGGCTCTGCCTGGCCCAAGCCCACCTTGGACCTCAAGCAGGAAATCGCCTTCTACCGCGGCGAATTCGCCAAAATGAAGGGCGAACTGGCCGGCATCGAATTTCCGGTGGACGAGCTCGTGACCTCGCGGGTCCAGAGCGAGTATTCCGTTCGACGGCCAGCCTCTTGAGACTCGCTTCACAGGCCTGGCGGACATAGTCCGGCTTTCCGCTGATGCCGAGCCGCTCGCCGTTCGGGCCGCGGACGTTACCGAACTTCATGGCGATGACGACCTTGCCGCAGATCACTCCCGACGGCCGGCGGCTCTATTTCAACTCGGACAGGCCCGTTCCTGGACAGTCGGAGGAAGGGCCTCTCTCGATGAACGTCTGGTACGTGGAGCGCGAGGACGGCCGATGGGGCGAACCTCAGGCTCCCGGAGCACCGCTCAATCCGAACAAGGCCATGTATGTCTCAGTGACCCTCGGGGGGGCCATCTACACGACGGACATCTCTGGAGGCCCGGGCCAAGCGGCCCCGAAGGATTGTTCGTTTCGTTTCGGACGCCCGAGGGGACTTGGACCGAGTCGCGCGCCATCAACCTGGGCATGCAAGCGGGAACACCGGCTGTCTCTCCAGACGGAAAGTACCTCTTCTTCACCGCGGGTGAACGGGGAAAAAGCGATATCTACTGGGTTGATGGCAAAGTCTTCAAGGCGCTGAAGCCGGGCGGGCCACAGGCGTTCTGACTCCGGATCCGAAGGTCGGAGGTTCGAAGGCTCTTAGGCTAATCCTTCTTTTCCCACCACTTATCGACACGGCCGATTCTCTACGGCTCTGAGATCCCGTCCTTCGCCAGCCCGGCCAGAAGGATACGTCTCGCTAACTCCCGGCTTCTACCCTGCATTCTTGAATGCCGCCCTGTTTTTGCCATCTCCTCGTTCTCGTCATATCACGCTAGAAAATAGGATAATTAAGGCCTTATAACAGCAACCCCTTGATACTTGTCCGCGGACGGTCATCCCATCAATTCGCATGGGAGGATCGGATGCTGATATGTACCCCATTGCAATAGCTTATTCACATGAAAAGCCGCTATTGGGCAGTTTCTGACTCGGGTGCTGATTTCAGGATTGACCCACCTCTTTTTCCTCTCTGGCACCTTTGGTTAGGATTGGGCAGATCTAGGCACTTTTTGTGATCCGGCTATGATACGGTGGAGTGGTCCGGCCAGAGGCAGAATTTCGTCGCCTTCCTGACTGATTCAAGGGAAGATAAGCAGACAATAAACTAAGGAGCGAGGCCGAAATATCTTCCCTATACAGTCCGCTTAGCCGCCCAGGGCCAGTATGATCCGATTAGCCCGGTTGATAATCTCCGTCGCGACCGGCGGCGTGATCTTCTTGTCCGTCTGGGCCTCGACCTGATTAACGAGGGCCTTAAGGTCGTTCATTGCGACCTTGCTGGCGCTCGAATTTCCTTTAACGAGAGCGTCTATGGCCGCGTTGATCTTGGCCAGCAGGCTCGTCTGCATTTCCGGGGCGATCCCACCGGACGCGACCGAATAGTTGATCAGCTTGACCAGGTTGCTGAGTTGGTTCAAGGGAGTACCCGGCACTACCGTGACCTTTTGTGTCGCAGTCGAGACATTCCCGGATGCGTCGGTCGCCCTCCAGGTCACGATTGTTTCGCCGAGAGGAAACAAAGCGGGGGCATTATGGAACACGCTGGGATTGGGATCGCAAATGTCGCTGACAGTGGGTTGACCTAGGTTTACCGCTGTGCCTAAAGGATCGCTTTCCGAAACCGTGACGTCCGGCGGGGCGGTCAGGGCAGGCGGCGTTGTATCTTGAATGGTGATGGAGACGGTGTCCTCCGAGGTCAAGCCTCCGGGGTCGGTGACCACAAGAGTGAAGATATAAGCCCCGAGAATCCGGCTCAGAGTGACGGTCGCGGTCGACCCAACGACGTTGCCGTACTCATCCTTCCAACTGTAGGTGAGCGTGTCACCGTCCGGATCGCTGGATCCCGATCCGTCAAGCGTGAAGGACGTCGTCCAGCCCGTGCCTTCGATCACCTGATCGGCCCCGGCGTTGGCTACCGGGGGCTCATTGGCCGGAGGCAGACTGATGCCCAGTGTCACCGCCGGTCCGTCGAACAGCAGCTTGACCTGGCTGAAGATATTGGATCCGATGCGGGCGTCGACCCCCCCGAGCGAGGTGGTTGAGACGACGGGAGCGTTGAGCACCGTGTAGATGCCTCCCGTGCCGGTCATGATGATCGAATCCAGATAGAAACCGGGCAAGTCGGGCGTACCGGTCATCGGCTGCGAGAAATCCGGATTTTCCAGGTCTAGGCCAAGCGCCGTAGCCTTCGCATCCGTAATCATCGTCACCGTGGTGCCCGTGTCGAACTCGAAGCGCTTGCCCGTCACGTTCACGTCCTCGCTAACAGAGGTGGATACGCTGAGCGATCCCTTGTTGAAGCTTACGCCCTTCATCAAGTAGCGGTTCCCTTCTGCCGGGGTTGGAGTAGGATCGACAGTTACCTGCATGTTCAGCGTGATGGCCGGGGTAAAGCCCACTGGACTCCCGGCTGCATAGAACGTGATGTCCGGCCCAGTGACAGACTGGCCACTGAAGTACTCGTAAGGCCCTCTCGTCACCGGCTTGGTGTAGTCGATGACCGCCTTGACGACGTTGGTCACCGGCCCCCCAATGAGGGTTTTATCACGATCTGTTAGCGAGAGGGTTACAGCTAACACTTCGGCGTCGAAGCCCGCCTCGATTGGCGCCTCAAGAGTCACGGGGTTGATCTTGCCCAGTCCGCTAAGCCGGACGTCCGCAACATTGTTGGCGGTGAGGCCGACCGTCCCCGCCGTCAAGCTGTCGAATGCGACCCTTGTCGACCCGGTGTCGAATAACGATAGTACATAACTATCGAAGTGCCCAGGCCGGACGTTGTTGCCCGGCTGCGTGATAAAGGTTGTGATGATCCACGGCAGCACGCCGACCTTGGGACTGTTGCTGACCGTGATGTCCTGGGCCAGAGCCGCGGCCGGGCCGGAAACCAACGCTGCCAGAAGGACGACGAGTGCGAGGCAACGCAGTCCTCGGCCAGAGTTGTTCGTAGCAAAGGAGTTATTCATGTTAGCCCCCCTCCCATAGGATACGCAAAATATAAGTTCCCTCCAGGGGTTTGTCAAGCAATTTGATCACTGGTCATCACACGTTGACTTCCCTCCTAAGCGGGGTTATTCTCTTTACAGAGCAAAGAACGAGGGGAAAGGGCCATAAACAATGCCCAGACTCCAATAACAAAATTCCTCTGGGGGGAGCCATGGACAAGACGAAGTCCTATGATCGGACAAAAACCTCAATTTCGACCGGCCTGGCCGGGCGGATGATTGGTCCCTACCATCTGCTCCAAAAGATCGGCGAGGGCGGAATGGGGGAAGTCTGGGTCGCCGAACAGGACAAACCCATCCACCGCCGAGTCGCCCTGAAGCTCATCAAGGCAGGGATGGACACAAAACAGGTCATCGCCCGCTTCGAGTCCGAGAGACAGGCCTTGGCGATGATGGACCACCCTGCCATCGCCAGGGTTTTCGACGCCGGGGAAACGGAAGACGGGCGGCCCTATTTCGTCATGGAGCACGTCCAGGGCATCCCCATCACGGCCTACTGCGACCAGAATCGCCTGACGAACCGGGAACGGTTGGAGCTCTTCAAACATGTCTGCGAAGGAATCCAGCACGCCCACCAGAAGGCGATCATCCATCGCGACCTCAAGCCCTCCAATATCCTGGTCGCCATCCAGGACGGGGTTCCCACGCCCAAGATCATCGATTTCGGGGTCGCCAAGGCGACGGCCCAAAGTTTAACCGAGAGGACGATGTACACGGAGCTTGGGATGATGGTCGGGACCCCCGAATACATGAGCCCCGAGCAGGCGGAGATGACGGGCCAGAACGTCGACACCCGGACCGACGTTTACTCCCTGGGCGCCATCTTGTATGAGCTCTTGGTCGGGGCGCTTCCGTTTGATCCCAAGGAGCTGAGGCGCGCCGGCTATGACGAGATCCGGCGGAAGATCAGGGAGGAAGACCCACCCAAGCCGAGCACCAGGCTGAGCACGATGGGTGAGGCGTCGACCGCGCAGGCCATGAAACGGCGGACGGAGCGGCCGGCGCTCATCCGGCAGATCCGCGGCGACCTCGACTGGATCACAATGAAAACCTTGGAGAAAGACCGGACGCGGCGGTATGGATCCCCCTCAGACTTGGCCGCCGACATCGACCGCTATCTTCAACATCAACCGGTCGTCGCGTGCCCGCCGAGCGCCCTGTACAAAACCAAAAAATTCGTCCGCCGCCACAGGTTTGGCGTCGGAGTGGCCTCGACCATAGCGATCCTCCTGGCCGCCTTCACCGTGACGACGGCCATGCAAGCTCGCCGCATCGCCCGCGAACGGGACAGGGCAAACCAGCAAGCCGAGACAGCGCGCCAGGTTTCGGATTTTCTGGTCGGGCTGTTTCAGGTCACCGATCCGGAGGAGGGCAGAGGCCGGGATATCAGCGCCCGGGAGATCCTGGACCGCGGCTCGCAGAGGATCGCGACCGAGTTGCGCGGACAGCCGGCTATCCGGGCCACGATGTTGAATACGCTGGGGAAGGTCTATCGGAACCTCGGACTGTTCGACAAGGCTTTAAATCTGGCGCAGGAGAGCTTCGACCTCCGGCAGAAGCTGTTCCCGGAAGAGAGCGAAGAAGTCGCCTCAAGCCTGAGCACGCTCGGCGTCGTCAAAATGGACAAGGGCGACTTTGCCTCGGCCGAAACCTTGATGAAACAGGCGCTCGAGATCCAGCGAAAAATGCTGGGTCCCGAAAATCTCGCTGTCGCCGAAAGCCTGAACAACCTGGGATCGTTGCGTTTCTCAGCTGGTGACTGGAAAGGGTCGGAGCAGTATTTCCGCGAGGCTCTGGCGCTCCACCGCAAGCTTCTCGGCAACGAGAATCTGCCGGTCGCGATCACACTGAACAATCTCGCCATGGTCTTGAACTACGAGGAGAAATATGAGGAATCCGAGGCGCTGTATCAGGAATCGCTGGGAATCCGCAGAAGGCTGCTGGGCGGCGACCACCCCCAGATCGCTCAAAGTGTGAACAATATTGCCATGCTTTATCTCCGGCAAAAAAAATATGCACAGGCGGAGCCGATGTTTCAGGAGGCGCTCGCGATCAACCGCAAGGCCGTGGGGGAGGTTCACCCTGTGGTCGCTTCGAACCTGAACAACCTTGCGCTCGTGTATCTGGAACAGGGGCAGCTGGATAAGGCGGAGGAATATTTCCGGCAGGTGTTGGCGCTAGACCTGAAGATCTATGGGCAAAACCACCCGAAGGTGGCGCAGAGCCTCCAGAGTCTGGGTGCCACTCTGGTAAGAGAAAAAAGGTATAAAGAGGCGGAGGAGAGCATGCGCCAGGCCATTGCGGTCAAGTTGAAGACCTTTCCCGAAACTCACTGGGAGATCGCGACGACGAAAAACATGCTGGGAGGCTGTCTGACGGAAGCGAAAAACTATGGGGCGGCGGAGCCGCTGCTGGTCGAGAGCTATAACATCATCAAAAAGCAGTTCGGTCTCAAGCACGACCGCACCCGCCGCGCTGGGAGCCGCCTGATTGCCCTGTACGATGCGACGGGGCAGAAGGAGAAAGCGACGGCGTTGAGAACCGAACTGGGAATGCCCATTCGCTAAATTCATCCGAAGGGGATACAGATGACAAGCAAGCTCTTTTCCGTCGAGGACATCCCGCGGCGCAAATTCCCGGAGCTCAGCTTGAAGGGAGGGCTGGCTCTCGCCGCTACTCCGCCCCTGCTGCGGGGCGCTCTGGCCGGGTAAGTTCCACTCCGTCCTCAGTTTGCCCTCGAGGACCTGAACAAGGTCATCCGGCGGGCGCTCGAGAAGGGGGGAGAGTTCGGCGAGGTCTACATCGAGAACAGCATCTCGCGCAGCATCCTGCTCGAAGAGGGCAAGTTCAAGAGCGCTGTTTTGGGGATCAGCCAGGGGGCTGGCGTCCGCGTCATCTCTGGGGACAAAACGGGCTACGCTTACACCGACGAACTTGACATGGAGGGATTCCTGCGGGCGGCCGACGTCGCCTCTTTTGTCGCCCGCGGCACCCGCTCCGTCAAGCCGGTCGACATCCGGGAAGAAAAACGGCCCTCGTACATCACGGTCAAGGTCCCGCTCCAGAACGTGGCCGACGAGAAGCGCCTCGAGATCATGAAGCGGGCCCACGACGCCGCCCTCGCCTATGACGCCCGGATCAGGATGGCTTCGATCGACTACTACGACGAGGTCCGGGCCGCATGATTGCCAACAGCGAAGGCCTCTACTTGAGCGACGAGCTGCCGCTGATCTTCTTCATCGTCCAGACCCTCGGCGTGGGCAACAACACCTCCCACATGGGGCGCGAGCGGTTGAGCCGGCACTCGGGGATCGATACCACCACCTTCATGTGGGCCAATGGACGGCGCGCATGAGGCATAAGTGAGATTTAAGAGAGCCGCATCTTTAGATATAGCAACCGGATAGCCCGGGAATCTTGATGAAAACGAATCATCGGGTCGTTAATAAGCGCGCCGTTGGCGGGCCTTCAGGTTCAGCTTGCTGAGCGCGCTCTTAACGACCGACTCGGGCTGTCCGGCAAGAACGATTTCGGCGGAAGGGCCGGACCCCGACCGTGCCACGAGACCGATGAAACCCCCTAATACGCCCCCCGCCTTTCACCGGCAGATAGGGCTCCGGGAAGAACGAGCAGCAACAAGGCGCCGAGCGTGGCGACCCGTTTATCGAACCTTTGTTTCATCGAGCGCCTCCTCTACTGCTATCACGATAAGCGACTCCCGGTAACAAGTCGTCAAGTGTCTGTCAAGATTCTGTCAAAATATTGTGAACTTGGGCGGGGCGATTCGATCGCTTCTAAGAGCCTGCTTTAGGGGGTAACGGTTATCGTTTCCTTGAGGAACGACGAAGCCCACTCGTCAAAAATCCGCTCCTTGATCAGATCCTTGGTACGGTCGTTGAGCTCAGCCCTGATCAACTCTTCAACGTAGAGCAGGAGGAACGACCCGCCTTCCGGAAAGGGGCCGACAACGTCGCCCGCGGCCGCATTGAATACCTTGGCGGCTGTTTCGGGGCTGAAGTGCTGTCTGGGAACAAGCCCCAAGAACCCCCCCGCGTGCTTCGTGCTCTCGTCCTGGGAGTATTTTCGCGCCAGGGCGTGGAAGTCCGCTCCGTCCTCTGCCACCTGCAAGACGATTTCGCCGGCCAGGCTCTCTTCCGCAACAGTGATCGTCGAAACCCTGGCCAGGTCGAACTCGGGCCGGTTATTGATAAAATGCTCTCTGATCTTGCTCTCGTCGGCGAGATGATCCTTGAGCTTCCGCATCAAGACCGCCGCCTCGCAATAGTCGGCGAAATCATCCACGGTCAGGCCGTTTTGGCTCAAGAAATCGAGCGTATCCACCCTGGAAAAGAGCCCCCTGGGCAGACGAAGGTGATCGGCGAATTCCTGGAGCTCTTCATCAGCGGCCGCGATCTTCAATTCGCGAGCCTTTTTGATCGCTTCCGTCCTGGCGATGATTTCTCTGTAGAGGGAATCCGTCTGGCCGGTAAAGGCCAGGAACTTGATGACTTCGTCGAGTCCAATGATTCCTCGGGAATACTTGATTTTCACGACACTCCTTTATCCCCCTGCTTCACGCGCTTCTAAATTTCTTGAAAAGCAGCGCGAAGATGGTCTTCCTCTCGGTGATAAGTTCGGCGACGGCCGTCATTCCGGGCTTGACGTCGTAGCGCTTCCCCTTGATGTCATAGTATGCTTTGTCCATGGCGCCCTGGACCAGGTAGACATAGCCAAGGTTCTTGTCTTCGATGGCAGACGGAGATATTGAGGAGACACGCCCCTTCAGAAACCCGTATTCTTTGTAGGGGAAAGCGTCGAACTTGAACTTGATGACCATGTCTTTTTCGATAAACGCGATGTCCCTATTGGCAACCTTGACATCCACAACCAGGGGTGTGTCCACGGGAACGATGGTGCAAAGGAGGTCGGACTCCCGGATGTAGTCTCCCTTGTTCCGGAAAAAGAGCTCCAGGATGACGCCGGCGCTCTCGGCGCGGATCGTCTTTTCGCTCTCCGACATGTTCTCTGAGATCTGTTTTTCAAAGATCCTGATCTCGTTTTGCGAGATGTCTCTCTGGGCCCTGAGCTTCTCGAGTTCGGTCTGCGCCTTCTCCAGCCGGCTCCTGGTGTCAGTCACTCCTTTTCCAGAGACGATGCCGTCCCTGTAAAGGCCCTCGAGGTCCTTCAGCTCTTGGGAGATGCGCTGGACCTCTTTTTCCCAGAAGGCGATGTCCGTCAAGAGCGAGTTCACGGCCGATTTTGCCTGCTCGAGTTTGATCCGGTCGACGTCGGCGCGCTGTTTGAGCCGTTCCCTCGAGCGGATGTGAAACAAGGGGGTGTCCTTGTCTACCTTTTGACCTTCCGCCACGAAGACACTCTCGAGATAGCCCGTCCGGTCGGACAGAACCCTCATTTCATGGGAGACGGGCCGGGCGACGGCTAAACACTCGACCACGGTCTCCATTTTCGCCACCAGGGAGTAGACGAGCGAGACCGCCAGCAGAAAGACGATCACGTAGATCAGGCCGCGCGAAAAAAGAGAGGGCATCTTCTGCAGATGCTCCGAGACAAGGTAGTTCTCCGATGGAGATTCCACAGGGACGACCTCGATTACCTCCGACGGATGGTCCTCGCGGAGCGCTTCCGATTGACCGGCCATCTCCCGCTCCTTTCCTAGAGATTGAGCTGCTGATAATTCAAATAATGATACAGACCCTTCTGCCCCATCAATTCCTCGTGGGCGCCTTGTTCCACAATCTCCCCGTTGTCCAGGACGATGATCCGCGCGGCGTTGCGAACCGTGCTCAGGCGGTGGGCGATGATGATGGCCGTTTTGTCTTTTAAGATCTCTTCCAGGTTCTTCTGGATGGCCTGTTCGGATTCCGTGTCCATGGAGCTCGTGGCCTCATCGAAGATGATGATCTTAGGCTTGGCGTACAGGACCCTGGCGATGGCCACGCGCTGCTTCTGGCCGCCGGAGAGCTGCAGCCCGCTCTCGCCCACGCGCGTGTCGTAACCCATGCCGAGGTTGGAGATGAAGTCGTGGGCGTTCGCCAATTTGGCCGCCTCGACGATTTTCTCCAGAGACTCTTCGGGATCGCCCAGGGAGATGTTCTCGCGGATCGTTCCGTTGAAGAGGAAATACTCCTGCAAGACGAAACCCACAAGCCGCCTCAGGTTGGAGAGGTTGAGGTTCTTGACGTTATAGCCGTCGATCATCACTTTTCCCTCGGTCGCATCGTAAAACCGGGCGATGAGCTTGGCCAGCGTCGTTTTCCCGCTGCCGCTGCGGCCGACGACGGCGACCCTCTGGCCCGGGGAAATCTTGAGGCTGATGTTGGAGAGAATGTAGGGGTCGTCTTCCCCGCCGAACCGGAAATAGACATTTTCAAAGGAGACCTCGCCGCGGGGCTTTCTCAGGATGATCCCCTTGTCGTCGTCCTTGGCCTCTGGAAATTCGGTTTTGGCCGCGAAGACGTCGTTGAGCCTGTCCACGGAGACGAGAGTCTGCTGGATGTCGTCCCAGACGTTGATGATCCGGTTGAGGGGCGTCATGACGCTCCCCAACAGGGCCATGAAGGCCATCAACTGTCCGATGCTCAGGCCGCCTTTTATGACCGTTTGGGCGCCGAACCAGAGAATGAACGTGGAACACAGCGTTCCGACGAAGTCGCCGAGCGAGTCAAAGTACACGCCGGCCTTGAGAAGCTTGAAGTCGACGTTCAGGTTCTTGATAAATTTGTTCTCCCATTTCCAGCGCGTCGGATACTCGGTGTTCGTGGCCTTGACGGTCTCGATGCCGTGGATGGATTCGATCAGGTGCGAATGGGATTCCGAGCGCGCCGTGAAGGAATCGATATTCAGCCTCCTGAGGATGGGCGTGAAGACCAGGGCGATCAAGATGAAGGCCGGAATGAAGAGGAGGACGAGGAGCGTCAGCTTCACGTTATAGTAGAACATGAGAAGGAAATAGACGATGATGAGGATCGTGTCGAGGATGATGGAGAGAGCCGTCTCGGTGAGGAAGTCCCGGATCGTCACGTTTTCATTGAACCGTGAGACGAAGTCCCCGATTTTCCTTACCTTGAAATAGTTGAGAGGAAGGGCCAGGAGGTGTTTGTAAAACTGGACGAGCATTCTCAGGTCAATCTTCATACCGACGTGAACAATCAGATACTGCCGGACGATCATCGTCAGGATGCGGAACACGGCCACGATCAGCATGCCGATGAGCATAATGTTCAGCATCGAGATATTCTGGTGGACCAGGACCTTGTCCACGATGTTCTGGGTGAAGATGGGGGTCGCCAGGCCGAATAAGTTGAGGAGAAGAGAGGCGACTGCGATCTCGAACAAGAGGGTCTTGTAGGGAACGACGAACTGGAGGAAATTCCTGATGGAGGACGTGTCCTCTTCCTGCTTCTCGAATTCCACCCCCGGCTCCAGGGTCAGGGTGATGCCTTGCCAGCTTTCCAAAAAATTCTCTTTCCTGAACTTGCGATGACCCAGGGCCGGGTCGCAAACCCAGACGTGTTTCTCGTCGATTTTATAAACGACGACGAAATGATAGCCCTTCCAGTGAACGATGCAGGGGAGTGCGACAGACCTCAAGGTTTCGTAATCCAGCTTCAATCCTCGGGTCGAGAAACCAAGCTGCTCGGCGGCCGAAGCCAGGCTTGCCAGGGAGGATCCGCTCAGGTCGACGTGGGCCAGCTCGCGCAGCCGGGCCGAGGAAAAGAGCTTTCCATAGTACTTGGCGATCATCATGAGGCAGGTCGTCCCGCAGGTCATCTCATCATACTGTTCGATGAAGGGAAACCGGACGCGCCTCCGGAAAAGGGCCAAAAATCTCCTCAGCCGTTTCTTCCTTTCCTTCGGGGCGGCGATCGCTTCTTCGGGTGCTTTTGCTTCGACCGTCATCGGCTTGAGGGCGGCCAGCTCCTGTTTGATGATTTCCGTGAAAGGGACGGAATACGTCTCCTGGTGATAGGACTGGATTCTGTCCTCGATGACCTGCTTGATCTTGGGGGAGGTCCTGATGATCTCCCGGAAATCCTCCTTACTGAGCGAGAGAAGTTGGCACGGTGTCAGGCAGACGATGTCGGCGAAATGTTGCGTTCCTTGGAGCAGGTCCCGATCGCCGAAAAAATCTCCCTCCCGGAGGAAATTGACCGTCTTGGGCTTCTTATCCAGCCACTTCACGGCTTTGAGCTTGCCGCTTTCGATGAGGTAAAGCCTGTCCGGTTCGGTCCCCTGCCGAAAGACGGCGTCTCCCTCGTTGAAGAATTCGGCCTTCAAGCGCTTGGCGAGATTCTGGAGCTCCGCCGGGGGGGCGGCGGACAGGTCCGTGCTGGACTTAATAAACCGGTAGATGGACGAGGACTTGATGAACTTGTCGAAATACTCCCTGAGTTTCGGCTTGCCCAGGAGAAAACGGTTTAAGCCCTCTTCCCCCACGGAAATCAGGATGCTCTCCTCGACCGCCCTAGCGGACTCCATGTGGGGCTTTCCCGTGATGACGGCGGTCTCACCGAAATGATCGCCTTTCGTCCGGACCCCCAGGTTGATCTCTTTTTGATCGTCGGTCTTCCGGACAATCCTGACTTTTCCGCTGAAGACGAGATAAAACTTATCCCCGGCTCCCCCCTGGTCGAAGAGGAGCTGCCCGGCCGCCGCGGAAACCGGCTCGGCCACCTCCGCCAGCTCGGCCAGCTCTTCATCCGTCGAGGCCGATAAGAGTGGGATTTTCCGAAGGAAGGCGAAAAGTCCGCCGCGGGTGGTGATGGTCTGCTGAAGGACTTCCTTGGTGATCTCGGCCGTCGGCGCGGGAGCCGGGACAGCTTCCCGGGTTTGGGGCTCGGCTTCCGTGACAAAGATCAGCTTGTGATTCCCGACGCAGATTTCGTCCCCGTCCTTGAGCTTGACGCTCTGGACCGCCTTGCCGTTGACAGAGGTTCCATTATGGCTGTCGAGGTCGGTGAGAATGTAGTCCGCCTCTTTCTGCGTGATCCGGGCATGCTTCCGGGAGACCTCGTCTCCCTCGAGAACGATATCATTCCCTTTCAGGCGGCCGATGGAGATTTCAATCTTTTGAATGGAGAAATCGGAGGCTTCACCCTTATCCCGAATGATTCGAAGATAGGACATAGATGGTTCCCCCTGTTAGGCAAATATAAAAGAGTGCCCCCTCCGTTGTCAAGGCGGGAGGCCGCCAGCAGCTCGACCCGTTTCAGGCGCTCGACCTGACGGCCTTTTTTGCCAGGATTTTCGCCCTCATAGGGGGAGAAATGCTGCGTTTTATTAAGTTGACAAAGGCGTGGCGATTTCGTATAAGAATAGTAAGCTCCTCATAATGACTGAGGAAATTCCGCAAAACTGACTTAGGAGGGGACACGATGGCTGGAGAAAGGGAACTCGAAATTTCTGTGGCTGAGGTCGTCGACTTTCTGCGGGTTACGGGCCGATTTCTGCCCGCCGTGAGAGAAATCGTCGAGAGAAAGCTGACGGTTGAAGAGGCCAAAAGAAAAGGGCTCAAGGTGACCGTTCAGGAGCTCCAAAAAGCGGCCGATGCGTTCCGGCTGACCAACGGGCTGGAGAAAGCGAGCGCCACCGAAGCCTGGCTGAAATCCAAAGGGATATCGCTCGAAGCTTTGGAGGACTATCTCGAGACGAACCTCTTGATCAGCAAGCTCCTGGATACGCTGGAAAGCGAGGAGGCGCCGCAGAAGTACCTTTCCTCTCCGGCGGTCAAGGATACGATCCGGGGAATGATCTACCAGGACTGGCTGGGCAAACAGATGAAGTGAGGCTGCGGGCCCCGCTCAGTCAAGCGTCACGCACTGCCTGTTCGCCGCAAGGAAGCTGGGGAAACGTTTAGCTTCCCATCATCGATCGTTCACCAATCCTCCGCGTGGTGTTTTTAAAAAAAGCTTGACGTTTGGCGTGAATTGGATCTATTTAGACGATATGATGAGACTTGCCCTTCGAAGATGAGGCCAATAGATGCCTAGAATCAAGATCAGAGACCTCGAAACCGTTCCGGCAACCAAGGCCAAGACGATTTTCGGCGAGTTGCTCCACCAAACCTCGGTCGAGGGCAGGAAATTCTTGATCGACCGGCACGGCAAGCCCGTCTCGGTCATTCTGAGCTACAAGGAATATCAGGAGCTTCTGCGTCGGGCCGAGACCCGCGATTCATGGCCTAAAGGTCAAAAAGAATCAACATAGCGGACAATTTTCGCAGCGCCGATCACGGACTGCATTTTTGCTTATTTTGCTCCTGCAACCGAGAGCGACCAAGTTCTGGAGATCCTATCTCGGATGGTCAACTTGCCACTCCATGATCAGGTCCGGGCTTGCGGTGACTAATGAAACGTACAGAGGGCCGCGAGGGGCAGGTTTGAAAATCATGCTGAAAGGGCTACCGAAGAAGCGCGATTCGCCTTCATGGCCTAAACGGCCTGTATCAAATAGAAGTTGCCGGTTTCCCTTTATCGTTCTCCGGCCTGATCCTTCAACGGATTGCCCTCATTTCCTGAATGGCGATGATGAACGGTTTTAGGGCTTTTTCAATATGACCGAGACGCACTCGTGGCTATGGGACTTCTCTCCCACAAAGTCAAAGATTCTGAACTCACGACACGATACATTCTCGAAATGACCGAACGCAGAGAGAATATCTTCTTTCTGCAGAAACTCACGAAGATCTTGGGTCATGGCCATTTGCATGTTCAAGATGAAAAAAAGGAAGGCCATCCCTCCTTTTCTCAGGACTCTAAAGACTTCAGATGAAAGCGCATTCAGAGGAGCATGATCAAAAACATATCTCGAATACACAAAATCGAAGGAGCTATGAGAAAAAGGCAAGCATTCTGCGTCTCCCATCAGGAAACAGATGTTGCTTGGCTGCAACTTTGCCATGGCCCTCCTTGTCGCTTCCTCGGACAGGTCAACTCCCCAGACCTCATAGCCTCTTTCCGCCAGAAAAATTGCGTCTCTGCCGGAGCCACAACCAAGGTCCAGGATCCTCGCCCCTTTCCACAAGAATTTGAGAACGTCCGTTGCGTGGTCCGGGATTCCGTCTTCCCAATGTGGCCTTTGCATGGGGATTATGGCAGGAGCTGGTTCAGCCATTCACGGTAAACTTTCTCTTCCACGAAATTCTTTAATGGCCGAGAAGAATGTCCATTCTTTTCATTGGCTGTGTGGGCAAGCGTCTTCTTGAACTTGTCAATGAAAAGGTTGGCACGTACGAAGTTTTGAAGACCCTCAACGGAAACTCCATTGGATTTCAGCCACTGCCGGGTGTCGGTCGCCTTTTTCAAGCCATGGCCGGCTCGAAATGTATTCACGCCTCTCTGCAGTTCGCCGGGCGAAATCCTTATCCCTGCTGTCCCGGCGGCTTTTAAGGTCAGCTTCCGCTCAGCCACCTGGCGTAAGGCTAAAGAAAACGTTCCTTTTAGCTTAAGGTACCGGAGAACTTCTTCCGTTGTTACCTTAACGTTATCACGGGCCGCAGGACGTCGCTGCGTTTTTCCCATGGTGCGAGCTGCATCTGCAAACCATTCCTTGGGGATATCCGAGACGAAACAATGAGGGTCTTCGGCCATGATGTCGCCGTTAACGGCCAGTGCCATGCCCCGACAGCCCCCACACCGATCAAGTTCCTGGCACGTGCCACAGCGGACATTGAGGTCCTTTTGTTGCCAGGTGCGATACAGAACATCACTCTTTTCAAAAATGGTTTTCAGATCATTCTGAAGGATATTCCCGACGACAATATTCGATCTCCTGCAGACATAGACATCTCCGTTGCACTCAATGGTTGGCAGGAGTGGGTATTTCTCCACGTTGAAGGGACAGCGATAGGGCATGGACCGAAATACGTGGGACCAATAGACGTCTTTCACTCGAATGAAATGGAGAGACTCCGGCCAGTCTTTGCGGTAGGCGAATAGAATTCTTCCGATGAAGTCCATCCACTCTGAAGCCGTCAAGGCGCCGAGTTTGCCATTGTGAGGAATCTGCCTCAGAAACCGGGTGTACAGGACATTTCCTTTACAGGCATTCACGATGTCATCCACTTGCCTGTAATTCAAAGGATTGATCGTTGTTTGGTTGAAAACGGCGATGCCGTTCCGCCTGCATATTTCCCAGGCCTTGACAACCTGATCGAACGTTCCTCCCCTGATCGCATTGTGCGTTTCCCTGTTTCCTTCAATGCAGATCTGGGCCTGGGTGCAGCCATATTTCTTAAGCTTTCTAGCAAGACTGTCCGTGATCAGAGTCCCATTGGTCAGAAGGGCTATTCTCGCGAATCCCGAACGGATGCATTTCCCTATGGTATCGAAGAGAAGAGGGGAAAGGGTGGGTTCGCCGCCGGTGATAGTCACCCTGCCTGGTGCCGCCTTGAGAAACACCATGTACTTCAAGACTTCATGAAAAGCATGATCGAATTGTTCGGAGGTGAGGTAGGTCCCGGCGGGCTTGCTATAACAGTGTTTGCACCTCAGATTGCAGGCATTGGTGAGATGGATTTGAAAGTCTAAAGATACGCCAGGGCCTTTGCTATTGATCATGGCCGACCACCTTTTTCTAAAGGTCCTCCCCTTGCCCCAACTGACGGACTAAACCCTGGCCCGGAATGGGTCGAATCCTCTAGCCTCTTTTAAACAAAACGCGTTCTTGCCCTTAGGGTTCTCACCCCTGGCCTGGTCAGGCTAATCCACATCAGCGCACCGCAACCGGGGACTAAGGGGAGGTCTTCAGCGAGGATCCCCTTCGGCCGTCCTGTCCAAAGACCTCCCGCCTGTCAGGCTGTCAAAGCCCTAGCCACAACCGCAGCTGCAATCTCCCCCGCCCTTTCCATAACGCCACCAAATGGGGTAGAGTGGGGAAGAATAGACAGGCTTCTCCGGTGTCGGCCAAGTGCCAATCCCTCCCATGATTTTTCTCATTTCCTCCCGACTCACTTTCATGTCTTTCGGGAGATCCTTAATCTCTATCCTGAGCCTCTTTTGCGGCATAGGAATCCCCTCCTTTTCAGAGTCAGCACGAGGGCGCTAAGTTGGGCGCTCGTGATACGATCCGTTTGTCCTGGGCATCATCCGCAGCCGCAGCCGCAACCTCCGCCGCT
>Ga0153916_10001379_pt1 | contig 17390 bp, 15 predicted proteins | sample Opewatmetagenome_FD_109642 | JGI IMG/M metagenome (GOLD analysis project Ga0153916, IMG submission 109642) | Freshwater wetland microbial communities from Ohio, USA - Open water 3 Core 3 Depth 4 metaG | ecosystem: Environmental > Aquatic > Freshwater > Wetlands | place: USA: Ohio, Lake Erie... | reverse complement strand
GCAGGCCGGCGTTGGGCCGCTGGCGGAAGACCCGTCGTGGCGACCGACGTTCGACTACCTCGCGGCGGTCTATGCCGGCGACCCCGAGGCCGACGAGCCGATCCGTTGGGTGGACGAAGCGGGTGCCGCCTGTGAATCGACCCGGCACGCGCAGCGCGCCGGCGCCCCGATCGTCCTGCGCCGATTCCTGGAGCCATCCGACAGCCGGCTCTGGCGGATCCTCGGATTGATGCGTCGGGGCATCCCCGAAACGCTGATCGGCACGGTCACCGGCATCGCGCCCTGGTTCCTCGGCGAGATGGGCCGCAACGTCGCCCTCGAGGAGGAGGCGAGGGCGGCCGGCGCTCGCCTCGCGGACGACGGCGATCCGGACGCCGCGACGCTGCTGGCAACGCTCAAGCTCGCCGGCTTCGGCGATCGCGAGCTGGCCGGCCTGGCCGGAACGAGCCAGGACGAGATCCGCTCGGCGCGCCTGGCCCTAGGCCTGCGACCCGGCTACGCGATGGTCGACACGTGCGCCGCGGAGTTCGAGGCCGAGACGCCCTACTTCTACTCGACCTACGCGGCCGCCGGCTCGCCTCCGGAGGCGCCGCCCGTCGCGCGTCCGGCGGCGCTCGTCATCGGCTCCGGCCCGGTCCGGATCGGGCAGGGGATCGAGTTCGACTACTGCGCGGTGCAAGCGGCCGACACCCTTCGCCGTGCCGGCTGGCGGGCGGTCATGATCAACTCGAACCCGGAGACGGTCTCGACCGACTTCGACGCCAGCTCGCGGCTCTACTTCGAGCCGCTCGATCCGGAGAGCGTCCGCAACGTCATTGAGGCGGAGTCGCCCGACGGCACGTCGCTCCTCCCGGCGGTCGTGGCGTACGGCGGCCAGACCCCGTTGAACCTGGCCAGCTCGCTGGCGGCTGCGGGCGTATCGCTGCTCGGCTCGGACCTCGAGGCGATCGACCAGGCCGAGGAACGCACCCGGTTCTCGGCGCTCCTCGACCGGCTCGGGATCCCCCAGCCCGAGGGCGGCATGGCCCACAGCGTGGAAGAGGCCCTGACCCTGGCCGACCGGATCGGCTACCCGGTGATCGTGCGCCCGTCGTTCGTGATCGGCGGCCTGGCGATCGACTTCTGCTACTCGGCGTCGGACCTCGCCCGGCAGCTTGCGGCGGCCACGATCGTCGATCCCGATCGGCCGGTCCGGATCGACCGCTACCTCGAAGGCGTCGAGGTCGACGTGGATGCCATCTCTGACGGGCGCCTGGTGCTCATCCCGGGCCTCCTGGAGCACGTCGAGCGAGCAGGCGTCCACAGCGGCGACTCGGTTGGGATGTTTCCTCCGCAGACGGTGTCGGCCGGCGACCAGGAGCTGATCGTGGCGACCATGGAGCGGATCGTGCTGGCGCTCGGGGCACGCGGTCTGGTCAACGCCCAGTTCATCGTCCGCGACGACGGCGTCTACCTGATCGAGGTCAACCCGCGCGCCTCACGGACGGTGCCGTTCATGTCCAAGGTGACCGGCGTGCCGATGGTCGAGCTGGCGGTCCGCATCTCGCTTGGGGCGACCCTGCCCGAGCTCGGCTGGGACGGCGGGCTCCTGCCGCCCCCGCCGCTCGTGGCCGTCAAGGCGCCAGCTTTCTCGACCGCGAAGTTGCGCGGCGTCGATCCGTCGCTGGGTCCGGGCATGCAATCGACCGGCGAAGTGATCGGGATCTCGACCGATCCGCGCGTCGCCCTCGCCAAGGCGCTCCTCGGCGCGGCGCTCATCCCGCCGCGGCCGGGCGCCGGCGGAGCCCTTGCGCTCGTGTCGATCGCCGACCGCGACAAGGCCCTCCTGCCGCGACTGGCGGCAGCGCTGGCCAACGCGGGCTACGGGTTGGCGGCAACCCCCGGGACCCGAGCCGCGCTTGCGAGTGCCGGCTTCGAGGTGCGACCGGTCGCCAAGCTCGGCGAAGCGCCCGACGAAGCGATCGCCGAGATCCCGATCCTGGAGCTGATCGGCTCCGGCGAGGTCCGCCTCGTGGTCAACACCCCAACGCCGCGTTCGGGCGCCGTGCGAGACGCGGCCGAGATCCGCCACGCCGCGACCGCCGAAGGAATCCTCTGCCTGACGGCCATCGAGACGGCCGTCGCGGCTGCCGAGGCACTCGATCCGGCGATCGCGGACCGCCTCGCCGAGGTCAGGTCACTGGACTCGTGGGTGCCGGCGGGTTCAGCGGTGGCCGTGTAGGCCCACGCCCTCCGGCCGCCCTTCCGACAATCACCTTTGGGGGATATTCATGATCCAGGGGCGATGGTGACAGGCCCGAGCCGGAGGATGCCGGCCAGGGCTAGCTGGCGGGATTGACCAGGATGGCCTGACCGAGCGACCAGAGCGTGAGCGTGGTCAGCCCGACCATGACCACGGCGAGCGGCAGCTGCAACAACCGCATGGACCGGGTCCCGAGACCTGGTGCCGCCGATTCCGCTGCGACGACGTGTCCGCCCCACGCGCCGAGCATGTGGCCACCGACGACCGCCGCGAGCTGGAGCGTCCAGACCAGGCCCGACGGCAGCCAGGCTCCGGTCGGCACATAGAACGCCGTCCCGAACAGGTTCCACCCCTTCTGCAGCGGGTCGGAGATGGCGATGACGATGCGCTGCCCGTCGATCAGCAGGTAGGTCAGGTAGTGGGCGAGCAGGTAGCCGAGCGCGATCGGAAGGAGGCCGGCCCCGGTCGCCGCGAGGCCCACCGTGCGCGTCACCGCGAAGGCGGCGAGCACGATGATCCCGAGGAACCCCGCAAGCAGCACGGTCTTCATCAGCATCCCCGGCGCGCCGAACAGGTCGAAGAAGACCTGGGTCTGCGACAGCCCATCGAACAGGATCGAGCCGACCCCGAACGCGACCAGGGTCACGTCCGCTCGAATCCAGCCCGGCTCCAGGATCCCGCTGCCGAACGAGCGGCGGCGGACCCGACCCGTCTCGTCGACGAGCGTGAACATGGCGAGGCGCCCGAGCAGACGGAACCAGGCCGTGAAGGCCTCGCCGTGCGATCGCCAGGTGTCGCGCCCGAACTGGGCCATCATCGCCAGCGTGAACGCGGTGTAGCCGACCAGCACCACGAAGAGGGTCGACGGACCGGCCAGGGCGACCAGCTCCAGCCAGACGAATACGGCAAACGCGATCGTGGCCGGCCAGCGGCCGAGGCGTTCCGGGTAGTTGGCCGGTTCCCACCCGGCCAGACCGACGTGGCGGAACAGCGCCGCGCCCAGGTCGTGGAGGGTGGAGAACGGGTCGAGGAACTGCCAGATCGGCCCCACGACCGCGGAGACGATCGCCACGCCGACCCAGCTGTAGACCCACAGGAACAGCGTGGCCACGCTGCCGTCGCTCGATCCGCCGGCGATCCCCTGGGCGACGATCCAGGCCCATCCGATGAGCCCGACGACTCGCAGACCGTGGCGAATGGGTGCCGGCGGCAGGTGACTGGCGCCGGTCGCCGGCGGCGCCGCCGCCCGGACGTCGCGAACGATGACGAACGCGAACGACAGTGCGACGGTCGTCGCGGCCCCCACGAGGTAGACCGCCAGCGGCAGCCGGCTCTCGTACGTGGCGTTGAGCGTGTGCGCGGCTGCGGCTGCGGGAAGGATGAGCGCCAGCCCGAACGCGCCGGCGAGGCCGGCCGCGAGGCGGCGGAGTCGGTCGGCGATCATGCCGGCCGGTTGCGCCGGACGAGGTAGAAGGCCCCGGCCGCGGCGACGATGAGGACGATCACGATCGGCAGGATCACGTCGCTGCCGTTGCCGCTGCTGCTGGTTTCCGTCGACGCGGCGGGCGACGCCGGTGGTGTGGCCACCTCGTCCGTCGCCGCGGCGCTCGGCGGATTCGTCGCTGCCGTGGACGGTTCCGGCGTCGTCGAAGCCTCGGCGGTCGGGCTTGGCGTCGCGGCCGCCACCGAGAACGAGACGATTCCCCGGAGGAGGTCGCCGTCGCCGGCGATGCTCGTCCACTTGACCTGGTAGGCGCCCGGCGCGAGGGCCGCGGTGAGGGTGAACGTCATGGTCGCGGCCGTCGCGTCGACGGTGGCCGATGCAACCGTGGATCCGTCCGCCCCGACCAGGTCTGCCTTGCTGCCGTCCGCGAGCGCTTCGCTGAAGGTCAGGACGATCGGACCGCTGAAGGATGATGGGACGCTCGCCCCGTCAACCGGGTCGGACGACTTGAGCTCGGAATGGGCGCTCGCCGAGATCGGCAGCAACAGGACCAGGAGCACCGCCGCGACGACGCGAGCGAATCGGTGCCGGCGGACGATCAGGACGATGGATGACATCGGATGCGAGTCTACGGAAAGTCTGGCCGGAGCGCTTCGGGCCGGCCGCCAAACCGCGCTGCGTAGGCTACGATCGTCGCCAACCTGACCCTCTGCGGCCGCGCTGCCGCCCGTACCTCGAGGTCCCGCGTGCCAACCTCCATTCCCGAGGTCGTCTTCAGCGACCAGCACCTGGCCAACGGCCTGCGTGTCATCGTGGCCGAGGATCACCTGGCCCCGGTCGTCGCGATCAACCTGTGGTACGACGTGGGTTCCAAGCACGAGGTCCCCGGCAAGACCGGCTTCGCCCACCTCTTCGAGCACGTCATGTTCCAGGGCTCGCGTCATGTCGGGAAAGCCGAGCACGTGGCCATCGTCCAGGCGGCCGGCGGCACGATGAATGGCTCGACCTGGCTCGATCGCACGAACTACTTCGAGACCATGCCGGCCCACCAGGTGGAGCTCGGGCTGTGGCTCGAGGCCGATCGGATGGCCACGCTCCTCGATGCGCTCAGCCAGGAGAACCTGGACAACCAGCGCGAGGTGGTCAAGAACGAGAAGCGCTGGTCGTACGACAACCGGCCGTACGGCTCATGGCAGGAGAAGCTCCAGGGTCACCTGTTCCCGCCGGAGCACCCCTACCACCACTCGACGATCGGTTCGATGGACGATCTCGACGCCGCCTCGCTCGATGACGTCAGCGCGTTCTTCCGCACGTACTACGCCCCGAACAACGCGGTCGTCTCCGTTGTCGGAGATGTCGATACCGCCGAGGTGCGGGCGGCTGCCGAGCGCTATTTCGGACGGATTCCGGCAAACCCGGACATCCCGCCGCTGGGCGACCTGTCACTCCCGTTGACGCTCGGCGGCGAGCGCCGCGAGACGGTCTACGACCGGGTCCCGCTGCCACGCGTCCACGTTGGGTTCCGGGCGCCCGTCTTCGGTGACCCGCGGCTCGATGCCCTCGAGATGGCCGGCCAGATCCTCGCCGGTGGCAAGGGGAGTCGGCTCAATCGGCGCCTCGTTCGCGAGGAGCGCATCGCCCAGGACGTGACCCTGTTCACGCTCGGATTCATCGGCGGCGCCTCGGTCTGTGCCGGCTGGGCCACCGTCCGACCTGGCGTGGACGTGGCTCGTGTCGAAGCCGCCTTCCACGAGGAGCTGGCGCGGTTGACGACCGAGCTGGTCAGTGACGACGAGCTCGCGCGGGCCAAGGCCTTGACCGAGGCCGACGAGCTCGGGTCGCTGCAGCGGGTCGAGGAGCGCGCCGATCGGCTGTCGATGTTCACGACCCTGTTCGACGACCCGGGCCTGATCAACACGATGCTGCCGCGCTACCTGGCGGTCACGCCCGAGGCGATTCGTGATGCTGCGGCCGAGGTCTTCCGGATCGACAACCGGCTGGTGATCACCTACCTGCCCGAGGGACCCGCCGCGGACGACCTCTCGCTCCCCGAACCCCGGCCCGAGTCAGCCGACGACGAGGAGGCGGCCGCATGAGCACGACCGTCGAGTCGAGGCCGGACGACATCGTCATCGGGGAGCGCCCACGGCCCGGTGCCCCGCGTCCGTACGAGTTCCCGGCCGTCGCCTCGCATCGGCTGTCGAACGGCCTGTCCATCCTGGTCGCCAACCTGCCGGGACGTCCGCTCGTGTCGGCTTCGGTCGTCATCCGCGGCGGGGCGTCGGAGGAGCCGGCCGGGCTCGCCGGGAGCACGGTCCTCGCGGCTCGCGCGCTGTCCGAGGGCACGGAACGGTTCGACGCCATCCAGCTCGTGGAGGCAGCCGAGCGACTCGGCGCATCGCTCCATGCCGAAGCCGGGTGGGACGCGCTGCACGCGAGCGTCGATGTTCCGGCCGACCGGCTCGCCCCGGCGCTCGAACTCGTCGCCGAGATCCTGCTGCGACCGACCTTCCCGACCTCGGAGGTCGAGCGCCTGCGCGACGAGCGCCTCAACGACCTGCTCCAGGCCCAGGCCGACCCGCGGCGGCGAGCCGAGCAGGCGTTCGCCGACACCATCTACGCCGGCGCCTCGCCGTACCACCGCCCGTCGGGCGGGACGCGCGAGACGGTGGAACGGCTGACCGCTTCCGACCTTCGGCGGGCCTACGAGCGCACCCTCGACCCTCGTCGTGCCACGCTCGTGGTCGGTGGCGATCTCGGGGGGCAGGATGTCGTCGAGCTGGCCGAGCGGATGCTCGGCTCGTGGCAGGGGTCTGCGACGACGGTCGGCGACTCCGGCGGCTCGATCGTCGACACCGCCGCCTCGAACCGGCGGATCGTCCGGGTCGTCCATCGTCCGGGCTCGGTCCAGACGGAGATCCGCATCGGTCATCGCGGGCTGCCGCGCCGGATCCCGGACTTCCACGCCGTCTCGGTGATGAGTGCCATCCTCGGCGGACTGTTCAACTCCCGGTTGAACATGAAGCTGCGCGAGGAGAAGGGCTACTCGTACGGGGCCGGTGCCGGGTTCGACCTGCGCCGGGGCGCGGGACCGTTCGCGGCGCGAGCCGCCGTCAACACCGAGGTGACCGTTGCCGCGACGCTCGACACCCTGGCCGAGCTGATCCGGATGCGGGAAGGGCCGGTCGAGGATTCGGAGCTGGTCGCCGCCCGCGACTTCCTGGTCGGCGTCTTCCCGCTCCGGTTCGAGACTGCCGGCGCGGTGGTTGGCGCCCTGTCCGGCCTGGTCGTCCACGAGCTGCCCATCGACGAGCTGGTCGGCTATCGCGCCCGGATCGAGGCGGTCGACGCGGCCGCCGTGGCCGCGGCCGCACAGGCGCACCTGCACGTCGAGTCGGCCGCCATCGTGCTGGTCGGCGACATCGATGCCTTCGGCGCGGAGCTGGAGGCGGCCGGCCTTGGCCCGATCCTCATCGAGCGTGACGCGATCCTCGAGCCGGCCCCGCCGCCGGAAGCCGAGGCAGCCGCGCCCGGCCCGGTCGACCGGGAGGACGAGGAAGGCCCGACGGCCGGGGCCGAGGAGCCGGAGCTGCCGGGCGCACCCGAGGAGCCGAGCGAGGCCGGCGAGGCCGGTTGACGAGCGGAGCGCGGCTTGATCAGGCCTCGGGGATGCGCTCGACGGTCGGGTTCGACGGCACGGTCGCGAGAGCCTGCCGCGTCGATCGGTGGACCCAGATTCGCCCAAGCGGATCCGCGGCCACGAACGCGCCCATAACCACCGCGACGACAGCCGGCACGATGGCGGGCAGTCCGGTCAGCAGCGTGACGTAATTGCCGGCCCACGTGAGGGCGAACGTCCAGGCGATTCCGGCGGCGAAACGTGTCATGGACAGCACGATGGTCGCCGGCCGGCGGCATTGCCATCCGCCGTTGGTACCAACCGGAGCAGCGGATCGGCCCGCCTGACTTCGGCCCTACTCGACGAGGCCAACGCCACGGAACTTGAAGAACGAGTCCCCGTTGTAGGCCGCGGTGATTGAGGCGTTATTGCCCGTGACCCGAAACTCGTCCGCGATCACCTGAACGGTCGATGACGTGCCGGCGTTGCCATTCGCCTGGAAGAGTCCGCGCGGGACGTAGATCGTGCCGACGACGTTTAGGGTCGAGGAACTGCCGTTGATCTGGACGTCGGCGCCCCCCGTGTTCGCTCCTGTGGTCGGGTCGTGGATCGACAGGGTCCGGTCCTCGAAGATCACGATGCCGGCGTAATCGCCATCCTGGATCGCCTGGAGCTGAATCGGTGCCGACGACCCATTGAGCATGATCGGCCCAAGGCACCCTGTGTTGTAGGTCGGGTTCGTAGCGCATTCCGTGTGGAACGTCGCGTCCTCGGTGTTGTAGAGGAGGACTCCGCCACCCATCGGGGGCGCCGTGCCGCCCGCATCGACCGAGTAGATCGTAGCGCCTCCGCCGTTGGCATCGAGACCACCACCGCCCAGGTAGTAGATCCCGGGCTCGAGGTAGAAGGTCCCGCTCTGGAACTTCAGTCCGCCTGGGTAGTAGCCGGGGTACAGGCGCCACACCGTCGAGCTATAGCTGCTCGTGAACTGGCATGTGGCCGGAGCCTCGGCCGTCGCGGGGTTGCTGCCGCCCGGGCATCCCGCCGGGATGTCCTTCGATCCGGACACCTCCACCACCGGTTGTGGAGCACCTGGCAGCGGTGGTGGCGGCAGATCGGCCAGCGGATCGGGCTGCCATGGCGCGCCTTCGGTCGGCGTCGGATCGACAGTCACATTCGTTCCTCCAGACGACCAGTCCCCGACCACGTCGATCTCGCCGGTTGGTGACGTAACTTCGATGGACGCCTGGCCCGTGGTCTGGAGCGCGCCATTCGGACACGACGAGTTGATCTGGATGTTGCCACCCGCGGTGACAGAGCCTTGGCCGCTGATGAGCACGGATGGACAGGCTGTCTTGTTGAGCGCGAGGAACGAATACGGGGCCGCGACATCTGCGCCGTTCTTCGCTACGGCCATCGCGGCGACTCTCCACGCCGCTGGGAGGAACCTGCCCGCAAAGATGCTCGGCCGCGTGGAACCGATCGAGACCTGGATGTATCCGGACAGACCTGAGAATTGTGAGGTGGGCGTGGGTGGAATGCTCACGGTGACGGTTGCCCCGTTCAGGTTGGCTCCATTCGCTGTGCCGTTTCCGTAGCCATTGTCGAACGCGACCTGCAGCGCTGCATGGAGTGCCTTGGGGCAGTTCGCGGTGCTGGGGCTGGTCGGGCAGTCTGGATCGTCGAGCAGGTAGCGCGCGCCGGCAAGCGCAGCCGCATCAGATGCGTCCTGCTGATGGCGTCGATCGAGCATCGACTGGCCGACGTCGAAAGCTGCAGCCGCCATGACCAGCAGCACGAAGATCGAAATCGCGAAGATGACGACGGCCTGTCCGGATTGACCCGATCGAGCAGGACTCATGTGCGCCGGGTCAGTGATTGATAACAAGAGTCGACTCCGCATGAATGGGAATGGTGGGCAGCGGGACGATCGGAACCAGTGTCTTGAAGCGGTATTCAAGGGTGACTCGGACGGGCTCGCCGCGTCCGTTGTTCGTCTGGTTGCAGAACGCCGCGCTTCCCGGGTTCGACGGGTCAGGCGTCCCCCAGCACACATAGATCTGGAAGTCGCCGTCCGGGATGACCCCGATTGCGAATCGCCGAACCGTGTCGATCACCTTTTGGCCGGTCTGATCGCAGGCATTGGTCGGAGGCGGCGGTCCGCCAGGCAAAGGTCCACTTGGACATAGAGCTTTGGCTCCATGGACGATCGCGTAGCGCGTTCCCTCGCGGGTGGCATCGTTGAGCACATTCGCGTAGTAGACGAATCGTCCAAATTCGACGATCGAGAACAGAAGCAGAAAGAGCATCGGTGCTACCAGGGCAAACTCGACCAGGGCCTGCCCCCCATGGCGCTGGCTGCGGTCGCGGGATCCGACGCCGGTTCTCATGAGGACGGAAACTTCGAGACGGCGAAGCTGCTCTCTCTCGAGAAGCTGAACGAGCCGGGCAGCGGCGGAAAGGCCGTAATCAGGTTGAATTGGTACGTCACCGTGACGATGACCTGGCACGGCGGTTCCCTCGTGTTGTCCGAGCAATCAGTGGCACCTGGGGGATCCAGAACCGTGGCCACAGCCGGATTCGTGCAGGTCATACCTGCCGTGCCGACAGGATCACCGACATAGCCGGACAGCGTGCTCGCTGCGGTGCAGGCCCGGGCTCGCATCGCGGCAAGGGTCTTCGCATGGTTCGAGGTTGGATCGAACTCGTCCCCGACCCAGTTGGAGGAGTCGAATGCGCCGTAGTCCGCCGCCTCGCGCGCGGCGGCCTCGATCGTGATCGCGGTGGAATACCAGCGCGCGAAGTCGCCGATTGCCAAGACCAAAAGCATCAGCACTGGGAAGATCAGCGCGAACTCAACGAGCGATTGACCGGAAGGCCCATGGCGGGACTTGCGTCCATGGGGGCAGGCAAGCGGAAATGCAAAAACGGTCACTCGTCACCCAACCCGGAACGACCCCGTGTAGCCAGAGGGGTCCGTTAGTACGAACGTACTGGGCCGTCGATTCGTTTGGCCACGCTTGGAGAGGCCATGACAAGTGGTGCGGATCCGCACCTCGTTGCCCGACGTGCCGGATTGGGCACTCAGGCGCGAATGCGACGGGGCTTTCTGGGGCGCCGCCGCCCCCGGCGGAAACTCCACGGTAGGCCTCTCGCCCTTGCATTTCACATTACAGACGATCAGTACACAGGCACCGCACGGTAGAGTTCGTCCCGTGGTCGTCGTCATCGGGTCCCCGGTCGGTTTGCTGCGCGACGAGGAGGTCGTGCCGACCGGCACGCCAGCGGGGGTCGCGCTGGCTGCCGCAGAGGCTGGTCGTGAGGTGCAGCTGGTCGGGCGGACGGGCGACGACCCGACCGCCGACGGATTGCTGCTCAGCCTCGCCCGGCGTGGCGTCGGCCATGTGGCGCTGCTGCGCGACCCGTCGCGCCCGACCGCGCTGGCGCAGGAACCGCAATTGGGCGACGCCGGCCCGGCGTCGCCCGACGACGTGGCAGCGCCGGCGCCGGAGTCGTCGCCCGTGCCGGCGCTCGACGCGGCCGACGTCGAGCTCGGGCTGCGCTACCTCACCACCTTCGCGGTGGTCGTGCTGGCCGAGCGGGCGGGCCAGGAGGTCGTCCGGGTCGTGGCCGACGCCGCCCGCTGGAATGGCGCCCAGCTCGTGATGGTGGTCGCCGCAGGCACCGAACCACCGGACGGGCTGCCGCCGGATGCGATCGTGTTCGAGGCGCCGGTCGAGGATCCGGACGGCGACTTCGCCGCGCTGGTGGGAAGGTTCGCGGCGGCCCTGGACGATGGCGCGGATGCGGCCGACGCCTTCCGCACGTCGATCGCGGCGGAGGGTTGGACCGAAGCGGCTGTCGACTGACCGGCGGCCCGGGTTGGTCCCGCTCAGGCCGTGGCTGCCGGTGGCTCGATCAGGGCCGGCCCGTCCTGCCGGACGTCGTTGACCAGGCGGCTGACCGCGTAGATCCAGAGATCCACAGCGTCGTTCGGCGCGAGGAGCCCGATCAGCTCGCCGGCGTCGGGCGGGCCAGGTGCGAGCCAGCGCGCCCAGGCGTCCTCGGGAACGACGACCGGCATCCGGTCGTGGAGTTCGGCGAGCGCGTGGTTCGGAGTGGTCGTGATGATCGTGAACGTCCGGCGGATGACGTCGGTCGATGGCTCGCGCCAGCCCGCCCAGAGGCCCGCCAGGGCCAGCGGCCGGCCGTCCGCTTGACTGACCCGGTACGGCTGGCGGATCGTGCCTTCGCGCTTCCACTCGTAGAACGAGTCCACCGGAACGAGGCAGCGACGACGCCGGAACGCCTCCCGAAACGCGGGGCTGGCGGTCAGCGTCTCGGCGCGGGCGTTGAACATGCGGGAACCGACCCTCGCATCGGTCGCCCAGTGGGGGATCAGGCCCCAGCGGTAGGCGGTCACGGCCCGGCGGTCGTCGCGTTGGACGACGACCAGCGCTTCGTCCGTGGGTGCGACGTTGAAATGGCCACCGGGATCGTCGACGAGCGGCTCGGCCCCGAAGATCTCGGCCAGCTCGGAGGCCGGGCGCTGTTGGGTGAACCGTCCGCACACGCCCCGAAGTCTAGTATCGTCCGCGCGATGGACGAGACCCGACCGCCGGTCCGCGCGCCCGACCCCAGAGTCGGCGGTCCGCTTACCCGCGACGAGGCGCTCGCCATGCTCGAACGAGCCGGTGAGCTGCTCGCGTCGGGTGATTTCCAGGCTGCCGGCGAGCATTACGCGAGGGTGGTCGGGTTCGACGACCCAACGATCACGGCGGCCGCCCTGCTGGGCCTCGGCGAGGTCCGCTACCGACTCGACGACGAGACCGCGGCGGTCGCCACCTGGTCCGCCGTCCTCCGTCTCGGGGAGACGCCATCGACGTATGCCGCCTGGCGGAATATCGCGGCCGCGCGTGTCCGCGCCGGCGAGCTCGCCAGCGCGATCGACGCCTACCGGGAGGCGGACAGGCGGGCGCCCCGCGAGGACAAGGCCGAGATCGCCAACCGACTCGGATGGCTGACGAAGGAGACGGGCGACCCGCGGGCCGCCCGACGCTACTTCGCGGCGGGCCGTGGCGACAACCCGCTCATCACGGTGTCGCTGGCGATCATCGGATTGACCTCCATCGTGACCCTCACGTCCTGGTTTTCGACAGACGGCGACCAGCTCACGCGGTTCCTCTGGCTCGACAAGCCGGCGGTGGCCGCCGGCGAATACTGGCGCCTGTGGACGGTCACGCTGCTGCACGCGGACCCGCTCCACCTGCTGTTCAACATGTACGCGCTGTACCTGGCCGGCCCGATCGTGGAGCGCTGGTATGGCCGGGTTCGGTTCCTGGTCTTCTATCTCGTGCTCGCCGCGGCGGGATCCACCGGGAGCTTCGTGTTCGGCGGCGACGTGCCGGCCGTCGGCGCGTCCGGTGCGATCTTCGGGTTGTTCGGCATGTTGCTGTCGGCCGGACGTCTGCACCACCCGGTCGATCGACAGAGCCGTGCGCTGGTCGGGCAGGTGGGCATGCTGATCGTGATCAACCTCGCGTTCGGGTTCGCGTCGGGCGGCTCGATCGATAATGCCGCCCACCTCGGTGGACTGGTCGCCGGTCTCTGGCTGGGCGCGCTGATCGTGCCGACCGGCGTACCCACCCTGTCGTCGTTCTGGCTGCGGATGGCCGGCGCCCCCGGACCCACCCAGCGCACCGCCACCTCGCCGGTCCTCGAGCTGATCGGCGTGGCCGTGGTGGTGGTCGCGGTGGCCGCCGGCATCGCGGTCGGGACGGAGCAACGGAGCGGTCGCGTCGGGGCAGCCGATCCAGCGACCGGCCCGCCCGTCGCGATCGTCCGCGGGTCCGGCTGACTCGACGCTCGAGGCCTCAGCGAGCCGGCGGAAGCTTCGGCAGCACCACGCTGACCCGCGCGCCGTGTGGCGCGACGTTCTCGGCATGCGCGGTCCCGCCGTGGGCGGTCGCCAGCTCGCGGACGATCGCCAGGCCGAGCCCGCTGCCCGGACCGGTGCGCGCCGGGTCGCCACGGAAGAAGCGCTCGAAGACACGGGACGCCGCGCCGGGCGGAAAGCCCGGACCATCATCGGTGACCGCCAGCACGATCGACTCGGAGACGCCCTGGGCCGTCGAGGGACCGGCGGTGGCCGACAGCCAGACATGGCCACCGGACGGGGTGGCCGCGAGGGCATTGGCAACCAGGTTGGCCATGATCCGCTCGACCGCGCCGCGATCGGCGACGAACGCCATCGAATCGCTCGTCGAGCTCCCGGATGGGTCGGCGGGCGATGCGTTGATGCCGTGGACGGTCAGCTCGACGCCCGCCGCCTCCGCGGCGCTCTGGAAACGCGCCGCCGAGGTTCGGATGACCTCGCTGGCGTCGAGTGTCTCAGGCCGCAGGCCGTCGACGCCCTGGCGCAGCCGCTCGACCGCGCCCAGCTCGTCGACAAGCCGGCCAAGGCGGGTGGCCTCCTCGCCGATCGTGCGCGCCGCCCGCTCGGCGTCCGGTCCGACCGCCGTCCCGTCGGCCAGGGCGGCGGCGTACCCGCCGATCACGGTGAGTGGCGTCCGCAGGTCGTGCCGGAGGTCCGCCAGCAGCTCGGTCTCGCGCTGGCGGGAGTCCATCAGCTCTCCGGCCATGGCGTTGAACCGCGCCGTGAGCTCGCGGACCTCGCTCGGGCCATCGAGCGGCAGCGGTTCGTGCCCGGAGCGAACCGGGAGGTCGGCCGTCGCGTCGGTCAGCCGGCGCAGCGGTCCGCCGACCGATCGAGAAAGGACCAGGACGAGCGGCAGTCCGACGACGGCGCTCACGAGCAGGACCAGCGGCAACGTCCGCACCAGGTCCGCAATGGCGGCTGCCCGGGAACGGTCGGGCAGCGACAGGACGATGGCGCGCGGCCCGGCCACGCCGATCGGCCGAAGGACCGTCGCCGCGTAGAGGTGCGACCGGCCGTCGGTGAACGGCGCCGATCCGGTGAACGTCTGGCCACGGGCCGAGCCCGCGGGAACGGTGATGGGACCGGAAGGCGTGGCCGGGCCGCCGGCCGTCCCGAGGTCCAGGTAGCTCCCATCGGCTCGGAGCAGCTGGACGCTGATGTCGCTGCCGGCCACCGCGTCACGCACTTCGGTGACGAGCGCCCGGAGGTCGCGATCCAGGACGGCGTCGCGGAAGCGGACGACGAGGGTCTGCCCGATGTCGGCGAGCGAGGACTTCGTCGCCTCCGCATGGAGGGTTCCGAGGATCACGGTCAGGGTCAGGCCCATCGCCAGCCACGCCGCCAGCAGGGGCAGGACAACGACCAGGACGATCCGTCCGGTCAGCGAACGAGGCATTGTCAGTCGTCGTCGACGGGGTCGGGGAGTGCCTCCCGCCCGGGTGGGACGAGGCGGTAGCCGAGACCACGGACCGTCTCGATCGGCGGGCCCTCGGGGCGGAGCTTCTTGCGCACCTCGGACACGTGCACGTCGACGGTTCGCGTCTCGCCCGGGAAGTCGGTGCCCCAGACGTCCTCGAGGAGCGCGTCGCGGGTCAGGACGATGCCCGGGTCGCGGGCGAGCGCGACCAGCAGGTCGAACTCTCTCGAACGCAGGTCGAGCCGGCGGCCGGCCACGGTGGCATCGCGCCGGCGCGGATCGATCCGCAGGGCACCCACCTCGATCGGCCGACCGCCACGGCTGGTCGCCTCGGTCCGGCGGAGGATCGCCTTGACGCGGGCCATCAGTGCCCGCGGGTTGAACGGCTTGGTGACGTAGTCGTCGGCACCGAGCTCGAGCCCCACGATCGCATCGATGTCGTCGTCGCGCGCGGTCAGCATCAGGACCGGCGTGTCGCCCCGTCGGCGGAGCTCGCGGCAGACCTCGAAGCCGTCGCGTCCCGGGAGCATCAGGTCGAGGATCACCAGGTCCGGATCGTGACGCGCGTGCAGTGCGAGGGCCTCGTCGCCGTCGCTCGCGGCGACCACGGCGAAGCCCTCCTTCTCGAGATAGAGCCGCACGAGGTCGACGATGTGGCGCTCGTCGTCGACGACGAGGATGGTCTTCACGCGGCCAACGATAGCGTCGGGCGTCGGACGAGACGACCCTCGACGTAAGCTGCGTGTAAACGCGAACGGGCCGGACGGTCCGCTGGAGATCGCGGGCGAGCCGCTGGGAGCACGACACGATGTTTGCAACGCTGCTCGGGCCATTGCCGCGCCCGCCGCTCGGCGAGGACGTCGGCGCCCCCGAGCTCCTGGAGGCGGCGATCCGGGCGCAGGAGGCTGCCGGGCTCGAGCCGATCACCGACGGTGGGTTCGGGGTTGGCACCACGCCGGTCGAGCGCTGGAAAGCGACCGCCGAGTTCACCGATCGCGCCGTGAAGGCCGTGCTGGAGGGGCCGTACACCGTGGGCCGCCGCGCGGAAGCCGACGGCGCCGACGATGCGGCCTTCGTGGCGGCCGACGCCCTGAACGCGGAGCTCCGCGCGCTCGCGGCCGCGGGCTGCATGATCGTGGAGATCCACGAACCCGCGGCGACCACGATCGGAGCGGACGAGCGCGGGCGCGCCCGTTTCCGCGAGGCCCACCGACGGCTCCTGGCCGGTGTGGACGGTCTCCACCTGTCTCTCGCGATCACCGGCGGCAACGCCGACGCCGCCGGGATCGAGACGCTCCTGGCGGCGCCGTACGCAAGCCTGGCGGTCGACCTCATCGCAGGGCCAGACAACTGGCGGCTCGTGGCCGCGACGCCCGGCGACCGGGGCATCGTCTGCGGCGCGCTGTCGGCCGAGCCTGGCTCCGACGACGCACCGGAGGTCCTGTTGTGGGCCGCCGCCTATGCCGCCTCGACCGGGGGCCGCGGCCCGGTCCGAGTCGGTCTGGCCACGGCGTCGTCGCTCGCCGGGCTGACCTGGGAAGCGGCCACAGCGAAGATGCGCCGGCTCGGTGAGGCAGCGCGTCTGGCTGACCTGCCGCCCGACGAGCTCCGCCGTTCCATCGACCCGCGAGCCGTGGATATTCGCAGCGCGGCGCTGGGCCGGGTCGATCCGCGAGTGCCGTCTCGACCCCGCCGCTCGCCACGATAGCTTCGCCCCGAGACGTCGCCAAAGAAGCCGATGATCTCGTCGGAGATCATCGGCTTCATGTTCGTGCTGAGCGGCCCCGATGGTCCGGACGATTCGCCGGGCCGATGAGCGTGGATCCCATTGGATTGATGCCATGCGGCATCAGCAGGCGGCGCTCGGGGCGGGTACAGCCACGGCTGCGCCCGGCAAGGAGCCGCCGTCCCGGGGCCGCCGTCCCGGTCGCTGAGCCTCCGTCCGGGCAGGCTTGATTCCGTCGGGCTCCGGTGCCACCATCCTCGCCTCCAGGACTTCAGTGCTCGCCGTTTCGTCTCCACCAGTGCGTCGCAGGAGGTTCTCGTCCGTGGACGAACACGTCTCGTTCGTGGTCAACGGCATCCCCCGTGAAGTGGACGTCGAGCCCAGACGGCTGCTGGTCCAGGCCCTTCGCGAGGACCTGGACCTGACCGGGACCCACGTCGGTTGCGACACCAGTCAGTGCGGGGCCTGCACCGTCCACGTCGACGGCATGGCCGTCAAGTCGTGCACGATGCTGGCGGTCCAGGCGGACGGGTCGGACATCCGGACGATCGAGGGGCTCGCCTCCGGTGAGACGCTCCACCCGCTCCAGGCCGCCTTCTGGGAGAAGCACGGCCTGCAATGCGGCTTCTGCACGCCGGGCATGATCATGAGCGCGGCCGATCTGCTGTCTCGCAACGCGGACCCGTCGGATGACGAGATCCGCCACGCGATCGAAGGCAACATCTGCCGCTGTACGGGCTACCAGAACATCGTCGCGGCGGTCCGCGAGGCGGCGCGCGTCGTCCGCTCCGGCGGCGCGCCGGTCGCGGCCCAGGGCTGAGGAGAAGAGGCGATGGCAGTCGACGTGCTCGGATCCCCGGTCAAGCGAACCGAAGACCCCAGGTTCATCACCGGCAAGGGTCGCTACCTCGACGACATCAAGCTCCAGAACATGGCCCACATGGCCATCCTGCGGAGCCCCTACGCCCACGCCAACATCAGGTCCATCGACACCTCGGCGGCCG
>Ga0153916_10001378_pt1 | contig 17395 bp, 12 predicted proteins | sample Opewatmetagenome_FD_109642 | JGI IMG/M metagenome (GOLD analysis project Ga0153916, IMG submission 109642) | Freshwater wetland microbial communities from Ohio, USA - Open water 3 Core 3 Depth 4 metaG | ecosystem: Environmental > Aquatic > Freshwater > Wetlands | place: USA: Ohio, Lake Erie... | reverse complement strand
GGGCTATCGACTGCTGGACATCCAGCAGCTCACCCCCCACGCCGCCCGATTCGGAGCGATCGAAATCCCCCGCCGCCAGTATCTGGAGCGACTCGCCGAGGCGATTGCCCTGCCGGTCACCTTTGGCGACCACTTGGAGTCATCAGCGTGCACCGGCATGAAGGAGCGGACATGAACAGGATAGTTCTCAGGGTGCTGGGTGGGGCTCGCTTCGCTCGACCCACCCTACCAACTACGTCCCTTGGACTGGCGCTGGCGATTCTCACGAGCGCAATCCTGATTTCGGTGCCGACGGGCGCGCCGGCCTGCGACACGCCGGTGTATCGCTATGCGATGTACAACTGGCCGGCGGCGCCGTACCGGGTTTATTGTTTCCACCGGGGCGAGCCCGACAAGGACACGGCCCAGACCAACCGGCTGCTGGCGGAGCTCGGCGGCCCGAACCCCCCCGCGGCCAACCTCCTGTTCCAGGCCGTCAACGTTGCCCAGAAATCCGAGCTCGACCAGCTTCCCGAGCGGGTAAGGCAGGCTTGGGAGTCGCACGCCACGGAGCCCCTGCCGATCCACATGGTCTTCACCTCGTGGGGAGCGGAACTGTCTGCCGGCCGGCTCGACCCCGCCGCGGTCCCAATCCTGGCCGATTCGCCGTTGCGCAAGTCGATCGCCGAGCTGCTCGCAAAAGGGCACGCCGCCGTGTTTCTGCTCCTTTCCGGCCCCGACCGGGCGGAAAACGAGCGGGCCGAGAAGGCGGCCAAGGAGGTGATTGCCCAGGCCGCCGCCGACAAGATCGGGGGTGAGGAGAGTATCGCCGAGGAGCCCTTGCCGAAAGGCCAACCGGCCCGGCCCGGACAGACCCCCGCAGACGCCCAAGCGCCCGACGCTCCCAAGGGATTGAAGGTCGGGCTGGTCAAGCTGGATCGCTCCGAGGCGGCCGAGACCTGGCTCGTGCGGTCGCTCTCGACCGTCGAGCAGGACCTGCCCGAGGCCGTCGGCCAGCCGATGGTCTTTGCCTTCTTCGGCCGCGGCCGCGTGCTGCCCCCGTGCATCGGCAAAGGAATCACCGCGGAAAACCTGACCGACCAGGTGGCGTTTCTGATGGGGGCGTGCTCCTGCGTCATCAAGGACCAGAACCCGGGCGTTGACATGCTCTTCCGCTGGGATTGGGAGGCGACGGCCGATGCCTTGGCGGCCCAGGAGCAGGAATCTTTGGGACTGGCCGGGGGGAGGCGGAGTCTGTCGCCGGATAGCGTGGTCCAGTTCACTCCCGCCGCGCCGCAACAGGAGCCAAGCGGCAAATCCTTGCCCGGGTCCCCCCTTCCGGGCACCGGCGATTCCGCGGCCGGCGCTGGAGAGATCGCCGGTCCCGCTCCTCCCGAGGGCTCGGCCGCCGGCCCCGTTCTGGACAAAGCCGCGGCCGCTCAAGGAGCGGAAACGAGAGTCGAGCCGGAGTCCTCGCGGTACGCCGCCCGGCACCTGTGGCGGTTCGGCGTCGGCTTCGCCCTGGTCGCCGCGTTGGTGATCGCCGCCGGCCTTCTCCTGATGCGGAAGAACCACCAATGATTCGCCTGGAAGGAGTGACCAAGGTCTATCGCACGGCCAACGGACCGGTGTCGGCCCTGGCGGGCATCGACCTGGAGGTCCCGCCCGGGCAGTTTGTCGTGGTCCGGGGTCCGAGCGGCTCCGGCAAATCGACCCTGCTGACGCTCATCGGCGGCTTGGGGACGCCCACGGCCGGCCGGGTTATCGTCGCGGGGAAGGACCTGGGATCGCTGGGACCCGCGTCCCGGGCCCGATTCCGCGCCCAGCAGGTCGGGTTCGTCTTCCAGACCTTCCAGCTCCTTCCCTACCTGACGGTCCTGGAAAACGTTGCCCTGGCGGGCCTCCCCGGCAGGGAAACGGCCTCGCGCCACCGGGCCGGGCAGCTCCTGGAACGCTTCCAGCTCACCGATCGCATCGGCCACCGGCCGGCGGAGCTGAGCACCGGGGAATGCCAGCGGGTGGCCATCGCCCGGGCGATGGTCAACCAGCCCCAACTGATCCTGGCCGACGAGCCCACCGGCAACCTCGACCCGGCAAACTCCACCACGGTCCTGGAGCTGCTCGCCGGTTTCCACCGCGAAGGGGGGACCGTGCTGCTGGTCACCCACCAAGAGCGGGCGATCCAGTTCGCCCAGCGAACCGTTGTGCTCAAGAGCGGCTCGATCGTGCCGGGGTAGCCCGCAGCGCCAGGGGTTGTGCCACGTGTACCCCGGCAGAGTCGGGGAGTGAAGGGGATCGGCATTGGGGACAGCTAGATGTCCCAATCTGCCCTACTTGCCCATCCACCCCGGGCGGCGAAGGACTCACTGAACGGCCACGTAGCGACCGCACCTTGAAAAAACCCCGCCGGTTCGCTAAGCATAAAGGGTTGGCAGGTACTGAGAATCGGCAACGAGGGGACAACAGGGGTAGGGTCGGGACCTTTTCGGGCGGGAGGAGAGTCGCGATGGCTGAGGAAACAACCAAACAGGAAGCGGACAAGAAAAGCCAGGCGAAGCGGATCCTGTTGGTGGACGACGACCAGGAGATCGTCGAATCGATGCGGGTCGCCCTGGAGGCCCGAGGGTATCAGACCCTCGTCGCCCGGGACGGCAACCAGGGGCTCGCCATGGCCGAGCGGGAGGACCCCGACCTGGTGATCCTCGACATGATGATGCCCAAGCGGAGCGGGTTCCTGGTCCTGGAGAGGCTCCGGCGGACGCGGCGGGTCCCGATGCGGGTCATCATGATTACCGCCAACGAGGGGAGTCGCCACAAGGCTTACGCCGAGATGCTGGGCGTGGACGACTACATCCGCAAGCCCTTCGCCATGGACCGGCTCATGGACAGCGTCGACCGGCTCCTGGCCTAACCGAACGAAGCCATGACTTCCGACCCGCGACCTGAAGTCTCGCTGGAGCCGGCGGCCGGCTGGCACGTGGGCCACCTGTACTATCGATTTGATCGGGCCCGGCTGCGGAGCCTGGGCACGGCGGAGCTGGGGGACGGTTGCCGGGAGTTCATCGCGGCCTTGGACCCGGCGGGCCCTTGGTCCCCCGCCCGGATGCAGGCCGTGATCGTCAGCGGGCACAAGGCCGACTTCGGCCTGATCCTCTTGGACCCGAACCCGCTGGTCATCGACGGGATTCACCAGCGGCTGCTCTCCGCCCCGCTGGGTCCGGCGATCCGCCCCACCTGGTCGTTCGTCTCGATGACGGAAGTCTCGGAGTACGTGCCGACGGTGGAGCGTTACGGCAGGCAGCTTGCCCAGAGCGGGTTGGACCCCAACGGCGCGGAGTATTCCACCAAGCTCAAGCAGTACGAGCGGCGGCTGGCGATCATGCGTCGCCAGCGGCTCACGCCGGACTTGCCCACCTGGCCCGCCGTCTGCTTCTACCCGATGAACAAGCGTCGAGCCGGAGACGCCAACTGGTTCCTGCTGGACTTCGACGAGCGGGAGCGGATGATGGGCCAGCACGGCGAGACGGGGATGCAGTTCGCTGGCAAGGTGACGCAGTTGATCACGGTGGGCCTGGGGCTGGACGACTGGGAGTGGGGAGTGACCCTTTGGGCCCGGAACCCCGAGTTCCTCAAGGACATTGTCTACCGGATGCGGTTCGACGAGGCGAGTGCCCGCTACGCCGAGTTCGGCCCGTTCTACGTCGGCTACCTGGCCACGGCGAGCGAGATCCTGAGCCACTGCCGGGTGGCGCCGTGGGAGTCGAGCGAAGGGGATCGCCGCCGGGCAGGGACCGGAAAGACGGAAATCCCCTCGTAGGACGGCCTTTCCAGGCCGTCCCAAAGAAACGACGGCCTGGAAAGGCCGTCCTACGTCTTACTGCTGCTTTGCCGGAGTGTTCGCGGCGGGGGCCTTCTTCGGCGGCAAAACGGCCCTCTCCGCCGGCCTGACCGCCTTGCTGGACGAAGTGGGCTTCGGCTCCGGCTTGGCAGACTTCGCGTCGGGCTCTGCCGGTTTCTTCGGCTTGGGCGTCAGGATCACCGTGACCGGCGTGCCCACCGGCGGGATCCGCTCGGTGAAGGCCTCGAACAGCAGCTCGGCGTTGGCCGCACTGCTGGGGATCGGCAGGTCGAGCATCGCGTCGGGAAAGTTCGACACGCAGATCAGGTCCCCGGCCAGGTCGGCCCGATAGGCGATCTGCTTCGTCACCGGGTTGGTGAAAAAGCCGCTCCCGGCAAAGACCCACGGGTGTTCCATGGCCTTCCTGGTCTTGACGTCGCGGATCCACTCCTGGGCGCGGGCCGTTTTCCGCTCCCCTTTCCCGTCTTTCCAGGCGAGCGTCACCTCGATCTCCGTCCCGCTGGCGGGGACGTACGTGGGCTGGAACTGGGCCGGGGCGCCGGGCTCCGCCCCCACCGCCAACAGCGCCGCGTGCACAAACGACGCCTTCGTGGGGATGGTCACGATCGATTCGTGCTCTTTCGAGCCGCGGATGCAGGCGAACAACTCCAGCGGGGCCTGCCGCAGGCAAACGCCCCCCATCACCACGACCCGGTTCTGCCGGCGGTCGATCCAGACGGGATACTGCGGGTGGAGCCGCTTGAGGTTTTCGGGCTGGTCGACCAGCGGCGGTCCGAGCTCCGGGATCTTCTCTTGCTCCTCCTCTTCCGGGGAGGTCTTCCGAAACGGAATCTCGGGGAATACAGAGCCGGGGGCGGGCTTGGGCTCGGCTTTCGCCTCAGCACCGGGCTCGATCTGCGGTTTCGGCTTGGCGGCCGGCCCCGCAATGGCGGATTTTCCACCGGCGGGCGTGGTTGCCGGGCTGCCCTCCGACGGCGCTCCCGCCGGCGCCACCGCACGGACGCTCGCCCGGGCGGAAACCACCAGCCGCCCGCCGCTGGTCACTTCCGCCGCGTGCGCCAGCAGCCCGGGCTGCGCAACGCGCAACGTCAGGCTCAACCGCTGGGCCTTGCCGGGCGCAAGCTCTGCCAGGTCGTGCTCGATCGGGCTGGCGGCCGCGGCGTGCTCCAGGCCCGGGTCAAACCGGTCGATCACCAGCAAGTCCTTCGCCGCCTTCTTGCCGACGTTGGTGACCACCAGCTCGAAGGTCACCTTGCTGCCGACCGAAGCCCTCTCCGGGCCGGTGATCTTCAGCTCCAGCATCGGCAGCTCCGCCGCGGGTGGCTCCTCGGTCGCCTCCGAGGGGCCCGCCGAGGGACCCGGGAAAACCGCCCCCGAAAGCCCCAACACGACCAGCGCCAACGCCACCAGCGCCGCGGCGGTCAAAACGACGTGCGTCCGACGAGCGAGCGATTCCATCGTCCGCGGGCCCTGCATACAATGTGCGGGATAGGAACCGGCAGGCGCGAAGCCTGCCCGACCTCCGACCGTTAGGATAACCTTCCAACGTGCGGCGGTTCAAGAGGCCCACAAGGAACGAAGGAATTCTACGTCACAAACTTGCAGGATCATGTCCGCTCTCCGCGTATCCGGAAGAACTTGCGCTGGCGGAACGATCGGCACCCTGGGCACCGTTGGCACCGGCGTTTGGCACCCGTCGGCCCCGCGGGCGGTGCGGCAAGGCTGCCGCGACCGGGGCGACTCTGCGGGCTGGGCGGCCTGGAGAGAGTATCTGGCCTCGCGCGCCCAGCCGCGCTCGCTCACGGACCTGCTGCCGGGGCGCGGCCAGCCCCTATCGTGGGCATTGCCATCGCGGCACGCGGGAGCCATCGTTTCCGCGTTGCTGGGGCCTCCGGGGCATGGTGACGGAGAGCAGAACCTGGACCGGGCGTGGTTGGAGACGGCGCTGGCCGGGTGGCTCGATCGGGCCGCCGCGTCGCCATACGACCCCGCCCGGGCCGCCGAAGCCCTGGCCTGGTGCCATGGATTGCCGCGGTTGGCCGCGGTGCTCGATGCCGGGGCGTGGTGGCGGCTCTGGGAGCACCTGCTCTCCGCCGCCGTCGAAGCGGAGCAGCTCCGGCTCGCCGAGACCCCGCTGGTTCATCAACTGCTCGCCGGCGAGCTGGCGCTCAGCCTCGGCTACTGGCTCCCCGAGCTGGTGCCGTGCCGGCGGCGGCTTGTGTCCGCCCGGCGGGCCCTGTCGGCGGGGCTTCTCGGGCTGGTCGACGGCGAAGGGCTCCCCCGCCGCAGACACCTCCGCCTGCTGCGACCGCTCTTGGCCTGCTGGACCCGCTGCCGTGCCCTCGGGGACCGGTTGCGCGGCGGGCCCTGGAACAAGGCAGCGCAGACCCGCTACGAACGGCTGCTCTGCCAGGCGCCGCGGTTGCTCCACCCCGACGCCACCTCAGTTCTCTCCGCGTCCCGCAACGGGCAACGGTCCGCGGACCGATTCGAGGGGGCGGTCCTTACGGGAGGAAACGAGAGCCATGCGCGGTCCGTCGCCGCCGTGCTCCGAGCCGGTTGGAACCGCTCGGACCCTCGGCTGGCCGTGGTCTATCCGGGCACGGTCGTCCGGACCGAGCTGCACCGCGGTCGGGAACTCCTCTGGGCCGGCGCGTGGGACCTCGCGGTCCGCCGCGAGGGCCGCGTGGCCGAACCCCGCGCGGCATGGGAGGAACTCCGCTGGGTCTGTGATGCGGAGGTGGACTACCTGGAACTCGAGCTCCGGCTGACCGCCGGGCTGAGAGTCCGGCGGCACGTCCTCCTGGCGCGCGAGGACCGTTTCCTGCTCCTGGCCGATGCGGTGCTTGGCCAACAGCCGGCGAGGTTGGAGTACCGCGGCTGCCTGCCGCTGGGTCCGGGGGTCTCGTTCCAGCCGGCCGGGGAAAGCCGGGAGGGGTTTCTGGTGGGCTCGGGGGGCAAGCGCCGGGCCCTGGTGATGCCGTTGGCCCAGCCCGAATGGCGGGGCGATCCCCGCGGGGGCTCGTTGGGCCGCACCGATCGCGGCCTGGAACTCCGCCAATCGGCCTACGGCCGCTCGCTGTTCGCCCCGCTGTGGCTCGACCTCAAGCCGCAGCGGATGTGGCGGCCGCTCACCTGGCGGCCGCTCACCGTGGCCGAGCAATTTGCCGTCCTGCCGCCGGAGGCGGCCGTGGGCTACCGGGTGAGGGTCGGCCGGCAGCAATGGCTCGTCTACCGCGCCCTGGCGAGCCGGGGCCATCGCACCCTCTTGGGGCACAACCTGGTGACGGAAATGCTGGTCGCGCGGTTCCGACCCGACGGCCACGTCGAGCCGCTCCTGGAAATCAAGTGAGACACCGATCGGCGGCGCCGAAATGCTTGTCTCGGGGGACCTGGGCAGAACCGCCGGCGGGAACGCTGGAAGGGGAAGAGGCGATCGATCGGTGGGCGGTCACCTGGGACGAAGGGCTGGCCACGGCTCGGGAAGGGCGAATTCGCGACGCGAAGACACTGATCGGACTCCTCTACGACGAGGTTTTCTTCCGGCCCGGCTTCACGGCCCGAACCCGACGCCCCTGAGCTGCGATACGTTCGAGCTCCACATCCCGCCCGTGGTGCTTCCCACGGCGCCGATGGAGCTCACGATCGCCGCCAGGATCAGCGCCAGCATCACGGCGTATTCCACGGCCGTGGCGGCTTCTTCATCCCGGAGGATTCGGGGGATTGAGACGCGCAGTTTCATGGGTTGACCCCATACTTCAATCGCCTGAACGGCCTTCAATCGCCTGAACGGCGAGCATCGAACTTGAGCGAAAAGGGGGAATATCCAATAGAAGCCTACGTTATGGGCACGAATTGTCAAACTCGGGGGATACGATTCCCGCATCGATCCCCGGAGGATTGGGGGAGCTTAGCGGCGCGTGCCAGCGGACGACCTGGCTGGAGCTGGGGTTGTCCCCGGCCGGGCCGGCGAACTGGACCTCGCTGCGGACCAGGCCGGCGATCGACGCCGCGGACTCGTCGAGCGTTTGGGTCTCGCCCTCGCGCGGGCGCCACTGGGCGATCACCCCGTCGGGTGAGATCAGCGAGCCCTGGCCCGTCCACCGCAGGTTGCCCAGCAACCGCTCGGGCGAACCGGGCCCGACAAAGCGCACCAGCGGGCTTTGCCGGGCCGTCACCAGGACCGACCGCTCGGCTTCGATCGCGATCATGCCCGGCCGGTCCTTGCCCTCCGGGCAGGAGCACTCGAGGACCGGGCCCGAGCTGCGAAGCGTGACCCCCTTGAGCCCGATCCTCACCGGCTCGTCGGCGCCGGGGACATGATCGAGCCAGACCAGCGGGCCGGAGCTGAGGTGAAGTGTGTTGACCAGCTCCAGGGAGATCGCACCTGCCGTCCGACAGGCAATTCCCGTCACGCCCTCGTGAAAGACGCAGTGGCTCAGGCGGAGCTGCCCGGCGGGCAGGGCGAGCTCGGTCCGGCCTTGCGCGGCCGGATGAGACCAGCGGATCGCAGCCGGCAACTGGTTCCCACCGCCTTCCGACCGGAATGAGCAGCCGTGGAACTCGGCCCGCGATGCCTCGACGCAAAGGATGGCTCCCTCGGCGTCGATCGCCCCGGGGCTTTGCCGCGATTCGGAGGCCCTGGCTGCGGCCGGCTTCTGCCACACGAAGTCGATGTTCTCGAACCGCACGTTCTCCGGCCGCACGCGGAGCCCTTCGGGCGGGACGAGGATCGCCGGCCGTTTGCCGGGCCCGCCGCGGACCACCTGCCCGGCCCGCAGCGAAAGCGATCCCACCGGCCTCGGTCCCGAGGACGCCAAGACGAGGTCGCCCTGGGGAGGCAGCGACTCGTCCGGCGGCCGGACCACCCGCGGCGGCCGATCGGTCGTCACGCGGGGCCCTGCCGGCCCTCCGATTCCCGGCGACGCCGGCTCGAACGCCGAGCCGGCCGGGCTCGCCGCGCTCGCCGCAGGATCGGGCCCCTGGGTGTCCCGGCCGCGCCACCCGACCAGGAGGAAGATCAGCACGCAGGCGGCGCCGGCCAGCGGCCATGCCGCCTTCCGCCAGTTCTCGACGTGGCGGATCATCTCCTCCCGCAAGGCCGACCGACGCCCGACGCGGCGGGCCAAGGCGCTCTTTCCCCCCGCCGTCGCCGGACCGAGCATCGCCGCAAGCCGGTCGAACGATTCCGGCCGAGCAGCCGCCTCCGGCCGAACGCAGGCGGCAATCGCCTCGGCCAGTGCGGGCGGGGTCTCGGGCGCCAGCTCGCGGACGTCCGCAATCCGCGCCCGGGAGGCTCCCTTCAGTTTCGACAACGAGTCTCCCCCCGCGATCGGGGCCCGACCGGTGAGCAGGTGCCACCAGACGCATCCGCAGGCGTAGATGTCGCTTCTGAGGTTGGGCGGGGTGCCCTCGAGGATCCGCTCGGGCGAGAGATAATCGTAGGCTTCCGGCGGCAAGTCGGCCTGGGCGTACCCCTCTTCCGGGCGGATTGCCCCACGGAGCCCCGGCTGCGGAAGGAGGATACGCCCGCTCTGGCCGAGGATCAGCCCGGCCGCGCTTACGTCCCCGTGACACAGGCCGGCCTTGTGGACCAGCTCAAGGGCAGCGGCCATCTGCCGAGCGATCTCCAGGGCCACTTCGGGGGGGAAGCGGCCGTTGTGGGCCATCCAATCGGCGGCGGCCACTCCCGGGTGGTGGTCGCTGGCGGCCCAAACCCGCTCGGCGTCGATCCCGGCGGCCCTGACGGGCGCGAGTGTCTCGGCTTCGAGCCCTCGGGACGCCGCGACGAGGTTCTCCAGCCGTTTGGGTAGGTCGGGGAGCCGGTCGGGCCGGTAAGGAGCAAGGGCGAGCCGGACGGTGCTCCCGCCGGATGGTTCCCGGGCCAGGTAATTGTCCACATAATTGGGGGGGCCGATAGGGCCGCAGAGCAGGTACGGCCCGACCCGAAGGGCCGTGCCCCGTCCGGCGTTGATCTCGGCGGCCTGGAAGGGGGTCAGGAGCCGGGCCTGGGCCAGCGCATCGACCCAGACCGACTCCAGCGGCGGCAATTCCCGGGCCAGGCGGCGGACGCGGCGAGCCATCGCCCGAACCTGGCCCGCCGAGGCCAGTTGCAGCCGCTCCAGCAGTTGGATGAGGTCTTTGGGGGGCTCTTCCCGCATCGCACCGTCCCGGAACCGCTCGCCGTAAGGGCCCGAGCAGAAAGAACTTGGGCAAGGACGCTGTAGCAGATTCCACCCGGTGTGACAAGAGCAACCGGCCCTGGCGGTGGGCCCGATGCGAGGGCACAATAAGGCCGTTTGGCCGCGACGCGGAGCGTCGGGAGAGTGGGTTCCCACGCCGGAGCGTGGGAACCAGGTCTCTTTAGCCGCGATGCCGAGTGTCCGTTTAGCCGCGACGCCGAAGGCGAGCGGTCAAATCAGCCGCGACGCCGAAGCCCTCAATTGGCGAGCATCCCATGGAAGATCCCCGACTGGAGAAACTGGCGCACGTCTTGGTTCACTACTCCACCCGGGTGCGGCGGGAGGACCTGGTCCGGCTGGCGGGCCCGCCCGTGGGAAGGCCGTTGCTGGTGGCCCTCTACCGGAAGGTGTTGGAGGCCGGCGGCTACCCGCGGGTGGAGATCGTGCCCGACGAGTGCGCCGAGATCAAGCTCGACGTGGCCACCGAGGAGCAGCTCCGCTTCGAGGACCCGTTGGACCTGCACATGGTCGAGCGGATCGACGTCTCGATCGGCGTGTGGGGGCAGGACAACACGAAGGCCCTGACGGGCACGGACCCCAAGCGGCAGGCGATCGTCAGCCAGGCGCGGAAGCGATTCTTGAACCGGTTCCTGGAGCGGGCGGCCCTGGAGGAGCTCCGCTGGGTGGGCACGCAGTTCCCTTGCCACGCCGCGGCCCAGGACGCCCAGATGTCGCTGGCCACCTACGAGGAGTTCGTCTTCCAGGCCGGCCTGTTGCACCTGGACGACCCGGTGGCCGCCTGGCAGGAGATCAGCGTGCGGCAGCAGCGGGTGGTCGATTTCCTCAACCAGGGCCGGGAGATCCGTTTCGTCACGCCCCAGGGGACCGATCTGCGGCTGGGGATCGACGGCCGGCGGTGGATCAACTGCGATGGCCACGAGAACTTCCCCGACGGCGAGGTCTTCACCGGGCCGATCGAGGATGCAACCGAAGGAGTCGTCTCGTACAGCTTTCCCGCGGTCCACGGAGGCCGCGAGGTGGACGGAATCCGGTTGGCGTTCCGCGGCGGCCGGGTGGTCGAGGCCTCCGCCCGGCAGGGAGAACAGTTCCTCCTGGCGATGCTCGACCAGGACGACGGGGCCCGCGTGCTCGGCGAGATCGCCCTGGGCCTGAACTACTCGATCCGGCAGCACACCAAGAACACCCTGTTCGACGAGAAGATCGGGGGCACGTTCCACGCCGCCGTGGGCGCCGCCTTGCCGGAGACCGGAGGCACCAACCGGTCCGGCCTGCACTGGGACATGGTCTGCGACCTCCGCCAAGGCGGGCAGGTCTTCGTCGACGGCAAGCTGATCGCCGAGAACGGCCGTTTCCTCGATCCCCAGTGGCCGCAGCCGTAGCGGCTCCTCCAACCGGGCGCGGCAAGCACCTCGGTCTGGCGGCGACGGCTCAGGCGCCGGTTTGCAGCCGGCCGGGACATTCTTCCCGGGCGCCCCGTCCCGACCCCGCCGCGGCCGTCCCGCCGAGCCTCCCTGCCGCCCCCGACGCACCCCTTGGCGCCCTTCCAATTCCTCCCCCCCTTTGATACAATCCCCAGCAGCACGACGCCTGGAACCCCGGTGACGCTCCGCGGCCCAGTTCAACGACGTTTGATCGCCCATCGCTGTGCGACGACGTCATAAGACCCTACACGTTCGATCGCAAAGACGAAGAACATGATTCGGTTCAGAGGCAAGGTCCGCAGTGGAAAGGGAAAGCACAATCAGATGGTCATCCCTGGGCGAGACAGTCTCGCTCATCCATCCGCGCACTGGCCTGACCGATTCTTTCCTGGTTCACTGAATATCGGGATCCCTCCAGATGGTTATCCAAACGGTTTCCGAGATCCCGACAACGGCGGCATGGGCGTCGCCGCACTGGACCAGGGCATCCCTAAGCCTTTGCTCGTTCTCCCTTGGGACAAGATTGAGAACAACGGGCTTAGGCCGAAACCCGGCAAACCGACACGTGGAACAGGCCACTTCTGGCGAGCTATCCTCACAGTAGTCGCGACAGGACGCTCCACTGGCTGTTGGATCTTTCGACGAATCGACTCCACCATCAACAGGCAACTCGAAATCATCTCAGAAAGTCCCCTGAGATCGGCACTTTCACTAGACGATGGGACAGAAGTTCTTGTCGACTTGCTTGAGACTGGAGAAGAAGCCTCGGACGATTCAAAGAGAAACCCGCCTGGAAACAAGTAGATCGAACCATCAGGGAACCCATGGGAACCCATGGGGTCAGAGCTTGAACAGTGAATAGGGCGGGGAGCAGCGGTGCTCGAACGCTGGCCGCCACCACAACAGACCGCTATTCACTATTCAAGCTCTGACCCCAACGTCGCTCACGGCGTCCGGCGTGCCAACCCTTCCTTCGTTGGCCCACCGGGCGGGTGAAGTCGGTCGTTAGCCCTCAGGAGAAAGACATTCATGCCCGAAGACACAGCAATACCGGAGAGGAAAGGGGCTCCTCCTTGGGCTACTGAGCCCTTCAAACAATTCATCGATAACGGCGAACGCCTGCAAAATCTCCTGCATCTCTGCATTAGTGGCATTTCCGTGCTGCGCGCCATGCCCGGAATCGTTAAAGCAATAGAGAAAGCAGAGCCAGGCGACCCTCAGCAAGCCGCAACGAAGCTGGAGAGTGCCAAGAAACAGGCCGAGCTCGCACAACGGGAAGTAGATGAAGGATTCCCGGTGTTACGAGCTCAGAGCGTTATTTCGCTATGGTCTGCGCTGGAGGCAACCATCCGGACGTTCCTAGCACGCTGGCTTGAGAACAACGAGCAAGCCCTTGCAGTTGATCCGGTGCAGAAGCTTCGGGTCAGGATTGGAGACTACCAAAAGCTGCAGGGTCAGGATAGGTACTTCTACATACTGGATCGTCTTGAACAGGAAACGTCCGCACCGTTGAAGTGCGGCGTGACTCGCTTTGAGGTTTTGCTTGAGCCGTTCGGGTTGTCTGGAGCAGTTAGCGATGAAAATCGCCGCAACCTGTTTGAACTGAACCAGGTTCGAAACATGCTTGTGCACCGGTCCGGCGTCACAGACAGAAGGCTGGCCGACGCATGTCCATCGCTTGGTCTGTCGGCAGGGCAAGCGCTCCGCCTGGATGACGCAATGATGAGTCGTTACTTTCGCGCAGCAGTTCAATACACGACAGACATCGTTGTTCGGCTCGGTGAGTATTTCGGAGTAGATATGAAAGAGATTAAGGGGGAAGCCATGGGGTCAGAGCTTGAACAGTGAACAGGGCCGGGATCAGCGGTGCTCGAACGGTGGCCGCCACCACAACAGACCGCTATTCACTATTCAAGCTCTGACCCCAACGTCGCCCCAACGTCGCCCAGGAGAAACGAAGACTATGCAAGTATGGAAGGGGTCCCAGACGGAGCTTCGGTCGCGGCTTTGGTACTCGCACGATCCTACTCGAGGACTTACTCTGGCGCTTTCTGCCAAGAGGCTCCTCGACCGGCTTCTGGGAGGTACACTCGCACGTCGCGCACTCTTGGCACGACCCAGCGGCTACTACAGCGGGGGAACGGACACTTTGTTTTCTTTCATGAGTGAGAGTGCGGCAATACTGATCAATCCAGATTATGGCATCGCTTACTCAAAACGTGCAATCACAGGTATGGTACTGGCTCCGGTGGAATTCTACGGCGAAGTAGTTGGCGACGGATTCTCTCAATCCGGAGAACCCATGCGATACCAGTTGGACCACTGCCTTGTTGATGCCGCAATGGGTTTATCGCTTTCGGACCGCCAGGCCAAGCCTCACGCAGAGTATGTGCTCGGTTTTGTCCTTGTCGAACATAGCCGCTCACCCAAGATGGTTGAGGAAGGACGGGCTCACCTTGAGGCAGCACTTGCCGACTGCGGAAGTGACGCCGCGCTGCGGGACAGATGCCTGAGGGAGCTTGGCCCTATCGCGTAGAAGTGGCTGGGCCGCTGACATACTGGAAGGAAGACCTTTGCCAACATTTGCATCCAGCCGACCGCGCGGGGCGCGGCGGCTGATGCATACGTTATAGGACGCCATGGGGTCAGAGCTTGAACAGTGAATAGGGCCGGGATCAGCGGTGCTCGAACGCTGGCCGGCACGACAACAGACCGCTATTCACTGTTCAAGCTCTGACCCCAGCGGCCCCCGCAATGGCGACGTACGCCTACTACGCCAACTGATCGTGTAACCCTGGCGAGCGTAGTACGATTCCTCTGTCATCGCCGCTTCATCATCGGCAACATCATCATCCGAGAGAAGCATGAATCCAATATCGAGCCGGTAATCGATGTTGTGCTCTCGATAGTCCGGCGGGCGGTACTCTTCTGTCAACGCACGGGTGTTAGCCGCATCAATGGCGAGCAGGACTTCTTTTCTGCATCGTGCTGCATGCTGAGACATCCTCGCCCCGCAAATCGGGCAGTAGTTTTCAGGATCGAAGAGGGCCTTGGTGCAGAACTTGGCCATGTTTCTTGCCCGAAGTCATCCCCGCACCTACGTTACGCTACTTGGTCTCAAAGCGAGAGGAAGGCATGGGGTCAAAGCTTGAACAGTCAGTAGAGCCGGGATCAGCGGTGCTCGAACGCTGGCCGGCACCACAGACCGCTATTCACTATTCAAGCTCTGACCCCAACGGCCCACGATCTGGCGGGTTTGGGCGAAGTCGACCGGACCGTAGTCCAGGTCGGGTAGTCCCTCGCGCTTGAACTTAACGCGATGAACGCGGGCCGGCAAGTCCTTGATCGTGCAGGGCGTCGTGCAGGGGGCGCCGTCGGCCGTTTCCTGCCGCACGTCGTCCAGATAGATCTCGGCGTCAAAATGGGGTTTCGCGGTGAGGAAATTGACGTCAACCCGCGGCGGGCGGGTCGCCCACCAGACAATCGCAGCCAGCCCGGCCGCGATCGCCACGGCAGCGATCGAGAGGATCCACGGGCGCCGGGATCGCCACCGGGGTGCCGCGGCCGGTAGCTCCCAGCCCTTCAACTCGGCGAGCATTTCCCGGGCGTCGCGGAACCTCCGCTTGGGATCGGGGTCGCACGCGCGGAGCACCAGCCGGACCAGGGCGCCCAGCAGGGGACTCTCGTCCAGCTCATGGGCCCTCGGGCCCAGGCGGGGAAAGCGATCGGGCGGCAGGGCGGTGAGCATCTCGTAGATCACCAGGCCGGCGGCATACACGTCGGCCCGGGTGTCCATGCGGCCGTCGGGGGGCATATAGCCCCGGGTCCCCACCCGCGACGCCTGCCGGTCGGCCTCGGCCACCAGGCCGAAATCGGCCAGCTTGAGCTCGCCGTGGACCAAGAGGCAGTTGGCCGGCTTGACGTCCCGGTGGACCATGCCCGCCTCGTGCAGCGACGCCAGCCCGGTCAAGAGCTGCTCGGCATAGCCGAGGCACCGCTCGGCGCCCAGCGGGCCGCCTTCGAGTCGCCGCTGGAGGGTCGCCGGCTGGTAGCCCGGATCGGAGGAGGCCGGGCCGCCGGAAAGGTCGTCCGCCGCGTCCATGACGTAGAACAGATGGTCGGCGGTCTTTCCGACGTGGTGGATGGTCAACAGGTTGGGATGCTGCCGTTGGAGGTTCGCTTCCAGGCGGGTCAGGGAGGTGATCTCCCGGCCGGCAGGGTCCGCGGTGCCCGAACGCTCCAGCGGAATCAGCTTGACGGCACGGAGGTGGCCGGTCGTGCGGTTGGCGGCAAGCCACACCTCGCCGAACCCGCCCCGGCCGATGGGACGGAGCAGGTCGAGGTCGGGGATTTCGGGCGGGACCGGGGACCCGTCCGGGGAAGCGTGTTTCGGGGGATCGCCCATCCTGGACCGCCTTCTATCTCGATCGCATGGTCTTTTCGATTCGCGTCGTCAGCGATCGCTCCAGCGCGGCGTCGGGGAGCGACCGGAGGGCTTGCTTGATGGATTGTTCGAGCCGGCCGAGATCGCGGTACGAGCCGGCGAGCCGGCGGAGCCGCTTGAGGACTTGCTTGCGACTCCGGTAGACGGCGTGCCGGCTCAAGCCGGTGGCCCGCGCCACCGTGGCACACGGCAGGCCCTGCAAGGCAAGCAGCTCGAAGGCCAGGTAGACCGCCGGCTTCATCTCCCGCCGCACCACGTCCAGCATGGCCACCAGCAGGGATTGCTCGAAGACCGCTTCCCACGCGGCGTCCGGTTCGATCTCGGCGGCTGCGGGCTCGGGAAGGCCGGCCTCCGCATCGCCCCCGCGGGCCCGTATCCGCTCCGACGCCCGGCGCCGGCGCGTCGCAACCTGGTTCCGCACGAGCGCGCCCAGCCAGTCACGAAAGCGACCGCAGCCCGGATCGTACTGAAACACGTCGCGATGCTTGAAGACACTGAGCATCACGTCCTGAACGACCTCCTCGGCCGTATGGTGCGAACAACCCCGGTGCTTGGCAAATGCGTAGATCATCGGCCAATAGCGGGCGAAGAAGTCGTCCCACGCCAGCGGGTCGGCCCCGTCCTGGAGGCGCTCGAGCAAGGTGGCGGAGGTGGCGCTGTTCATGGCGATGGTGGGCCTGGATACCACTCAAGCGGGGACGGTGCGGACGGCTGCCCGTTCGAGCGCTCCCGGTCCCCGGAAAGTATTCTCCGAAAAATCCGGCCTATGGCAAGAATAGCGTGCAAATATCGGCCCGCGAGCGCGTAGGTAGGGTAGCGGCAAGGGGCGCTGGCGTCTCGCCAGTGGACGGGCAGGAGACCTGTACCGCGCGACGACCCGCGCGGCGGTCGCCTTCCGTTGCGATCCGGCGCTGTGTAGATTCTCACTCGAAGGAGGTTTACCGTGAAGACGGCCATGGTTCCGCTGATTCTCGTGGGCCTGCTGGCCCCGCTTGGGCATGCCGAGGAGGTGAGAACGTCCAAGGCGGCCCAGACCCTGGTGTTTGTCCGCACCAGCCCTCCCGGGGCAAGCGTCTTGCTGGATGGCAAGCTTCTAGGTGTTTCCGACGACGTGTTCCACGTCGAGCCCGGCGAGCGGAAGATCGCGGTGGAGCTGGAGGGGTACGACCCGATCGCCAGGACGGTGACGATTCCGGCCGGCGAGGTGACGCGGGTCGTGCTGAAGCTCGACAAGCGGCCCGGGGCCAAACCCGAGTTGCTCGCACCCAAGGACGGCGGACAGGCAGCGCTCTCGTTCGGCCCGGTCGTCGAGCAGGTGCTGACGGAGCCCAGCAAGCGAGTTGCCGAATTGCTGGACCTGGACACAGGCCGGCGGGCCACGATGAACGACTTCGGCGCCGACGACCGCCAGACGCACCGCTGGATCCGAGAGCAGAAGGTCGACGTATTGGGGGCCGTCGAGGCGGGCGCGCCGGGCGTGCTGCTGTTC
>Ga0153916_10001377_pt1 | contig 17400 bp, 15 predicted proteins | sample Opewatmetagenome_FD_109642 | JGI IMG/M metagenome (GOLD analysis project Ga0153916, IMG submission 109642) | Freshwater wetland microbial communities from Ohio, USA - Open water 3 Core 3 Depth 4 metaG | ecosystem: Environmental > Aquatic > Freshwater > Wetlands | place: USA: Ohio, Lake Erie... | reverse complement strand
CCTTGTTTAGACTGTTCCGATGGTTATGTATCGGCGCAATCGAGTTCCGGGCGGAACCTATTTCTTCACGATCACGCTACATGATCGGACTTCGACGATATTGGTGGATCGGATTGACGAATTGCGCAGGGCCTTGCTGTCTGTGATGCATGAACGCCCCTTCCGTGTGGAGGAGATGGTGGTGTTGCCCGAACATCTTCATGCACTGTGGACATTGCCGCCGGAGGACGACGACTATCCGGGGCGGATACGCGCGTTGAAAAGCCGCTTTACGCGAAGCGCCGCGGCGGCGGGTGTGATCATGCGGCGTAACACCAAAGGTGAATACGATCTCTGGCAAAGGCGTTATTGGGAACACACCGTGCGTGACGACCGGGATTTTGAGAAATACATCGATTACATACATTGGAATCCGGTGAAACATGGTTATGTCACGCATGTGGCGGATTGGCCGCATTCGACGTTTCATCGCTTCGTGGCGCGGGGTGTGTATCCGCATAACTGGGCGGGCGGCGATACCGATAGTGGTTCTTTCGGAGAGTGATCCCGGATTCCATTTCATTCCATCCGGGCTACCTTGCTCGACCGGATCAACCGCCGCATGGGCAGCGGCACGCTGCAACTAGTCGGCGAAGGGGTCAGGAAAAGCTGGGCTATGCGGCGCGGGAATATGTCGCAGCACTACACCACGGAGTGGGATGAACTCGCGGTAGCGCGATGAAATATTTGCTTCACTGATTGTTGATTTTTTGGTGTCCGGAATCCAGTGTTGCAAGACTGCTCGCAAGCATTCCACACGACTAGCCAATCAGAGTTAAAAAATCGAACTCGCATTAAACGAACTACCGCTCACGACGCATTCCGGAAGGTCAATCTTCTCCAAAACGCGCGCTTAACGCTTGCGTTCGTCAGTTCATGAATCTGTGTTCAGCTGCGGATCGCCACCACCTCAAGATATTCAGCCTCAACGTGCGTCGAGCCGTCGTGTGCGCGATTATTGCCTGACCAGAGCTGCTCAAGGTCATGGCGCAACGCGCTCTGACCTGTGATATCGAGCGCTGCGAACGCTCGATTGGTCGGGCCGTAATAGACGCGGAAAAACTCGACCACCTCTGCCGGCGGGAAGGGGTAACGCATCGGATACAGGCGCTTTGTGATTTCCAGCTTTGCAATACCGTCCCGTAGCCGCTCGCGGACTGTCGCTTCATCGCCCCATTTCACCGGCGATACCATGAGCGGCGGCGGTGGGACGTGTTTGCCGATGATCTTGAACATCTGGCCGACGTGGCCTTCGGGCGTCCAGTTCGCCATGGCGATACGGCCACCGGGCCGGCACACACGCACCAATTCGGCGGCGACCCGCTCGGGCCGCGGTGCGAACATGGCGCCAATCAGGCTTACCACCAAATCGAACTCAGCGTCCTCATACGAAAGCATCTCCGCGTCACCTTCTTCGAACCGTGCATCTACGTCCTCGGCCTTGGCGCGAGATCGCGCCTGCTCGATCGAATTGGAAGCGATGTCGATGCCTTTCACTTGCGCGCCAGCCCGAGCGGCCGGAATCGCAATCTGACCTGCCCCACAGGCCACATCGAGCATCCGTGTGCCGGGCGCAACGGCGAGACGCGCAAGGAACTCCAAAGCGCCCGGCTCTAGATACGTGGCGAAATGCCCGTAGTCGCCGGCCATCCACGTCGCCTTTAGACGGGTCTTGAGTGCTTCCATTTCAGGGGTAATGGTAGTCATGGTTATCTTCTCCTTTGTTCGCTACTTGATTACAAGTGGACGTTCAATGCCAAGGCTCCAGCCGCGTCCATGACGCCGCGAAGCGGCGGCGGGGACGCGGCTGGAGCACCTTGTTGGGCGGCGCTACTCTGCGGTAATCGGGTCAATTACCGAAGCGACTGCGGAAACCCGGTTTGCAGGAAAGCCTCCTAGCTGGGCATGTTCGCGAACCAGCTGTTCATTCGGTGCGATGTATACACAATAGATCTTATCGCCAGTCACGTAACTTTGGAGCCATTGAATCGACGGTCCCATCTTGCTCAGCACGCCGCACGATTTCTGAGCAATGCCTTTGAGTTCTTGTGCCGTCAATTTGCCGGCCCCCGGAATTTCACGTTCGATTACATACTTTGGCATGGTCTTCTCCTTGTATAGCTTGCGTTGGATTTCGCGGCTACTCGCTGCAACCAAAGCGACTCGTAGCGCCTGACAGTTATAATCTGCTTCTAAAAACCTTGTTGGTGATGGAAGCATTTATAAACTAGCATTAAGCATAGGAACCGAGAAGTACAATATCTGTAGTGTTCAAAACGATTAACAGTTTCTGGATTAACTTGGGGAGGTGTACAAAATGTATTCTTATGGACAGTTCTGCCCTTTGGCGCAAGCAACCCAATTATTGTGCGAGCGCTGGACCTTGATAATCGTGCGTGAATTATTTGCCGGAAGTACAAGATTCAATCAGTTAAAAAAAGGCGTGCCCCTGATGTCGCCAACCTTATTGTCTTTGCGACTTAAACGGTTGGCTGAGGCCGGGGTGATAAAAATCATTGGCAACAAAGGAAACTATACCTACAGTCTGACTGCGGCTGGCTTGGAATTGCGCCCGATCGTTGAACTGCTTGGTGCATGGGGCCATCGTTGGGCTCCCTCAAGTTTAAACAAGGGAGATCTGGATGCGGGTTTATTAATGTGGGATATGCGACGGACCGTTGATCCCGCGGTTTTTCCAAGTCATCGTATCGTTGTTCAATTTGAATATCCGGATGCCCCCAGAGGGGAACGAGATTGGTGGCTGGTCACTGAAAACGGGGAAGTAGACTTATGCTTGAAGAACCCCGGTTATGATGTAGACATTGTGATCAAGTGCTCGCTTAAAACGATGTCCGCGGTTTGGGTTTGCCAACAACACTTTCGTGATGCAGTGAAAAAAGGTGATATTAAAGTGTTGGGCGACTCAAAACTTGCCAGCAAACTTCAAGATTGGCTGCGTTCAAGCCCGTTATCCAAGCTGGGCACGTTAGAAAAATTGCCAGAGTTGGTATGGAACATTGGCTGAGCTTGCCGGAAAATTCTCAGCATAAGATGATCATTTCATAGAGCGTGCGATGAAGGCCTTCACCGCACGCAACGGTGGACCACATGTTGTTCCCGCAGGAACTCTTCGGCGCGCGCGCCTTGCAGCATGGCGAAGGTGGCCAGCATCCCGGCCTCGACGCAGGTCTGGGCCACGACGGTGACCGAGCGCGGTGCGCCGCTGACCGGCCAGCCGCTGTGGGGATCGAGAATATGTCCGTAGCGCACGCCGTCTTTCATCAGAAAGCGGCGCGCATCGCCGCTGGTGGCGACACCGCCGCGGCGCAACTGCAGGGCGCCTGTGCCGGTCGTGCCTGCGGCATGTGGATCGTCGATGCCTATGATCCAGGTTTGATCGCCGCGGCGCGGGCCGCTGATATAAATGTCTCCGCCGAAGTTGATGAGCGCGCTGACGGCGGCTGTCTGGCTGCATAACAGGGCGCAGCGATCGACGGCGTATTCCTTGCCTATCCCGCCGAGGTCGAGCTCCATGCCTTCGGGCAAGATCAACACGGGATTGCGCCACTGCAGTTTGTGCCAGCCCACGTGTTCCAGCACCTTGGCCACGGCCGCGGCCTCGGGCACCCGGTCCGAGCCGTCGAAGCGCCATACCGCGCGCAGCACGCCGGAGGTGATGTCGAATTTGCCGTCGCTGAGCCGGTGGCATTGTTCGGCGTAGTCGAGCAATTGCGCGGTCTCGGCGTCGGCGGTCACGGGATGGCCGCGGCTGGCGTTGATCAGAGACAAGACGCTGTCCACGCGATAGCGGCTGTACTTGTGTTCGATGCGCAGCGCTTCGTCGCGGACCAGCTTGCACAAGGTGTTTGCCAGGCGCTCGTCGTCGCTGTCGATCAGGATTTCGCAGGGACTGCCCATGGCGGTAAAGGACCCGCGCCAATAGGCTCCGTCCTCGATCCGTTCGCAGTGCACGGGCTTGATTAGAGTTTGAAGGACAGGCCGAGTTGCACGGTCGTCGCCTTCAAGCCCGGATAAAGGTCCTGGGTGCGCTGCACGCCGATGGCGTCGGCGGGATGGCTGTTGCCGGTTTGCTGCATATACGTGGCGCGCGCACTGATTTCGCCGTCCTTGCCCAGGGGCATGGCGAGCTTTAAGCCGTAGGTGTAGGAAGACATCTCGGCCAAGCGATAATCGGCACTCGCATAACTTGGCAGCGGTGCGCCGCTCACCAGGCTGTGATGATAGAAGTCGGCGGCGCTCTGTGTGTAGTAGCGTGCCTGCGGCTCCAGATAAAAATCGTGGCCCAGGTCGAAGTGGTAATGTAAATCGACGGTGTGAGAGCGTGTGCCCCAGTCGTCCCAGAAATAGCGGTATGACAGGTGAATCACGTCCTCGGGAAGATGCAGTACCGTTTGCCAATAGACGGATTGGCGCAGGCGCGTGTCGGGGCGCAGTTCGGTGATATAGCCGACGGTATCGCCGGTGGTGCCGTCGACCAGGCTGAGAACCTTATAGGGATCGGTGAGGTAGCCGCTGGATATGCCCAGGCTGTAATTGAGTTGCATCAAGGTGCGCCGGTTGATCACCTGGGTGAGGCCGACCATGCCGTCTATGACTTGCTTGCTCCTGGACTGGCGCGGCGTGCCGATGTCGCCGGTAGTTCCTGAGCCGCCGCTCGTGGTGCTGCCGGATGAGCCGCCGCCGATGACGAGGCCCGACGCCGTGGTAATGGCGTGGGGAATCACTGCGGTGAGGCTATCTTCAAAAACCGGCGAAGAAGAAGGCGTCGGCGTGCTCGCCGCCGCGCTGCTTGAAGTGCCGAGCTGCGTCAATCCCTGCGGGACGATGCCGCCCGACGGTTGTATCGTATCGAGGCTGCCGGCCAATCCGACGCTGAGCGTGGTGAGCCTGTTGTTGAAATCTTGCGCCAGGGAACCGTTCACGCCTATCGAGTTGTAATCGCGCTCTACGGATGCGTCGGCGCCCAACACCGATTTGCTGAGTCTGTCCAAAGGCTGTTCCCACGAGAGCCCGATGGCGTAACGGTGATCCATGAAATGCTTGAGGGGGAGCTTGCCCGCCGGCGTCGTGTCGGTCCCGAAGGATTGCGCCTTGTCGGTGCTGGTGGCCCCGGTGGGCGAGGCGCCGGTGATCGAGTCGACCGTCGGTGTGACGGTCACGGCTTCGCCTTCTCCCAGAGGTTGTTTAATGTTGGCCGTCGCCTCGACGACATTGACGCGATCCTGCTCCTTGTAATAGAGCAGCGCGCTGTCGACTTGCAAGGGTTCAGGGGCATCGGCCATGGCGTGCGGCGCGATTCCCAACAGCCCGCAGCTCGCGGCGGCTAAGGCGGTGCGCAGATACGCGCGGCTTTCTAATTGCATCCACAACCCCCGCCGCCCACGCCTTGACCGCCGCTGGCCGCCTCCTTGCTGTAAAAGATATGTTCATCGAGACCATTGTCCACGGGCGCCGGCACCAGTTGCATTTTCTTTTCGGCGAGCAGATCCCGGTCCCAGGGCTTGACCTCGGCGCAGCCGCTGACGAGCAGCGCCGCGAGTATGGCAGGCACGGTCAGGATGCGCATGATCAAGGCCGCAGCGCCCGCTGTAAGGCGCCCTCTAACGCGGCGGTATCCTCTTCCCGAAAGCCGATATGCGATGCCTGGATGTGCCCGCTGCGGTCGATGATGAAGGATGAGGGCATGCCCTGGACCTGGTAGCTGTCCGCTACCTTGCCTTCCGGGTCATACGCAACCGTGAAGTCGGCGGGCACCTCATGCAGAAACTTGGCGGCGAGCTCACGGGTTTTGTCTACATTGACCGCCACGATGACGAGATCTTGTTGGCCATAGCGCTGCGCCATCTCGTTCATCCACGGAAAGGACTTGCGGCAAGGCGGGCACCACGAGGCCCAGAAATCGAGATAGACCACTTTGCCCTTCAAGTCGGCGAGCTTGACAGTGCCGGTTTCGGTGCTTAGTGAAAAGGAGGGGGCTACTGTGTCTGCGGCCAGGGCGCCATGGCTTAAGGTCAAGCACATCAGCACAATCAACAGGAGGGCTTTGGCGTTACTGAACGACATGGTGTCGGACCTTATATCAATTTCTAAGAGGCATTTTGGCGTACTTACGACAAATGCAGGATTAAATTGTGGCTTGACTGCGCATTGAGCGGCTCATGGCATTACGATCGCTGAAAAAGTTGGCCCCCGACAATGCCGGGGGGTTAAGTGTAACTTGAAGATGAAGTTCACTGCCCAGTGGGTGCTTCATGGGTTAGTAATAGCAAGTTGCGGGCCAAGAATAGGTCAGGGTCTTAATTGCCCGCGGACCGTCCGATTTGCAGCGGCAGAGAGGCCGGAAATAGCCTGAATACCGATATTTCTGCTTGGATAGTGGTGATGAGAAGAACAGGGTCGCGGCTTACTCTACGTTCGTGGTCTGGCGAATGGGCCGCGCAAGATTTTGCGGAGTGCAAGTATTGTCGCGCAATTTTTGGCGCGGTGAATGTCATGAGCACCTATTCTGGACTCGTCGTCTCTAGATCAAGAGCCGCTGTGCTGCTGCAACTTTTTGACATCTGCGATGACCTCGGCGCTGTGGGTGTCCGGATCGACCTTGCGATAGACCTTGGCGATCCGGCCCGCCGGATCAATTATGAACGTGTGGCGCCGCGCCGCGTGGAGAGGGCCTAAAGACCAATAGGCATCGTATGTTTTGGCGACATTGCCTCCCGCGTCGGAAAGCAGGGGAAACGGCAGACTGAATTTTGCCGCGAACTGACCGTGACTTTCGGTATCATCCAGGCTTATCCCTAAAATTTGCACGCCTAAGGCCCGCAGTTGAACGATGTCATCGCGAAAATGACAGGCCTCTTTGGTGCAACCGGGCGTATCGTCCTTGGGATAGAAATAAACGACCAACCATTTCCCGGCATAGTCGGAAAGCTGGTGGGTCTCTCCGGATTGATCCTTGAGTGCAAAAGGGGGTGCGGCCTGGCCGGCCTGCAACTCATCCGCGTGCGCGGCGGAGAAGCCAAACAAGGCCAGCAGAGTCCATAAGCAGTGGCGCAAGGTGCGGCGGGTTTTCATGATGGATAGCTTAGAGCTAATCAACGGCGAATAACACTCGCCGATTTCAGGGTTATATGTTCAGGGTCAATCGATCTTGGTAGGATGTAACCATGACCTTGACCGAATTGCGTTATATCGTTGCGGTGGCCCGCGAACGTCATTTCGGGCGCGCCGCGGCGGCCTGTTTTGTCAGCCAGCCCACCTTGAGCGTGGCGATCAAGAAGCTCGAAGACGAACTGGGCGCGAGCTTGTTCGAGCGCGGCAAGAGCGAGGTCAAAATGACCCCGGTGGGCGAGCGCATCGTCGTTCAGGCGAAGCGTGTCCTGGAAGAGGTGGAGGGCGTCAAGCGCATCGCCAAGCAGGAGCACGACCAACTGGACGGCCCTTTACGTTTGGGGGCGATCTACACGGTGGCGCCGTATCTGTTGCCGCAACTCATCCCGGTGCTGCACAAACAGGCACCCATGATGCCGCTGGTCATCGAGGAGAATTACACGGCGCGCTTGCGTGAGCGGCTGGTGCAGGGCGAACTGGATGCCATCATCATCTCTCTGCCGTTTGCCGGGTCGGGTATCACGGTGCGCGCGCTCTATGACGAGCCGTTCATGGTTGTGCTGCCGGCGTCCCATCCCTGGAGGGAACGTGCCGCCATCGGCGTCAAGGAACTGGCCGGGGAGACGGTGCTGATGCTGGGGGCGGGCAATTGCTTTCGCGATCAGCTATTGGGCGTCTGCCCCGAATGCCAGCGCAGCACCGCCGCGGACGACCCTCTGGCCAGGGCGACGGAAGGCAGCTCCCTGGAGACCATCCGCCACATGGTGGCCTCGGGGCTGGGGATCACCGTATTGCCCTGTACCGCCACCGGCGCCGATAAATACGCGCAGCGATTGTTGGTGCTGAAGCGCTTTAAACCGCCGGTGCCGAAGCGCCGCGTAGCCCTGGCGTGGCGCGGCGGCTTTTACCGGCCGCAGGCCATCGCTGCCCTGGCCCATGCGATCCGCGCCTGTAAGTTAAGCGGCGTGGACTTCATCGGAAAGTGATGTCGCCCTGTTATAGTTAATTGCTATCGATATCATTTCAACAATCAATTAGATTTATCGACTATCCGACCCTATGATGTCTCCAAGGCCGCAATGACGCGGTCGAATCTTTCGACAGATGAGGAGATATTGTTATGAGTAAACAGCCAGAAACTTCCGTTACCGTCAAGAACATTGAGGCCGCCTTCGCCGGCGAGTCCATGGCCCATATCAAGTATATGTACTTCGCCAAGGTATGCCGCGCCAAGGGGGATGAGGAGAGCGCGCGGATCTTCGAAGAGACCGCCGCCCAGGAGGTGCAGCATGCCTTCGGTCATATGGACCTGCTCTATCCCCGGGACGCGCTTGATCCCGTCAAGTGTCTGGAGTTGGCGATAGCGGGCGAGACCTACGAGTACACGGAAATGTACCCGCAGTTCCGCCACCTCGCCGAACAGGAACAGAATCGGGCCGCGGTGCGGGAATTTGACGAACAGATCGCCGAATCGCGCCAGCATGCCGAGCAGTTCCAAGCGATATTGGAAAAGGCCGCCAAGCGTTTCGCCGCCTTGACCAAGGTGGAAGAGCGCCATGCGCAGCGTTATCAACAGGCCTTACAGCGGGCTCAGGCGTGAATGGCTTGCGATTATCAACATCAATCTAGGAGAGTAGACATGAAAAAGTGGCAGTGTGTAGTGTGTGGATTCATATATGATGAGGCGGCCGGTCTGCCGGAGGAAGGTATTGCCGCGGGCACCCGCTGGGAGGATATTCCCGATGTTTGGGAATGCCCGGACTGCGGTGTCGTCAAGGCCGACTTTGAAATGCTAGTGATGGCTGCGTAGACGCGGCGCCATTTATCGGCGGTGAGTGGCAAGGAGTCAGCATGCAAGGTATCGTGATCATTGGCAGCGGTCTGGCCGGGTATACCCTGGCCAAGGAATTGCGGAAGATCGCACCGGACGTCGCGCTGCACATCATCACCCGCGGCGACGGTGCGTTTTATTCCAAGCCGATGCTGTCCAATGCCCTGGCCAAGGGCAAGACGGCGTCTAACCTGGCGACCGCCAGCGCCGAACAGATGGCGGCGCAATTGCATGCGACTGTCTGGACCCATGCCGAGGTAACGGCCATCGATGTCCACGCGCATACCGTTACTGCCCGCGGCGAGACGCTCGGCTACGCCAAGCTGGTGATGGCCCTGGGTGCGGAACCGATACGGCCGCCGCTGGAAGGCGACGGCGCGGCCTCAGTCTGCTCGGTAAATGACTTGGCGGATTATGCCCGTTTCCGCGAGCGCATCGATCATGCTCGGCGCATCGCGGTGATCGGCGCCGGTTTGATCGGCTGCGAGTTCGCCAATGACTTGGTTTCGGCGGGCAAGGAAGTGATGGTGATCGGACCTTCCGCCGCGCCGCTCGATCGCCTATTGCCGCTCCAGGCGGGGCAGGCCCTGCAAGCGGCACTGGCCGCGGTGGGTGTGGTTTGGAGACTGGGCGTGACGGTGCAGCGCATCGACCGGCGCGGCGCTGCGCTGGCCTTGGGGCTTTCGGACGGCGGCGTGGCGGAGGCGGATGCCGTATTGTCGGCCGTCGGCCTGCGCCCCAATCTCAGTTTGGCGCAGGCGGCGGGAATCAAGACCCATCGCGGCATTGTCGTTGACCGGTTCTTGGAGACCAATGCGCCGGGCGTGTTCGCCTTGGGCGACTGCGCCGAGGTGGAAGGACTGGTGTTGCCCTTCGTCATGCCCATCATGCATGCGGCGCGGGCGCTCGCGCAGACCTTGGCGGGGACGCATACCGCGGTGGCGTATCCCGCCATGCCGGTGGTGGTGAAGACTCCTGCTCACGCCGTGGTGGCCGCGCCGCCCCCGCAGGGGAGCGAGGGACAGTGGGACGTCAAGGTTGAAGAAAAGGGGGTGCGCGCCTTGTGCCGCGATGCCCACGGCAAGTTGTTGGGCTTTGCCCTGACCGGGACGGCGGCGGCGGACAAGCAGGGTTTGCTAAAGGAATTGCCGCCATGGCTTGAATGAGCGGTGATTTATTGTGCGGCGACATGATGCGCCGCTGTTGAAGTAAAAAGGCTTGGCGAAATTTCAAGGAGGGCTGGTCCAATATAATGGCCACCGAATCTAACGAGGGCGCAGCGCCTTTCTGGAATGAGCCGCTTGAGGCGCTGCTCTCCCGCCTTGATGCTCGCCGCGACGGTTTGACACAGGACGAGGTCGAGCCGCGCAGGCAGCGCTTTGGGCCGAACTTGATAAAACCGCGTCCTCGCCGCACCGCGCTGCGCCAATTCTTGGCGCGGTTCCGCAATCCGCTGGTCGTCTTGCTCATCGGCGCGGGCGCCGTCTCCGCCCTGACCGGTGATCGGACCAGCTTCATCATTATTACCCTGATGGTGATCGGCAGCGTTGCGCTGGACTTCGTGCAGGAATACCACGCCGGCCGGGCGGCGGAGCGCCTGCGGCAGTCGGTGGCAGTGCGCGTTTCGGTCTTGCGCGGCGGGAAAACCTGCGAGATTCCGGTCGCGGAATTGGTGCCCGGCGACCTGTTGCTGCTCTCTGCCGGCGATTTGGTCCCCGCGGACGGACGGGTGATAGAGGCCCGCGATTTCTTCGTCAACCAATCCTTTTTGACCGGGGAATCCTATCCGGTGGAAAAGCATGCGGTCGATCTTGCCGCGAGCGCAGCGGACATGGCGGACGCCGGAAATGCGGTGTTCATGGGAACATCCGTCATCGGCGGCAGCGCACGGGTGCTGGTTTGCCGCACCGGAACGGGCACTGCCCTCGGCGACATCGCCGAGAGCCTCAACAAGCAAGCGCCGCCCACTGCCTTTGAGAAGGGCACGCGGCAATTCGGCTTGCTGATCATGCGGCTCACCATGCTCCTGGTGTTATTCGTCTTGCTGGTAAATACATTCTACCATCGGCCCTGGCTGGAGACCTTTCTGTTCGCGGTCGCGCTCAGCGTCGGACTGACTCCGGAACTGCTGCCCATGATCGTCTCGGTCACGTTGGCGCGCGGGGCGCTGCGCATGGCGCGTAAAAAGGTGATCGTGAAACGGCTTCCCGCCATCCAAAATCTGGGGAGCATGGATGTGCTGTGTACCGACAAGACTGGCACGCTGACCGAGGCCCGCATTCGTCTCGAACGCCATGTCGACAGTTTGGGGCGCGACAGCCGGCGGGTATTGGAACTGGCCTATCTCAACAGCTATTTCGAGACGGGGCTGAAGAATCCCCTGGATGACGCCATCCTGGCGCATGAGGACATTGACGTCGGGGCATGGCATAAGATCGATGAGGTGCCGTTCGGCTTCGAGCGGCGGCGCATTTCGGTGCTGGTCGATAACGGCGTAAGACGGTTGCTGGTCGTCAAAGGCGCCCCCGAGGATATCCTGCGTCTCTCGACGCAGTTCGAGGCGGATGGTCCGGCCGCGCTCCGATCACTGGATGGAGACGCGCGGCAAGCCGTTTATGCACAGTTCGAGGCGCTGAGCCGTGAGGGATTCCGCGTCCTGGGGATCGCGACGCGCGAGGTCGGGCCGGATCATGCCCATGCCATCGTCGATGATGAAAGCGAACTGGTATTCGCGGGCTTCGCCGCCTTTCTCGATCCGCCCAAGGCCAGCGCCGCGGAGGCGGTGAACAAGCTGGCCCGCTGCAACGTTGCGATCAAGGTCGTGACCGGCGATAACGAATTGGTCACGCAACATGTCTGCGGGCAACTCGGGTTGACCGTCACCGGCGTGCTGACCGGGGCCGAGATCGAGCAGATGGATGACCCCGTCCTGACAGTGCAGGCCGAGAAGGTGAATCTATTCTGCCGCGTCTCTCCGGCCCAGAAGAACCGCATTATCCTGGCCTTGAAGCGCCGCGGCCACACCGTTGGCTTTTTAGGCGACGGCATAAACGACGCCCCTTCCCTGCAAACCGCGGATGTCGGCATTTCGGTGGACAGTGCGGTCGACGTGGCCAAAGCCGCCGCCGATATGATCCTGTTGGAACATGATCTCGATGTATTGCACTACGGCGTACTGGAGGGCCGCCGCACCTTCGGCAACATCATGAAGTACATTATGATGGCGACGAGTTCCAATTTCGGAAATATGTTCAGCATGGCGGGCGGGGCGCTCCTTTTGCCGTTTCTGCCGATGCTGCCGATTCAGATACTGCTCAATAATTTTCTCTATGACGCCTCCGAGGTGGCCATCCCGATGGATGCCGTGGATGCCGAGTATCTCGAAAACCCCCGGCAGTGGGATATGGGTTTTATCCGGAATTTTATGCTTACCATCGGTCCGGTCAGCTCAGTGTTCGACTTTCTGACTTTTTATATCCTGCTGAAGGTGTTTGCTGCGGACGAGGCGCTGTTCCATACCGGATGGTTTATCGAGTCGCTCGCCACCCAGGTGTTGGTGATATTCGTGATCCGCACCCGCCTCAATCCATGGGCCAGCCGTCCTCACCCCTTGCTGTTGCTTACCTCGCTGGCGGTGGTCGCGATCGCGGCGGCACTGCCGCTGACGCCGCTGGGGGCCTATTTTGGATTCGTTCCGCTGCCGCCGAAGTTCTTCTTGATTCTGGCGGCGATGGTCGTCGCCTATCTGCTCGCAGTGGAATGGATGAAGCGTCGCTTCTATCGGCATTTTGACGGCCGACCCCGCGCGCTTTCTTGAGGACGGCGTTATCTCAAAAGATGATGATTGCTCAACATAAAGAGGAGTATGACCGATAACCAAATCAGCGGTGTTTCAGACGTAATATATTTTATGCTATTACCCTAGAGATGAAACACCTCGTATTAACAACTCCTTCCTCTTTATGCCCTGTGGGTGCTGAAAGGGGGAAGGCTGGGATGGGGGTGAAATGGTTGGAATTACGCCACATTCTACCCCCACCCTAACCCTCTCCCTGCAAGGGGGAGGGGACTTAATCATCCGATGTATTTTGATGCCGGGTTAATAACAACCAGGGGTTAATAGTCGGTATAGATAATCAGGGAATGTGCATGAAGTTCAGCAGGGAAGTCTTAAAGCTTTACTTTTCCTTAGTGGGGATCATTTTCTCTACCGAATTCGGCATCATGATCATATTAGATTATGTGCTGGAGGTGCCGGAACCCTTCAACGGTTTGGTAGACGCCACTTCGCTAAGTTTCATCTCATCTTTAGGCATTCTTCCTTTACTGAGCCGTTATCGTCAGCGTGCCAGCAACGCCCTCTTGGCCATCGACATCGCCAACGAAGGCTATTGGCTCGTCGACAAGCAAGGCCGCTTTCTCGATGTCAACGAGGGGTATTGCCGGCTGATCGGCTACCGGCCCGATGAAATTCTCAAGATGAGAATCTCCGACCTGGAGGTGTCCGATGCGCCGGACGACGCCAGAAGGCGCATGCAGAACGTTATCCGTTTAGGCTATGACAAATTCGAGGCTCGCCACAGACACAAAGACGGCCGTCTTATCGACGTCGAAGTCTCGGTGTCCTATGTCAGCGTCGGTCATTTTGTCAGCTTTGTGCGGGACATCACCGAACGCAAAAAGATTCAGCGCGATTTGGAGGTGACCCATACCGCCCTCGACAAGGGTAAGGTTCCCTTGTATTGGGTAAACCCCCAGGGTCAGCTAATGGACGTCAACGATGGCGCTTGCCAAAGCCTAGGCTACAGCCGTGAAGAGCTCATAGGCAAGTTTGTCTGGGATTTAGACCCGAATTATCCACCCGAATCCAGGCCTCAGGCATGGGAAAAGCTCAAGAAAAGTGGTGTGCGTATCTTCGAGGCTCATCATCGCCGCAAGGACGGCACGATCTTTCCGGTGGAGGTAACGTCTAACTATGTGTCATTCGATAATAAGGAATTTAGCTTCTCGTTTGCACAGGACATCACCGAGAAGAAGGAGAGGGAAAGGCAAACTCGCTTTCTCACCCAAATTTACACCGCGCTGTTCCATACCAATCAGGCATTGTGGGAGTCGAGAAACGAAAAAGATTTGTTCGACAGCATCTGCCGCATCGCGGTCGATTACGGCGGAATGGCGATGGCCTGGATCGGCCGAGCGGACGAGGCGAGCGGCTTGATCAAGGCGGAGTCCCGCTATGGCAGCGGGTTGGAATACCTGGACGGCCTGGCGATTTCACCGCGAGACGATATGCCTACAGGCCGGGGACCGTCGGGCACCGCCTTTCGCGAAGGCCGATCCATCTTCATTCAGGATTTTTCCACCGATCCGATGACCGCGCCCTGGCGTGACCGGGCAAAACTCTATGGCTGGGGGTCGTCCGCTGCTCTCAGCATTCTGCGGGGCGGCAAGAGCCATGCGGTTGTCACTTATTATCACCGCGAGAAAAATGCCTTCAGCAAAGAGATTGTCGAGTTGTTGGTGGAAGTGGCGAGAGATATCGGCCATGCACTGGATCGTTTCGACCTTGAAGCGTCGAAAGAACGGGCGTTGCAATTCGTGGCGGAAAGCGCCAACCGCTATCATAAGATCATTCAAACCTCCTTGGATGGGTTTTGGATGGTCGATATGGACGGCCGGATACTCGAGGTGAACGAGTCCTATATCAGGCGCTCCGGCTACGCGCGCGAAGAACTTTTGCGATTGCGCATCCAGGATTTAGAAGCGTCGATGGACGATGCGCAGATCGGCGAGCGCCTCGAGAATTTAGTCGCTGTCGGCCATGCGCGATTCGAGACGAAACATCGCGCCAAGGACGGAACCCTCTGGCCCATCGAAGTCAGCGCCGGGTTTTTGCCCCAGGAGGATGGCCGCTTCTTCGGCTTCATGCGCGATATCACCGAGCGCCGCAGGGCTGAGGAAGAAATGCTCATTGCGGCTAGTGTCTTCGAGTCGCATGAAGCCATGATGGTGACGGATGCCGACAGCAATATCATCCGGGTGAACGAGGCCTTCACCAAAGTCACGGGCTACGCGGCGGAGGAAGTGGTCGGAAAGAATCCCCGAATTCTGCAATCCGGCCTGCATAGCAAAGGTTTTTATCGGGAGGTATGGGAGAGGATAAACCGCGAGGGGAGTTGGCAAGGCGAGATATTCGATAAGCGCAAGGGCGGTGAGATCTATCCCAAATGGCTGACCATCTCGAGAGTCAAGGACAGCCATGGACGGATCACGCACTACGTGGGCAGTTTTACCGACATCACCGAATATAAGGCGGCCCAGGAAAAAATCCTGAACCTGGCCTTTTACGATCAATTGACGGGTCTTCCCAACCGCCGCCTGCTGTTGGAGCGCCTGGAGCGGGCGCTGGCCGTCGGCGCGCGCAATCAGCGCTTCGGCGCGGTGCTGTATCTCGATATGGATCACTTCAAGACCATCAATGACACCCAGGGCCATGACTGCGGCGATGAAGTCCTGCAGGAGATCGCCAGGCGCATTCGCATCGCCGTGCGTCAGGAAGACACTATTGCCCGACTCGGCGGTGACGAATTTGTGGTACTCCTTGAAGATATCAGCGCGGATCAGGGGCAGGCCGCTGCGCAGGCCAAGCTGGTGGGAGACAAGCTACTGGATGTGCTGGCGAGGACCTACTACATAAGAGGCAAGGAATACCCCGGCTCGGTCAGCATCGGCGTGACCCTTTATCTCGGCCCTCACGAAGGCGTCCACGAGCTTCTCAAGCGCGCGGACCTGGCGATGTACGAGGCGAAGCGGGTGGGCCGCAATACCTTGCGTTTCTTTGATCCCGTCATGCAGGAGACGCTGGAAAAGCGCACGCAGCTTGAATTCGACCTGCGCCACGCCTTGGAAGAGCATCAATTCCTGCTTTATTACCAGAAACAGGTCGAGAGCAGCGGCCGCACGATCGGGGCGGAGGTGTTGTTGCGCTGGATGCACCCGCAGCGCGGATTGGTGTCCCCGCTGAAATTCATTCCCTTGGCCGAGGAGACCGGCCTCATCGTACCCATCGGGAGGTGGGTGCTGGAGGAAAGCTGCCGCCGGCTCAGGGCCTGGGGAGGGAATGAAAAAACCAAGCACCTGGTTCTGTCCGTAAATATCAGCGCCCGGGAATTCAAGCAGGCGGATTTCGCCGATAACGTCAGGGAGATATTGATGCAAACGGGCATCAATCCGTCCTTGCTGTACTTGGAGATCACCGAGAGCATGCTGCTGGAAAACATGGAAGAATTCATCTGCAAGATGAAACGGCTGCGGGAAATGGGGATTTCCTTTGCCCTTGACGACTTCGGCACGGGATATTCCTCGCTGTCCTACTTGAAGAGACTGCCCATCAATCAGCTCAAGATAGACAGGAGTTTTGTGAAGGACCTGGGGGTGGATAAAAACGACGAGGCCATCGCGCAGACTATCATCCAGATGGGCAAAACCTTGGGGATGGAAGTCGTTGCGGAAGGCGTGGAGACGCACGCGCAGAGCGAGATGCTCAAGCAATTCGGCTGCCATAGCTATCAGGGCTATCTATTCGGCAAGCCGGTGGCGGTGGAAGAGTTCGAACGAGGACTGTAACCCCGGCTATCAGCGATGATGTTATGATGGTCTTCCCGGACGGAGTGTGTCATGTACGCGCCCTTGCCTGTCCGGCGCCACTAACACATCAACACGCGTATGACGGCATGATATGCCATGGCCAAGATAAAGACAGTCTATCGCTGCAGTGAGTGCGGCGCTGAATCGCCGAAATGGGTGGGGCAGTGTCCGGACTGCGGCGCCTGGAACACCCTGGTCGAGGGGATGGTCGCGGCCGCGACGCGCGGGCGTGCGGCGCGCTTGAGCGGTTACGCCGGTGAAGCCATGGGCGAACCGGTGGTGAAGTCCCTGTCGGAGGTGGAGCCGCACCGCGATATCCGTATTCCTTCCGGCATGAGCGAATTGGATCGGGTATTGGGCGGCGGCCTGGTGCTGGGCTCGGTGGTGTTGATCGGCGGCGATCCCGGCGTGGGCAAGTCCACGCTGCTGTTGCAGACTCTGGCCACTCTCAGCGCTACATTGCCGGCCCTGTACGTGACCGGCGAAGAATCCCTGGAGCAGGTGAGCCTGCGGGCGAGACGCATGCACTTGCCCGCGGGCAAGCTGCGTCTGCTCGCCGATACGCAAGTGGAACCCATCTTGGCTCACGCGGCGCAGGAGCGACCGCGGGTGATGGTGATCGACTCCATTCAGACCTTATTTACCGAATTTTTGCAATCGGCGCCGGGCAGCGTGGCCCAGGTGCGCGAGAGCGCCGCGCAGTTGGTGCGTTATGCCAAGCAGACCGGCACCGCCTTGTTCCTGGTGGGGCATGT
>Ga0153916_10001376_pt1 | contig 17401 bp, 17 predicted proteins | sample Opewatmetagenome_FD_109642 | JGI IMG/M metagenome (GOLD analysis project Ga0153916, IMG submission 109642) | Freshwater wetland microbial communities from Ohio, USA - Open water 3 Core 3 Depth 4 metaG | ecosystem: Environmental > Aquatic > Freshwater > Wetlands | place: USA: Ohio, Lake Erie... | reverse complement strand
GCGAACGACATAACCAGCAGCAGCAACATGCTCAGGAAAGTCTTGCCGCCGAAAGTGAGGCCCCGCTGGAGGGAGCCGCCGCCCCGCCATAACGCGACGCCGACTAAGGCCGCGAGAATTATCCCCATCGTAATAGTCGCGATTTTCATTAAACGTTCTCCCCGCGTCGTACGCCGTAGCGCCGACAACGTCGCAAGATTCTAAAACCCGCGCCAACTCAGGCCTCGGGCCCCCATAATACGTCACAAGGCGAGCGCGCCATATAATATTGTATATCCGCCGTCGCCCCGATTCAGTTAATTACGCCGACGCCAGCACTCCGCACAGCCGGTCTATGTCGGCCTTCGTTCTCTTCTCCGTCACGGCCACGAGCAGGCAATCGCCGTACTCCGGGTAGAACCGGCCGAGCGGCAAGCCCGGGTCCACGCCCTTCTTAAGGCACGCGGTGCGAACTTTTTCGGCGCCCTTCGGGCACCGCAATACGAACTCGTTGAAGACCGGCTCTTCGAAGACCATTTCGTATCCGGCCACCTCGGTAGTATTGTACTGGGCGTAGGCGGCGTTCTGGACGTTTTGGCGCGCGAGGGCGACAAGGCCGGTGCGCCCGACGAGCGAGAGGTAGATGGTAAACGTCGTCGCGGCCAGGGCGTGGTTGGTGCAAATATTCGACGTCGCTTTTTCGCGGCGTATGTGTTGCTCGCGCGTTTGGAGCGTCATGACGTACCCCGGCTTGCCTTCGACGTCCTTCGTTTTGCCGATAAGGCGCCCGGGCATTTGACGCACGAATTCTAGCCGCGTCGCGAAGAAGCCGACGCCCGGGCCGCCGAAAGAAGGCGCTAAGCCGAAGCCCTGCCCCTCGCCCACGACGACGTCGGCGCCGAATGCCCCGGGCGGCGCCAGCGCCGCCAGCGCCATCGGCTCGGCCACCGCGACGACGAGGAGCGCGCCCTGGCGGTGAACGACGTCGGCTACCTCCGCCAGCCCCGTCTCCACCAAGCCGAAGAAATTCGGGTATTGCATCACGAAACACGCGGCGCCCCCCAGCGAGCCAGTCAGGCGGTTGAGGTCGACGGTGCCACCCGGCTCGTACGGCGCGCAGCACGGCAGCGTCGCCGCCTCGACGCCCGGGATATAGGAGAGATAAGTTTCGACCACCCGCCGGTATTCGGGATGGAGGTTGGGCGCCATGACGACTTGCGAGCGGCCTTCCTAAGCCGCAGGCACATAAACGCCGCCTCCGCCGCCGCGGTCGCGCCGTCGTACATCGACGCGTTCGCCACGGCCATCCCGGTGAGGGCGGCGACGTACGTCTGGAATTCGAAAATAACGGCCAACGTCCCCTGGCTGACCTCCGGTTGGTACGGCGTATAAGCGGTGTAGAATTGACTTTGACCGGCCAGGTGTTTCACGGCCGCCGGGACGAAGTGGTCGTAGCAGCCCGCGCCGAGGAACGAGATGCGGTCGTACCGGTTCGCTTCGGCCAGCGCCGCCATATGGCGGCTTAGCGCCGGTTCCGCCAGCGGCTTCGGCAAATCGAAGTCGGCCCGCAGAAGCTCCGCCGGCAAAGGCTTAAAAAGCTCGTCGACGGCGCCCACGCCGAGCTCGGCGAGCATCTCCCGTTCGGTTTCGTCGTCGTAGGGAACGTACGCCATTACGGTCCTCCTCCAACGAACGCGGCTTTTGGAGCGCTAAACAAAACGAGGGGCCGCAACCCCTCGCCGGTGAGGAAGAGCGGCCAGCCGACGGCCGACCGGCCCGGCGCGCCCGATATCATTACTCTCCGATAAATTCTTTGTATTCCGCCGCGGTCTTAAGGTTTTCCACTTCCGAGGAATCTTTTAACTGGATTTTAACGAGCCAACCGTCGCCGTAACAGTCGCGGTTGACCAAAGCCGGCTCCCGGGTGGCAGCGTCGTTCACTTCGACGACCTTTCCCGAAAGGGGCGCGTAGAGGTCGGAAGCGGCCTTAACCGATTCCACGACGCCGAACTCGGCGCCGGCCTTCACTTCCGCGCCGAGTTCCGGCAGCTCCAAATAAACGATGTCGCCCAACTCGGACTGAGCGTGGTCGGTAAGGCCTACGGTCGCGACGCCGCCCTCGACTTTGGCCCACTCGTGCGTTTCGCTGTAACTCAGGTCCTCGGGATACACCCATGGCTCCTTTCCTGTGACGGCCCCTACTTCCCGCCGATAAGTTTTAAAAAAGGCGTCTCCACGACGCGCGCCAATCGCGGTTTATCGCGCACGGTGACGAATATTTCGGTCCCGACCTGGTCGTGCGGCAAGTCGAGGTACCCCAAGCCTATATTCGCGCGCAGGCTGGGCGAATACGACCCGGAAGTGACGCGGCCGATATTTTTCTCGTCTACGTTTATTATGGTGTAACCGTGCCGCGGGATGCCGGGGTCGACCATGACGAAACCGGATAATCTGCGTTTTAAACCTTCTCCTTTTTGTTCGACTAAAGCCCCCTTACCGATGAAATCGCCCTTATCGAGCTTGACGGTCCAACCGATGCCGGCCTCAAGCGGCGTCGTATGTTCGTCGATGTCGTTGCCGTATAAACAATACTTCATCTCCAACCGAAGCGTATCCCGGGCGCCGAGGCCCACCGGGACGCCGCCGATCGCGGTCGTAAGCTCGAAGAGAACGTCCCACACTTCGCCGGCGCGTTCGCCGTCTACGTATACCTCGAAGCCGTCCTCGCCCGTATACCCCGTTCTCGAAAGTCGAACCGGGATGCCGTCCAAAACCGAGAATCGAAATTCATAGTAACGGAGTTCGCCCAGGTCCTCGCTTAAAGCCTCGGACACCACCGTCTCGGACTGCGGCCCTTGCACCGCGATGAGCGCCGTCTCGAGCGACTTGTCCTCAACCTTCAAACCCTTAGGTAGGTGGCCCTTAATCCACGCGTAGTCCTTCTGGACGTTCGTGGCGTTCACGACGAGCATATACTTTTCGTCGGCGTCGCGGTAGACCAGGATATCGTCGACGATCCCGCCTTCGGGGGTGCAAATCGGCGTATACAACGCCTTCCCCAGCTTAAGTTTGTCCACGTTGTTGGTGACGAGTTTGTCCAGCGCCGCGGGGGCGCCCTTGCCCGAAACGTAGACCTCCCCCATATGGCTCAGGTCGAAGATGCCGGCGTTCTCCCGCACCGTGAGGTGCTCGTCAATAATGCCGGAATATTGCACCGGCATAAAGAAACCCGCGAACTCGACCATCTTGCCGCCGAGCGATACGTGCTTGTCGTAGAGCGGGGTCTTGATTGCCTTATTCATACGGACGTCGCCCTTTACAACGATTTGAGTGCTTCGGCCATACGGCCTATCGCTTTCTCGATATTTTTGACGGAGTTGGCGTACGAGAACCTGATATAACCCTTGCCGTACTCGCCGAAGGAGGTGCCGGCCAGACACGCTACCCCGGCTTCTTCCAGGAAGTAATCGGCGAGCCACTTCTCATTTTTGCCGGTGCCCGTAATATTGGGGAAGACGTAGAACGCACCCCTGGGCTTGTTGCATTTAATACCTTCCAGCGAATTCAAACCTTTTACTATGACGTCGCGCCGCTCGCGGAACGCCTCCACCATCTTCCGCGAGTCGTCCTGCGGCCCCGTAAGGCCCTCGATACCGGCGATCTGCGAAAATGAACACGTACACGAGTTGGAATTAGTCATAAGGCGGGTTATGTGGGGCGCCAGCTCGGCGGGCATCGCGCCCCACCCCAAACGCCATCCCGTCATAGCGTACGTCTTCGAATAACCGTCGATAATAACGGTCCGTTCCTTCATGCCCGGGAAGCTCGCTATGGAGTGGTGTTCCCCCTCGTATATGGTGCGGTTATAAACCTCGTCGGAGAGCACTATGACGCCGCGCTTGATGGCGAGCTCGGCGACGGCCTCGAGGTCCTCTTTCGAGAGCACGCCGCCGGTGGGATTTTGCGGGGAATTGACGATTATCATTCGCGTCTTAGCCGTTACGAGCGACGCGAGCTCGTTCACGTCCAGCCGAAAGTCGAGGTCCTCGCGCAACCGTATCGGCACGGCCTTGCCGCCGATAAAATTTATCATGGATTCGTAGATGGGGAATCCGGGGTTGGGGTATATTACTTCGTCGCCTTCCTCGACGCAGGCGAGGATGATGAAGAACATTATGGGCTTAGCACCCGGGACGACCACGATTTCGTCGGGGGAATAATCCAGCTTCCAATACTGTTTCACGTACGCCGAGATGGTCTGGCGGTGTTCGGGAAGGCCGGCGCTGGGGCCGTAATGGGTCCATCCCTGGTCTAGAGCTTTCTTGGCCGCCTCCCTGATATTGACCGGCGTATCGAAATCGGGTTCGCCGATTTCAAGGTGGATGATGTCGCGCCCTTCACGTTCGAGTTGCTTAGCCTTAGCTAAAACCTCGAAAGCCGTCTCGGTACCGAGCCGGCTCATCCGCTTCGCGATGTACATGACGTTCTCCTATCGGTTAAGGAACGTAAAAGCTAATGAACTCGCGCGGAAACAACGCCCTAGATTAGGCCAAAAACTACCACACGGTAGTTTGAAAGTCAAGATTGATTTTGGAAACAACTCGCGTGGTGCCTAAACGGAACCCCGCCCCCGATTCCAACTAGCCGAAGGATAAAAATGGATTATGGGCCCTCTCCTCGCCCACCGTCGTGGGCGGGCCGTGGCCGGGGAACACGTCGGTCGTTGCGGCCAGCGTCAGGATTTTGGTCCTGACGGAGGATAGGAGCACCTCCTCGTCGCCGCCGCACAAGTCCGTTCGGCCGATGGAGCCGGCAAAAAGCGCGTCGCCGGTGAACACGATGCCGGCGCCCACGAGCGAGATGCTGCCGGCGGTGTGGCCCGGCGTACTGACGACTTTCAGGCCCGCGCCGGCCACCTCGTCGCCTTCGCGCAGGAGCACGTCCGCCGGCGGCGACGCGGCGTAATATTCCTGGAACAACGCGACGGCCTCCGGCCCGATGATAAGCGCGTCCTGACGGTGGAGGGATTGGGCGCCCGGGCCGAGGTACGGGGCGTCGCCTTCGCCGATGCATATCGGAACCCCCAAAAGCGCCTTGAGGGCGCCGTTGGCGCCTATGTGGTCGAGATGGCCGTGGGTATTAATTATGGCCACGGGCTCGAGCTCGAGCGCCCGCAGGTGGCCGGCTATCTCGTCGGCACTTGCGGCCGGGTCGATCACGACGGCGTATTTGCCGTCGCACGAATAGAGGTAGCAGTTCGTGGCCACCGGCCCGAGTTGAAGGGTTTCGATAAGCATAATTTCATATTAATATTCCTGATGGCGGCTGTCAACGTTGCCGCGCTGCCCTGGCCGGCCATATCCGAATTATAGTTGACAAACGTTCGAGACGCTGTTACGATAAAAATAGATGAGGTTAAAAAAATAAAAATGCTATTATGACGTAAATATTTCGACGCGTAAGACGCGACCCGGGTCGGCTGCCAGCCGGCCTTATAAAATATAAATAATGGCGCCAGAATCCCGATTTGACATATCCGAGGAGAGTCGGGGCCGGATCTTCACGCTCGACAAAGGCCACCTCTTGCGGCTCGTCGGCATCCGCGCCATCTACGCCGTCGGTTACGGCGACGTAGGCTCGAGCATTTACTACGCCCTCGGCGTCACGGCCCTCTTCGCCATGGGCGCGGCGCCGCTAGCTATCGGCGTCGCGGGCTTGTTCTTCGTCTTCACGGTCCTCACCTACGCCGAGCTTTCCGCGGCCCTACCCGAGGCCGGCGGCTCGAGCGTCTTCGCCCGGCGGGCGTTCCACTCGGACGCGATTTCGTTCATCGCGGGTTGGGCGCTGTTGCTGGACTACGTCGTCACCATCGCCATTTCGGCTTACACCGTCCCGCCCTACCTCGGCTTTTTCTTTCCCATCCTCCGCACGCCGATGGGCCACTTCGCCGCGTCCGCTACCCTCATCACGTTGCTTACTTCCTTGAACGTAGTCGGGCTCAGAGAATCCACCACTTTCGCCTTCCTCCTCGCGTTATTCGACATCGTTACGGAGCTCGCGCTGATCGTCATCGGCTTCGTCGCCTTCGTAAATCTACCGACGCTCGTTACCCAACTCACTATCGGCACGCACCCGACGTGGCACCAATTTATTTACGGCATAACGATCGCGATGGTCGCCTACACCGGCATCGAAGCCTCGAGCCAGATGTCCGGCGAGGTCCGAAACCCCGGCAAGACCATCCCCCGCGGCATGCTCTTAACGATGGCCACGGTCCTATTTATGTATATGGGCATCGTCCTGGTCGCGATCTGCGCTATGCCTTTCGGCCCGGGGCCCGACGGCGTCTGGTCGAGCACGCTCACGGTGAAATATCTGGAAGACCCCATCGCCGGCATCGCCGGGCAAATGCCGATCTTCGGTAAATACCTGGCCCCCTGGATCGCGGTGTTGGGGGCTACGGTATTGACCATCGCGACCAACGCCGGCGTCATCGGCGCCTCCCGCCTCTCATATTCTATGGGCGGCCATTTCCAACTCCCGGCCTTCTTCTCGCGGCTCCACCGCCGCTTTAAGACGCCGTACCTCAGCTTGGCCACCTTCTCGGGTATAGCCATCCTGGTTATCTTCTTCGGCAAGAAGTTGACGTACCTCGCCGACCTATACAACTTCGGCGCCATGCTCGCCTTCGCCCTCGCGCATGCCTCGCTCCTGGGGATCCGGTGGCGCGAGCCGAAGCTCGAGCGGCCCTTTAAATTAAAACCTAATATCCGCATCGCCGGCCGGGAGTTCCCCATAACGGCCCTTCTAGGGCTCGTCAGTATATCCGCCTTATGGGTGACGTTGGTCCTTACCCACCCCTTCGGCCGGACGATGGGCTTCTTGTGGATGTTCGCGGGCCTCGGCATGTATTATTGGTACCGGCGCCGGAGTAAGATCCCCGCCGGGAGGGCCGTCGCCGTCGAGGAGGTCTCTTTTCCCGAATACTGCCCCTTTAAAATAAAAACCCTTCTCCTGGCGGTCAAATCGCTCTACCGCTGCGAGGTTGCCGATACGGCATTTAAGATCGCGAAGGAGGACAACGCGACCGTCGTCGTTCTCAACGTCATCGAGATGCCCGCGGCGCTCCCGGTGGAGACTTTCCTCTACGATAAATTTAGCGCCGCGGAGGACGTGCTTCACAAGGTCTGGGCGGTGGGGACCGAGCACGGCATCCACGTCGAGACCCGCCTCGTCCAGTCGCGGCACGCCGGCGAGACGATATGCGAGACCGCCCGGGAGGTCGGCGCCGACTTGATCGTCATGGGCGCGTCGGACCGGTGGCACAAAGACCTCCCCTTCCCCACCACTACCGTCGAGTACGTCCTCAAGAACGCGCCCTGCGTCGTCTGGGTCGCGACCGTCCCTTCTTAGCAAAAACGCTTAAAAGGTAAAGCTAAGGCGCGCCGCCGGCGCGCCTTAGTCGTTACGTAGCGCGGCTTTACTATGAGCGCAGAGGCGCCTACCGTTTACCTCGTTTGACGGTCCAGGACAGGCCGTTCCCTATTTGCAGAACCGCGGTCGCCGCGGCGTCGTGTCGGGCACGAAGCCACGCGACAAAAGGCGCCGTCGCGTCGGCGTGCGAGAGGACGTTGTCGGCTGCGAGCGACGCGCCGGCGGCAAGCCTCGGCCAGAGCAACTCGCCGTAGGCGACGTACTCCTCCTTCTCGCCGTCGACGAAGGCGAGGTCAAACGGCCCGTCCAGGCCGGCGAGAGTCTCCCGCGCGTCGCCCGGGCGCAGGTCGACGAAAGCCGCGACGCCGGCCCGGGCAAAGTGCCGCCGCGCCACGTCTATTATGGCGGCGTTGCGCTCGAGAGTCACGACGGCGCCGCCGGTCGCCGCGCACGCCCGCGCCAGCCACAGCGTCGAATATCCCGCGCTCGTGCCGACCTCTACGATGCGCCGGGCGCGGGCCGCGAGGGCCAACAAGAAAATGAACGCCGCGGCGTCTGGGTGAAGGGAGCGGTAGCGCCGCTCGGACGGCAATTTCGCGCGCCGCTGGCGCTCGTTCTCCAGCCGGACCGCTTCCTCGACGGCCTGCCATGCGCTGAGGTCGAACTCGGTCATGTAGTGGGCATTCCGGCCGGGGCTACCTTCCTCCCCCGCAACGCGAAATGCGGGTATAAGTAACCTCGGCTCAGGTCAAACGTTTCAACGGCCAACCCCGCGTCTTCCATAACAACTTGATAATCGCGGCCGGAACGCAAATAAATCCCCGCCCCTTCCGTTAAGCCGATAACCCGGACGGCCAGCCATTCCTGAAAGGCGCACCAACGCCGTTTCCAACCGGGTTGGTCCGTCATCTCTTTAATAATAATGTAACCGCCCGGGCGCAGGCGCGCCGCGGCCAGCCGTATCAACTCGTCCTGGCGCTCGGGCGCCAGTAAGTACAACATATCTACGACGGCGACGACGTCGAACGGGCCGTGCCTTTCGACGTAGGCGAACGCGTCGTCAAGCACGAACTTTATGCCGCGGCGGCCGGCGGCGGTCTTCCGGGCCGCGGCGATTTTGTTTTCGGCCGCGTCGACGCCGACGACGTCAAGTTCCGGTCGCCGCGCCTTCAGGACGTTGGCGAAGACGCCCGCGGAACAGCCGAGCTCGACGACGCTCCCGGCCCCGGGCGGGATTAGCGCGGCCACGCGCTCCAACGGCGCGGTCGCGTATCGCACGCGCGCATGGAGCTTTTGGCTTACGGTTAAACTTTTGTAGTAGGGAGCGACGTCGGCGTAAGGCATAACGCGCCAGGACGGCCTAAGCCGCGGCCTTCTCCTCCGGCAACTCCGCCATCGGCTTCTCGTCGGCCACGGGCGGCCCGGTACGCCAAACCCCGAATAATTTCTTGAAGCGCCGGACGAAAAGGAAGAGGAAGTTCTTAGTCCCGTCGCGCCAAAGCGACAACTTGGATTCGCCCCGGCGCGTGACGTAATGGAAGTGGATGGGGACCTCCCTCGTTCGTATATCGCCGCGGTTCTCGAAAACCTCAAGCTTAAATTCTTCCGAAAACGGCATGCCGTCGGAGGTGACGTTTACCCGCCCGAGTACGTCGCGCCTAAAACACCACATCCCGGATTGCGAATCGCGGACCCGGAACCAGTAGAGGAGTACGATGGCGAGGTTAAAAATCCGGTTCCCCACGTAGCGCAGGAAATAGTCGAAGCTCTCCTGCCAATCGGCGACGACGCGCCAGGCGCTGACGAAGTCAAGGTCGTCGGCGACGAGGGTGTCGACGAGATAAGGGATGGCGTTAACCGGGTACGTCGCGTCGCCATCCAAGGTACAGATAACGTCGCCGGCGGCTTGCGAAAGGCCCGACTTATACGCCCGGCCGTAGCCGGGACGCGCTTCGAAGACGACTTTGGCGCCCCCCGCGCGCGCCACGGCGCCGGTCCGATCGCTCGAGTTGTTGTCTACCACGATGATCTCGTCGACGAAGGCCGGCATATGGCGCAGACACTCGGCGACGCCCTCCTCCTCGTTATAGCAGGGCATGACGACCGATATCGTTAAGCCGTGGCGCATAACCCCGAAACGTTAACTCAATACCGCCGTTGGAGCAAGAAATAACTCGCCGTCCCCCACGCGCCTCCCGCCAAGCCGAAAGCCAACTCGAGCGGAAGGAAGGCCAGCGCGCCCGCCGCCATGGTCGCGCCGCGCTTGCTCAGGAATACTAACCAGCCGATATTCAGGACGTATATCGCGGCCAGCGTCGCGCCGGCGCCGATAGCGGCCGCCTCCCCCGCGAAGGGCGCCAACGCCGCCCAAAGTAAAAACAGCGCCGGCAGCGGCAGCGACAAGATAAAGGACGTCGGCACGGACGTGCGGTTGCCGCCGGCGCCGCGGCGCCTTCCCATTCTCAATATACATCGCGCCAGCGCCGCACCGCGCCGGAACCCGGTCGCTAACGCTTCCGCCGTGCCATATACCTTCCTATGTTCTACTTCAATGCCTTTTTCAAGGACGACGCGGGCGCCGCGGGCCGCGAGGGCCCGGCCGAACGCGGTATCCTCAACCGACGGCTTTTTGTAACCTTCGTCCATACCCCCTGCCGCCAGAAATACGTCTTTCTTGATAGACGCGCAACTCGTGTAAAATAAGTCCACCCGCCGCGGCAATATTAAATAAGTGAAGCGCATCCATAGGTTTTTATATCTGCTCGCGAAATTGGGCAGGTCCGGCAATTCGGCCTCGACCCCCAAAACCGCGTCCACGTCGTCGCCGTAAGCATCGCCCACCCGCTGGAATATATCCCCCGGCACAAAGACGTCGGCGTCTATAAATAGAATTACCGCGCCCCGGGCGGCCCGGGCGCCGGCGTTGCGCGCGCCCGCGGGGCCGGGGGCGCCGTCATTAGGCACGAGCCGAAGCCTGTCGCTCGCCGGAAAAGCCGCCAACGAATCGTCGGCCACGCCGTCGTCCACGGCCACTACCTCGCCGGACGGCGGCGACGCCTCGAGGGCCGTTTTCACGACCTCTCTCGCCGACGCCGAGCCATCCCCCACCGGCACGACGACGGATATATCGGCGGCCTTGTACGCCATTCGTTATCGCGGCCTGATGCCGGCCGGCGCCAATATTAAAGGCGGTCCGCGGAATACTTTCCGTGGCGACGATTCCGTGTTAAACTTTATTAAAATCGGTAAAGCCATATGTCCGAGGCTTCGAAAATATTCGCGCTGTTCGGCGATCCCGTCAAGGATTCGTTATGCCCCGTAGTCCTCAACGCGGCGTTTACGGCGGCAGGCTATAATTGGCCGTACGTGCCGTTCCGGGCGAACGAGGAGACGTTAGCCTGCCTGTTCGAACGGCTTAAACGAGAAGGCCTGGCCGGCGCGAACGCGGCTTTCCCTTGCCAGGAGGCCGCCGTCGCTTTGTGCACCCGACTTTCGGCCGAAGCCGAATTGTTGGGCGCGGTGGATACCGTCCGACTGAGCGCCGATGCCGTAGAAGGTTTCCATACCGCCGTCGACGGCTTCGCTCGTTCCCTCGACGAGCTGGCGCTGAATTTCGCGGGCGAGCCGGTATTAATATTGGGAGCGGGCGCCACCGCTCGAGCTTCCGGCGTTGCGCTCGAGCAAGGCGGCGCTTCCGTCACCTATGCCGCGCGAGACCTGACGCGGCCGCGGCCGGGCGTCTCGACGCGGGCCACCGTAATCCGCGCCGCCGACGCCGACTTTTTCCTCGCGGAAAAAAAGCCCGCGGCGGTGGTCAACGCCGCGCCCCCGGAGGGAACAACCGAAACGCCCTTGGCCATAGACTACGCCGCCATACCCAGCGGGTGTTTCGTATACGACCTTAGCTACGGCCGCCCGACGCCGTTATTGGAAGCCGCGGCCGCGCGAGGCCTACGCCACGCCGACGGCACAACCATGTTCCTTTACCGGAGCGCGCGCGCTTTCGAGATATGGACCGGCTCTCAAGCGCCGCTTCACGCTATGCGCCGGGCCGCGACGGCCGAACTCCGGAAGCGCGAACTATAAGGAAGTTCATCCCCCGCTCATCACCCGCGCCCACGCGACGATTTCAGCGACGACCTGAGCCGGCGCAACGTCATCGGCTAGCATCTACGCCCGCCCCTTGTCACGCGCGCATCGTCGCGCCGCCGCCGGTATGCGTATCGAAGCCGCGCCGGTTCCGAACGGCGTGAGGTTACCATACCGCACCGACGGGTGTCAACCGGACGACGAACGCTTAAATCGGCGACAGGCCGCCCGCCGCGCCGCGGCTTTAATGGGCGCTTGCCGCGGCACGGCCGTTGTGGTATTATTTCTAATTAAATCGGAGGTTCGACGATGGAAGATTTAAGCGACCTCGAGCAACGGCTGGAAAAACTCACCCGCGCCGTGGCCGACGTGCGCGACGGCCTTTGACGCCGCTAAGGCCGCCAACCGCATCGTCGACCTCGAGGAAAGAGCGGCCGCGCCGGACCTTTGGGAAGACCGAAGCCAAGCCCAAAATCTGCTCGCCGAGTTAAGCCGGCTCAAAAAACGGACCGAGGCGTTGGCATCGGTCGAAAAGAAATTGGAAGACCTCGACGTTTTCTACCAGCTTTGCCTGGACGAACAAGCCGCTTGCGGCGACCTCGCCCGCGAACTCGCGGAGGCCGAAGAGGAGGTCGAACGACTCTCGTTGTTGACGTTCCTCGCCGGGCCGTACGACGCGTCGGACGCCATAGTAGAGGTCAAGCCCGGCGCCGGCGGCGTTGACGCCGCCGACTGGGCCGAGATGTTGCTCAGGATGTACTTGAAGTGGGCCGAAGCGCGCGGTTATCGGTGCGACGTCTTGGCCGCCGAAGTCGCGGAGGAAGCGGGCTTAAGGCTCGCCACGTTCGAGGCGCGCGGCGACTACGCTTACGGCTATCTGAGTTGCGAGGCCGGCGTCCACCGGCTGGTTCGGATTTCGCCGTTCGACCAAAAAAGCCGGCGCCATACGTCGTTCGCGAACGTCGCCGTATGGCCCAAGCTCGACCAAACGGTGGTAGTCGAGATCGACGAAGACGACCTCAAAGTGGATACGTTCCGCTCGTCCGGGCCCGGCGGCCAGCACGTGAACGTTACGGACTCGGCCGTGCGCATCACCCACCTCCCCACCGGGACCGTGGTGAGTTGCCAAGCCGAGCGCTCGCAACACCTCAACCGCTTACGGGCGATGGAAGTGCTGCGGGCCAAGCTCTATCGCCTAAAAGAAAGCGAACAACGGGCGCGGCTCGAGGACCTCAAAGGCCCCAAGCGAGATATCGCGTGGGGCAATCAAATACGCTCGTACGTCCTCTTCCCGTATCAACTCGTCAAAGATTTACGGACCGGCTACGAAACCGCCAACGTGGACGCGGTCCTCGACGGCGGCCTGGACGAATTGATCACCGCCTCGTTGAAATGGCGCGGGACGAAGGGAGGAAAGGATTGCCGGCCCGGCCTAAAATAACCGCCGCTTTCCGCCTGGGCGCCGTCGCTTCCGCGCTGTTGGCCATCGCCGGTTCGGCCGCGGGGGTCGAGAATCTAGTCGCCCCGGCGTACCCCTCCGACACCCGCGACAAGCCGCTGCGCGTAAACGCCTTAGTGGACGGTCAACTCGACGCCGGCAAACCCGCGGCCGCCGCGGTCCTGTATAACGACGGCCCGCGCGCGTTCGGGGACGCGGCCGCGGCGGCTTTCGCAAAGTGCACGTTCGAAGCAGGCCGCAGCCGCGCCACGGTTTGGTACGTCTTCCGGTTGATGCAGGATACGGAGGCCGTCGACGTTTCCCTCGACCGGGACCGGGAGCTCGACGCCGGGCCGGAGCTGGTCGAATACGTGGCGCCGGCGTTTCCGCCGGGCGCGCCGTCGTTAACGACCGAGGTATCGCTCAATTTATTCATCGGCCCCGACGGCAACGTCTGGTACGCGGAGCAAGGCGGCGACGGCGCCGACCCCCTATACGTCGAACGGGCGCTAGCCGCGGCGCGCCGATTTAAGTTCCAACCGGCGATGCTGAACGGGGAAACGACCGCGACGTGGTATCAGTTCGTAATAGAATTCAAATAAATCGAAAAAAAACCGCAAGCGGGTGGCATCGTGCGCAAAATACTAATATCGTTGACCCTCGCCGCCGCGGCCGCGGCAGGCCAAGAAGGCTTCGTTCCCGCCCAACCGATACGCGTCGAGCCGTTGGGCGAAATAGACGTTAAGCCGGGGGCCGTATTCGCCGACACGGTAGTATTAAAACTCACCGTTGACGTCAACGGCGGCGTGGCGGCCGCGGAGGTGTGGTCGTCGTCCGGCGACGATGCCATAGACGCCGCGGCGTTGGCGGCGGCTAAGAAATGCCTCTTCGCGCCGGCCACCCAGGACGGCGTCCCCGTCGAATCCTACTACCAAATTTACTACCGCCTGTCGGCGTACCGGACGCGCGAATACCTGAGCGCCGAGGAAAAAGCCGGGACCGCCGAAAAACCCGGGACCGCCGAAAAACCGCCCCCCAAGGAAGACGATGGCGGAAGAGACTAAAAGCCTGCGAGACATCCGTTATGATAAGCTCAAGCGGCTGCGGGAACGAGGCGTGGACCCGTACCCTACGGCGTCGGCGCGGAGCCATTCCATACGGGGAGTCATCTCGGCCTTCGAACAGCTCGGAGGCAAGGAGGTCGCGGTGGCGGGCCGCGTCACGGCGCTTCGCACCCACGGCAAAGCTTCCTTCGCCGACGTCGCCGACTTTTCCGGCAAGATACAATTGTATTTTAAATCGGACCTGCTGGGCGAACGATACGAACTCTTCGCCCTCCTGGACCTGGGCGACTACGTCGGCGCGGCGGGTAAAGTATTCAAGACCCGGACGGGCGAGATATCGGTAGCGGTCGAACGGCTCGACGTCCTCGCCAAGGGGCTCCGCACGCCGCCGGTGGTAAAGACCGAAAAGACCGCCGAGGGCGACGTCGTCCACGACGAATTCGGGGACCCCGAGAAGAGATACCGTCAGCGCTACCTCGACATGATGGTCAACGAGCCGGCGCGCGCCTGCGTCCTCGCGCACGCCCAGTTCTTGCGGGCCGCGCGGCGATACATGGAGCAACGGGGTTACGTCGAGATCGAGACGCCTATCCTCCAACCGCTTTACGGCGGCGCCAACGCCCAACCCTTTACGACGTACCACCGCGATTTGGAAACGGACCTCTACCTTCGCATCGCCGACGAACTCTACCTCAAGCGGCTGCTCGTCGCCGGCTTCGAAAAGGTTTATGAAATCGGCAAGGACTTCCGCAACGAATCCATCGACCGGACCCATTACCCGGAGTTCACCATGCTCGAGGCGTACGAGGCCTTCGGCGACTACCGGACGATGATGGCGCTGACCGAAGGGCTCGTGGTCGCGGCGGCCGAAGAAATCCGGGGGACGCTCAAGCTCAGCTACCAGGGCCGGGAACTCGACCTTACGCCCCCCTGGAAAGAGATGCCGATGGTGGCAACCCTCGACGAACGAATGAAAAAATTCGGCGTCGACGACGTGCTGCGTTGCGACGAAAAAAAACTGGAAGCCATCTTACGCGGCGGCGAATTCGCCCCATTATGGCCCAAGGTCGAAGGCCGTTGGTCTCGCGCCCGGGCGTTGGACGTCCTCTTCGACGCGCTGGTCGTCCCGGAACTTTGGGAGCCGACGTTCGTCACGGATATCCCCGGGGACCTCTCGCCCCTCGCCAAACGGCAACGCGTAAACCAGGCGCTCGCCGAGCGCTTCGAACTTTACATATGCCATTTAGAGATCGCCAACGCCTTCAGCGAACAGAACGACCCCGAAGAGCAGCGGAAAGCTTTTGAAGCCCAAGCGAAAGCCCGAGCCGCCGGCGACGAGGAAGCTCAGCAGGTGGACGAGGACTTCCTGGAGGCGTTGGAGTACGGAATGCCTCCCGCTGGGGGCCTGGGCGTCGGCGTCGACCGGCTCGCGATGGTTCTGGCCGACGCGCCCAACATCCGCGAAGTCATCGCTTTCCCGCAACTAAGGGTCAAGAAGTAATTACGTCATAAAAAATCTGATTATGCCGCCGGCGCCGGTAGCCATAGAAGAAATCGAAACCCCCACCCGCGAGCTCGTCTTAGGGCTCGTCGGCGTATATAACCGGGCATACTGGCCCGCGGCGGCCTTCGGCGCCGTCGCCGCCTTCGCGGCCGTCGCCCTCGTATTAATCAAGCCCGGCGCGTTCACCGACATACTCGCGAAAATCCTCCTCAATTTCCTATGGCTCTGGACCGGCATAATATTCTTTTGGGGCCGTTTCGCCCCCGAGTTCCACGTCGCCTACCTCTTCGCTTTCGCCTTCATAATCCAAGGGTCGTTTCTCTTCGCGGACGCCTTTTACGGGACGCTGGAGTTCCGGCCTTACAAAAACGCCGCCGCTTTTGTCCCGGGTTGCGCGCTCGTCGCCGCCGCCGGAATCGTACACCCGATAGTTTCGACGTGGCTCGGCCGGAGCTGGCCCGAGCTGCAAGTCGTCGGGACGGCGCCGGGCCCCACGGCGGCTTTTACGTTAGCGCTGCTGACTTTTACGCTTCATAAACCCAGGCCCCTATTTTTTTTAATTCCGGCCGCGTGGGCGGTGGTGGCCTGCCTCCGCATCGCCTTGGCGTGGCGTTACTACGAAGAATTGGTACCCGCCGGCGTCGCGGCGGCGGTGATACTCTATTTCGTGGCCGCCGCGTCGCGAACGCTGCTCGCGCGGAAATCCGACGCCGCCCAAGGAGCTGCCCGATGATAAGCGCTGAGGTTTTCAGGTCCTTCCTCGCCGACTTCAACCGGGCCGTCTTTCCGGCGCACGTCGTCTTCTACGCGGTGGCGATAGGCGCGGCGGTCCTCGTTTTTACGCGGCCCGGCAGGTGGGCCGACGTCGCCGCCAACGGCGTCTTGGCCATACTTTGGGCCTGGCTGGGTATCCTGTACATGATCACGTTCTACGCCAGGATTAATTCCGCCGGTTACACTTGGGGCGCGCTATTCCTTCTTCAGGCGGCGTTCTTCGCCGTCGAGGTCTTCTGGCCCAAAATTCAGTTCCGGCCTTATACCCACGCGAAACTCGGCCACGTCGGCGCTACCGTCGCCGGGTGGTCGTTCGTAGGATACCCTATTACGGCGCTATTGATGAAGCACGGTTGGCCCGAGCTCGCGCTCTTCGGCTGCGCGACGCCCATCGCGATATACACCTGCGGCATGCTGCTTTTTACTTTCGACCGCAAGCCGCGCTGGCGTTTCACGTTCATACCGTTCCTCTGGGCCGTCGTCGGCGGCCTCGGCCCGGCCGTGCAGTGGCGTTACTACGAAGACTACGCCCTCTTCGTCGCCGGCGTAATCCTCCTGGTCGCGTGGATATGGGCGTCTCATAAATATAAGAAGAAGAAATAACTCGGGTAAACGGCGGGGGTTAGACATTATGGGATTTGAAACGGCGCGTCCGAAAAGGTTTTATGGGCAACGCCGGCGTACCGCGCTCCGGGGAGAATTAGGCCTTAAAAATCCGTCGGCGTTTTGGCCCCTACCGCAGCCAAAACGGGAGGTATAAGGATGAAGAATATGATAACGACGGCGGCGTTGTTGTTAGCCGCCGCGGCCGCCCTCGCCGATTTCACGTACGAGGGAAAGTGGGGCGCGCAAGGGTCGGGGGAAGGCCAGTTCGACCACCCGTGGGACGTAGCCGTATCCGCGGACGGCCGCGTCTGCGTCGCCGACCGCCACAATCATCGGATACAATATTTTACGGCCACCGGGAGTTACAGCGGCCAATGGGGTTCGTACGGGACCGGCGTCGGTAAGTTCCGCTTTCCGTCGGGCGTAGCGACTTCGGCCGCGGCCGTTTACGTCGCGGATTCCCTGAATCACCGCGTTCAATACTTTACGAGCGCGGGGAGTTTTTTGGGTTCG
>Ga0153916_10001375_pt1 | contig 17403 bp, 15 predicted proteins | sample Opewatmetagenome_FD_109642 | JGI IMG/M metagenome (GOLD analysis project Ga0153916, IMG submission 109642) | Freshwater wetland microbial communities from Ohio, USA - Open water 3 Core 3 Depth 4 metaG | ecosystem: Environmental > Aquatic > Freshwater > Wetlands | place: USA: Ohio, Lake Erie... | reverse complement strand
GCGCCCTGGTAACCCCACAGCGGATAACGATGTTTGTGGTGGCGGTCAAATATCGGGAAGCCGATGCGGATCAGCGGCGTGCCGGTATCGCGTTCCAGATACTTGCCGTAGGTGTTGCCGATCAGGAAATCGACCGGCTCGGTGAACAACAGCGAACGCATGTGCCACAGGTCCTTTCCGGCGTAGGCGTGGCAGTTCGCGCCGAACGGCGAGCTGGCCAACAGCTCATTGACCTTCGCCAACCAGTCCTTGTTGCCGTTGGTGGCCAGCACGTGCACCGGCTCGGCGCCCAGTTCCATCAGGAATGCAGCCAAGCCCAGGCACAGATCGGGATCGCCATAGATCGCAAACTTCTTGCCGTGGAGGTGCGCGCTGGAATCGGCGATGGCATCCACCAGGCGGCCGCGTTCCTTTTCCAACTCCGCCGGAATCGGCTTGCCGGTGAGGCGTGACACCTCCATCAGGAACTTATCGGTACCGGCCACGCCGACCGGGTGATTCAAGGCCACTGTTTCCTGGCCCTTTGTTGCGATGTAAGGCAGGGTCTTTTCCGTGCAATACTGCTGCATGGAGATCGTCGCCTTGGCGTTCAGCGCGAGCCGCGCTTGCTCCAAGGTGGTGCCGCCGTCATACATGCGGAACTCTCCGTCGGCGGGGGTATCCCACACATCCGAGTTGTCGGCGAGGATGGTGTAGTTCACGCCCATGGCGCTAAGCATGCGCTTGATCTCGCGTAGATTGCCGACGGTATAGCCGTCGAAACCGCCGATGAAATTGATCGAGTCGTTCGGTGCGCGCGTCTCGGGCGGAACCGTGCCGGCCTTGCCGTCCCAGAAGTGCTCGAGTATACCCTTCAGGGTATTGTCGTAGCCCGTGATGTGGGAACCGACGAACGCCGGGGTGTGCGCGTAGGGCACGTCGAACTCCGCCGGCACCGAACCCTGCTCTTTGGAGTTCTTGATAAATGCGTTCAAGTCGTCGCCGATCACCTCCGCCATGCAGGTGGTGCTGACCGCGATCATCTTCGGCTTGTACAAGCTATAGGCGTTGGCCAGGCCATCGATCATGTTCTTCAAACCGCCGAACACCGCCGCGTCTTCGGTCATCGATGATGACACGCAGGACGATGGCTCCTTGAAGTGGCGGCTGAAATGCGAGCGGTAATAGGCCACGCAACCCTGCGAACCGTGCACGAAAGGCAGCGTGCCCTCGAAGCCCACGGCCGCGAACACCGCGCCCAGCGGCTGGCAGGCCTTGGCCGGATTGACGGTCAGCGCCTCGCGCGAAAAATTCTTCTCGCGGTATTCCCAGGTCTTGGTCCATTCCCGTATCTCCTCCACCTTGGCGGCCGGCTCGGGGTTCTCAAAATTGTTTTTCTTGCTCTCGAACATCTCGATATATTCCGGTCCGCGGAACAGGTCGAAATGGTCGAGGACGCGTTCGGTATTTTGGGTCATTGTGGCTCTCCTACGTATGTGTCGGTTGTTGGTGAGTTGTCGCGCGATTCCCTCACCCCATCCCTCTCCCAGAGGGAGAGGGAGAGTTTGCTAAGAGTGGATTAGATCGCGCACGGCGCACCCTACGTTATTTTATTTCCACGGCGCCTTGGTCAGGCCCCACACCGGATTGTTGATGGCCATGTCCATGTCGCGCGCGAAGATGGCGAAGCCGTCGTAGCCGTGATACGGGCCCGAGTAATCCCAGGAGTGCATCTGCCGGAACGGCACGCCCATCTTCTGGAATACGTACTTTTCCTTGATGCCGGAACCGACCAGGTCGGGCTGTACCTTTTCCACGAACTTCTCGAACTCGTAGCCGGTCACGTCGTCGTAAATCAGCGTGCCGTCTTTCACGTAATGGGTGGTACGCTGGTAGTCATCGTTGTGGCCAAACTCATAGCCGGTGCCCACCACTTCCATGCCGAGGTCTTCATAGGCGCCGATGACGTGGCGAGGACGCAGGCCGCCGACGAACAGCATCACCTTCTTGCCGGCGAGACGGGGCTTGTACTTGTCGACGACGGCCTGCATCAAGGGCTTGTACTTGGCGATGACACGCTCGGCGCCTTCCTTGATCTTGTCGTCGAAATGAGCGGCGATCTCTCGCAGACTTGCTTCAATCTTGCTGGGCCCGAAGAAGTTGTACTCGACCCAAGGAATGCCGTACTTCTCTTCCATGTGGCGCGAGATATAATTCATCGAACGATAGCAGTGCAATATATTGAGCTTTGCCTTGGGCGTGTTCTCCAGCCCGGCGAGCGAGCCGTCGCCCGACCATTGCGCAATCACGCGCAGGCCCATTTCTTCCAGCAGAATGCGCGAGGACCAGGCGTCGCCGCCAATGTTGTAGTCGCCGATGATCGCGACGTCATAGGGCGAACTTGCGAACGTGGCGGGCTTGTCGCCCAGCTTGTCGAACACCCAGTCACGAATGGTGTCGTTGGCGATGTGGTGGCCCAGCGATTGCGATACGCCGCGGAAACCCTCGCAACGCACCGGCACGATGGTCTTGCCGCCGTACTCTTTCGATTTTTTCTTGGACACTGCTTCGATGTCGTCGCCGATCAGACCGATGGGGCACTCCGACTGTACCGTGATGCCGTGATTGAGCGGGAACAGGACCTGAATCTCGTCCATGATCTTTTCCAGCTTCTTGTCGCCGCCGAACACGATATCCTTCTCCTGGAAGTCGGACGTGAACTGCATAGTGACGAAGCTATCCACGCCGGTGGTGCCGATGTAATAGTTACGCCGCGCGGCCCAGGAATATTGCCCGCAACCGACCGGGCCGTGGCTGATGTGGATCATGTCCTTGATCGGGCCCCACACCACGCCCTTCGATCCCGCGTAGGCGCAACCGCGGATGGTCATGACTCCGGGGACGGACTTGATATTGGACTTCACACCGCAATCCGGCTTGCCTTCCTCGAAGGTTCCCAGATGCTTGGCGCGGCGCTTCGCGGTCTTCTCGGGATAGACCGCCAGCACTTCATCGATTATCTCTTGGTTTCTAGCCTTTGTTTCCTGCACTGTCAGGCTCATCTCGCTCTCCTCTTCATAGCGATACAGGGTGCGCCGCGCGCACCCTACGTGTTTAGGCTACCGCAGCTTCTTCAGCAGCCAATTCCGCCGCGGTCTTGCCGACGATGGCCTCGTCCACCTTCTTCATGATGCCGTGTTCCATCAACAGCTCTTCCAGCTCATCCATGGTGATGGGCGTCGGGATGGTGCCCTTGCCGGCGTTGGCATGTATCTTCCGTGCCAGCGTGCGATATTCCTCGGCCTGTGCGGAATCCGGTGCATACTCCAACACCGTCATGCGGCGCAGCTCGGCATGCTGTACGATGTTGGCGCGCGGCACGAAGTGGATCAGCGTGGTGTTTAGTTTTTTGGCCAAGGCATCCGCCAGCTCCAATTCCTTGTCGGTTTGGCGTTCGTTACATACCAATCCGCCCAAACGCACGCCGCCGGAGTTGGCGTACTTGAGAATGCCCTTGGAGATATTGTTGGCCGCGTACATGGCCATCATCTCGCCGGACATTACGATGTAGATTTCCTGCGCCTTGTTCTCACGTATGGGCATGGCGAAACCGCCGCACACCACGTCGCCCAACACGTCATAGGACACGTAATCGGCGCCATCGTACGCGCCGTTTTCCTCTAGAAAGTTGATCGAGGTGATGACGCCACGACCAGCACAACCCACGCCGGGCTCCGGACCGCCGGACTCGACGCAGCGGATGTCCCTGTAGCCCACCTTCATCACGTCTTCAAGCTCCAGATCCTCGACGCTACCGGCAGCGGCGGCGAGACTCAGGATGGTGTCCTGCGCCTTGGAGTGGAGGATGAGCCGGGTGGAGTCGGCCTTGGGGTCGCAGCCGACGATGAGAATTTTCTGGCCCATCTCGGCGAGGGCCGCCAGGGTGTTCTGCGAGGTGGTGGACTTGCCGATGCCACCCTTGCCGTAAAATGCGATCTGTCTTAAACCGGCCATGTGAGTCTCCTGTGTTTTTCCGTTGAATTGGTTCTTGCAAACTGTCTTCCAGTACCCTGCCGGCATGATAATGATGTTCGTCGGCTGTCCGCGGTGACTGTTACGCATACACAATGGCAATGAGCGTGCCATATCGCGATCCCTCTTTTAACATGGTGATTGCCAAGCATAATCAATGCATGCCAGCGTGGCCGTGCTCTTCCTTCGCTATGTTGCAAACCTAACAAGCCCCATCTGACGCTGTAGTAAACAAGACAGCGGTTTTTTTCCGCGCCGTGCCGGACATGCGCGCTAACAACCTATGATCAAAGTCATTTTTGCAATATGGTAACGAGGCATCTCCGGTGGGAATGCCTTTTGCTTTAAACCGGGATTAGGTTGAAGAGGAGTGATACATGCAAATCGGTGTCGAGAGTTCCCGGGCGGTCGAGAACAAGCGCCTGTTCGTGGTGGACGACGATGAAATCACTCGCGCGGCCCTGCAATTCATGCTGCATGACGATAACGAGGCCCACGAGCTGCCCGACGTCGCGACCGCCCTCAGCAAGAGCGCGCATATGAAACCCGACGTAATATTGCTCGGCGCGGGACTGGTGCGGCGCGACGGCGTCGCGGTATTGGCCCAGATCAAGAGCCGCATCCCCGGCGTGAAGCTGCTGCTGGTCGCGGATTCCAACACCGACCCCTTGGTGAACGAATGCCGGCAGAACGGCGTCGATGCGGTGCTGGTGAAACCCATTACCGTCGAAGCAACGCGCAAACAGGTCGACCGCTTACTGGGACGCACTACGCGCACAGTCATCCCCATCTTCGGACTCTAAGCGTGGCCTTCACCGAAGGGGGCGGCCATGGCGCCAATCTGGTGGGTATTCCGGCCGGCCTGCTGGGCAGCGCCGTGTTCAACGACTATCCGCGGCCGCTGCATATCGCCGGCGTGCGCGAACAACATCACGAGCTATTCGAGCAGCTCGCCGCCATGCCCGATGCCGCGGCGGCTGCCTTCGAGCGCCACATGGAAACGAGCTTCCAGCTGGCGGTAGATGGCAACGCATGCCCTCACCCCATCCCTCTCCATGAACCCGCGACCAGCGGCCGCGCCAATTTTCCTTCTCCCTCCGGGAGAAGGTGGCCCGAAGGGCCGGATGAGGGAGAAAGACCGCTTGATTCGGGGCAACAATCCGCTGGCGCTGGAGCTGGATGGTCACTCCAGCAACCCCCCTCACCCCATCCCTCTCCCGCTAGCGGGAGAGGGGGCGTTGGAGAAGAGTGGATTGGTTTGCGGCGCTTTCGCGCCGATTACCGACGCCTGTTACGCGGCTGGGGCTTCGACGCCAACAGCCGCGAAGGCGCCGTGTTGAAATCCTGGGTGGAAAACCGCTTCGGGCTGTTCCCCACCTTCCACAAGCAACCCCTTACCCGCGTCTCATCGCCGGCATGGGGCAATTACGTGGAGGAAAAGATGTCCAGCCGCTTTCACAACAACAATATCTTTCTGCAGCTCGATCTCCTCTATGAATTCTGTCAATGGGCGCTGGCGCGCCGTCGCACGCCGGGCCGCCACCTCATACTGTACCGCGGCGTCAACGACTTCATCGAACACCCGCTGATCAGTAAAAAGCACGGACGCGAAATTATCGTGCGGCTGAACAATCTGGTGTCTTTCACGGCTGATCGCACCATGGCATGCGAGTTCGGCGACACCATCCTCGAAGCACAAGTGCCCAAGGTCAAGATCGTGTTCTTTAGCGAACTGTTGCCGCGCCATCCCTTGAAGGGCGAGGTGGAATACCTTGTGATCGGCGGCGATTATCGTGTCACCGCCAGTTACCTCTAAGCACGACCATAATGAATGGGATGATTCCATGATATTAACTGAAGCGGATTGGGACGCGATCCGCCGCCGCGCTCTGGGGGCCTATCTCGGCTTCGCCGTCGGCGATGCCTTGGGCGCGACCGTGGAATTCATGACGCCGCGCGAGATCGGCGCGCTCTACGGCGTGCACCGCGACATCATCGGCGGCGGCTGGCTCAAGCTCAAACCCGGACAGGTGACCGACGACACGCAGATGGCGCTGGCCCTAGGCCAATCGCTGCTGGCGCGCGGCGGTTTCAATGCACGGACGGCGGTGGAGGCCTTCGCTGCGTGGCTAAAAAGCAAACCCGTGGACGTTGGGGCCACCTGCCGCCGCGGCATTCGCCGGTTCATCGTGGATGGCAGCCTGGAGGCCCCGCCCAGCGAAGGCGATGCCGGCAACGGCGCCTGCATGCGCAATCTGCCGCTGGCGCTGGCGGCCTTGGGAGACGACCAGTCCTTTGCCGGCTGGACCATTGCACAATGTCATCTCACGCACAATCACCCTCTGTCCGACGCCGCAAGCCTGGCGCTGGGACGCATGGTGCAGCATCTGTTGCTGGGCGCGGGCATCAAGGCCTGTCGACAGGAGGCCAATCTTCTCATCGCCCAACATCCGCCATTCCGCTTCGAACCCTATCCGTGCCGCGCCTCGGCCTACATCGTCGATACCGTGCAAACCGTCTTGTACTACTTCTTCCGCAGTGACGACTTCGAGTCTTGCGTCACTCAAGTGGTGAATCGCGGCGATGACGCCGACACCACCGGAGCCCTGGCCGGCATGCTCAGCGGCGCGGCATTTGGCGTGGAGAGCATTCCTCATTACTGGCTGAAAAAACTCGACAAGAACGTCGTATCACAGATCACCGTACAGACCGAGGCGCTGCTGCAACTCGTCCGCAATAGATTGAACAACGCGTGAGGAATACACCCATGGCAAGCATCGTCTTTTACGAAAAATCCGGCTGCGCCAACAACGCCCGGCAGAAACTGCTCCTCAAGGCCGCCGGCCACGAAGTCATCACCCGCAACTTGCTTGGCGCAGCTTGGACGGCCGACTCCTTGCGCGTCTTTTTCTGCGATCTCCCGGTACGCGAGTGGTTCAACCGGGCCGCACCCCGCGTAAAATCGGGTGAGGTCGTGCCGGAGCTACTCGACGCGGACGCCGCGCTCACACTGATGTTGGCCGATCCGCTGCTGATCAGACGACCCTTGATGGAGTGCGGGGGACGGCGTTTCGCCGGGTTCGACGCCCGGCGCGTCGAGGAGTGGCTGAGTTGGCCCTCACCCCATCCCTCTCCCGGGGGGAGAGGGGGAGGCGGTAAAGCGTGGATAGAATTGCCGCTAGGTGCCGAAGTGCTCGGTGACCTGCAAACCTGCCACCGCGATCGGGTCGCGGCTCCTTGTCCGGAAAAAGATCATCCCCCTCTCCCTCCGGGAGAGGGCCGGGGTGAGGGAAGATGAATAAATCAACTTTAGGCATCTCTGATCGATTGATTTCTTGCCGCAGAAACGCAGAGTTTTTGAATTGATTGCCCTTGAGCCTTCTCCGCGTCTTTTTGCCTCCTCGGCGAATGATCGAATACGGCGCTTGGCTTATGCTTTCATGTTTCTCCCTCACCCTAACCCTCTCCCGGAGGGAGAGGGGACGAAGACGATCAATTCAATGATCAGGCCGAAAACTCGGAACGAGTCGTTTCTATCGTGACGCACCCTACCGACCAAGATACTCAAGCCGCCGCCATCGTCACGGCCTATCACCAGCGCACCAAGCACCGCCTGGAGCGCTATGCCGCCGGGCCGGAGACCCTGGATTGGACGATGCAACCCAATCCCTTCCGCGAGTTCGCCGGCTGCCCGCGCGTCATCCTGCCCTTGAGCGCGGATGAGTTGAACACACCCTTCGCACGTATTTATGATGCGACGGAGAAGATGACACCGCGGGCCATGTCGCTCGCCTCCCTGGCCACGTTGCTGGAACTTTCCCTGGGCCTTTCCGCATGGAAACAATACGGCCCCGACAGATGGTCGCTGCGCTGCAATCCCTCCTCCGGAAACCTGCATCCCACCGAGGCCTATGTGCTGTGCCACGGCGTTACCGGACTGCAGGATGGTGTCTATCACTACCTTAGCCGCAACCACGTCCTGGAGCAGCGTTGCCGGACGACTTCGAACATGCCGCCTCAGGCAAGCGGGATATGGATAGCCTTGTCCTCCGTCCATTGGCGCGAGGCATGGAAATACGGTGAGCGCGCCTTCCGCTATTGCCAGATCGACGTCGGCCACGCGCTCGGCGCATTGCGTTACGCCGCCGGCGCGCTGGGATGGCGGCTAAAAATGCTGCACGGCTACGCTCCTGACGGTCTCGCGGCGCTGCTCGGCCTGAACCGCGAAGCAGATTTCGACGGCGCGGAAAGAGAAGATCCCGATATCCTGCTGGCGGTATTGCCGTCTCACGATAGCGTAGCGCACATGCCGGTGCCCGGCGCGTGCACCGACTGGCGCGGACAAGCCAATCTGCTCGATCCTCATCCCATGTACCGTTGGCCGGCGATTGCGGAGGTCGCGGCGGCCACGGCGCACGGTGCGCTTAAACCCGAGGCTGCGTCCCACCCGCACTACCCGCCGCTGACCCACCTCTGCACGCGGGTCGCCGCGCAACTCATACGTGCGCGGCGCAGCGCGCAACGCTTCGACGGCAACTACTCGATGCCGGCCGCAGACTTTTATCACCTGCTCGATTGCCTGTTGGCGCGAAGCATCGCGCCGTGGGATATCTGGGACTTCGCTCCGCGCCTCCATCCCTTGCTGTTCGTACACCGCGTCACAGGGCTCGCGCCCGGCCTCTATGCGCTGCCGCGCAGCTCGGCGGCGGAGGCGGCGTTGCGCCCGGCCTTGCACGGCGAGTTTCATTGGCAGCGGGTGGAAGGCTGTCCCGATCACATTCCGTTGTTCCAACTCGCCACCGCCGACTGCGGAAAGTTGGCGAGGACGGTCAGTTGCCATCAAGACATCGCCGCTACCGGTTGCTTTTCGCTGGGCATGCTGGCGGAATTCGTGGACATCGTGCGGCAGGACCCGTGGCGTTACCGGCAACTGCACTGGGAAGCGGGTCTGCTTGGGCAAGTCCTTTATCTGGAGGCTGAGGCCGCGGGGGTGCGCGGCACAGGTATCGGCTGCTTTTTCGACGAAGCCTTTCATGAACTGATTGGCTTGCACGGCCAAGGCTTTCAAACCCTTTACCACTTCACGGTCGGACGAGCGCTGCCCGACGAGCGCATCACCACGCTGCCGCCTTATCCCGAGCGGCCGTCCATATCACAGGAGCAATCGAGATGAACCAGACAGCGACACCCCCGCTCGAAGGCGAGGAGTTACAAAACTGGCTGACGCATGACCAATCCCCCTCTGGGGTCATAAAAGAAGGCTTTCCCTGCAATGACATTAATGCCGCCGCCCAACACGGACTCACGCCGCTGACGAAGGCCAGCCGCGCCGGCGATGCGGCCAAGGTGGCCGCGTTGCTGCAACGCGGTGCGCGGCTCGACATCAGAAACGCCGACGGCAACAATGCCCTGTGGCTCGCCTGCGTGGGCGCAAACCTGGAGGTGATCGATGTGCTGATCAAGGCCGGCGTCGACATCGACAATCAGAACGACAACGGCGCCACCTGCCTGATGTACGCCGCATCCGCGGGAAAAGATGCGGTGGTAAAGGCCCTGCTGGCGGCCGGGGCGAACAGCAAACTCACGTCCCGCGACGACTACACCGCGCTGGATATGGCGGCTACACTTCCATGCTTGCAGCTATTGCGCAAGGCCACTACATCGTGAACCTCTGACTGTGTTGCAGGTCGCTGCCCCCCATGACATTTACTCGGGAATGTTTGACTATTAAGAGAGAAACGAAATACACCCCCTCTCCCTCCGGGAGAGGGGTAGGGGTGAGGGGGCCTGGTACTTCCCCATGCTGCCCTGACCCTCAATCCCTCCCTCAAAGGGAGAAGGATAAATGGATTCAAATCGGAGCCAATAATGACGCTGGAACCCATCGGAATCATCCACTCCCCCCATCACAACAAGGACGACTGTCCGATCCAGCCGCCCTACGCCGCCACAACCATAGGCACGGTGGAGATATTCGAAAAATATCAAGAGGGATTAAAGGACATCGAAACGTTTTCGCATATCTATTTGCTTTACCAGTTTGACCGGGCCGGGGAAATGCAACTGATACGGCCGCCATTCCTGGACGATGAGTCGCATGGAGTATTCGCGACAAGACACCCCTGCAGACCGAACGGCATCGGTATATCAATCGTCAAGTTGACCAAGCGAGACAAGAACATTCTTGAAATAGAAGGCGTGGATATTCTCGACAAGACCCCGTTGCTCGACATCAAACCCTACATCCCGCGCTTCGATGCCATCCCCTCCGCAACGGAGGGATGGTTTGCAAACAAGGAGTGGCGCGCAAAGCCCCAGGGCAGAGAATAGGCGGCCCGTTCAGACTGAGCCACGAAATCATAGGTGTAATGGTTCAAACTTGATCTGACAGACAATGCCTGACCACCAGCTTCAGAGGTTCCCTAAACAACAACAGAAGACCCTGATTGAGATCATCACGATGAAATTTGGTGGTGATCTTTCCCAAGAGGATTTCGTCGATCAGGTGTTGATGTTGTTTGAGGATGTTGCCGAGATGGAAGCCGTAGAGGAAGGGGAATTGAGATCAATAACCAACAATCTGTGGAGACAATATCATGGCAATGGCAGCAGTAGAGAAGAAGGTCGATGTGAATAAGGATTCAGTCAAGAAGGCGATTCGTGCTGGTAAAGAGATGGTCAAAAAGGGTTCGACGAAGGCGGATGTTGCTCGGTTTTTGTATGATGGGTTGAAGAACGAGGATAAGGAAGTTTTGTTACATGCGTTTGTGAATGGTGCCGGTTTGACCGAGAAAGGTGCTGTGACGTATTTGTATAACATTAAGCGGAAAGAGAAGAAGGGCAAGTGATGGATGGTGGGGGTGAGGTGAGGTGAGGTGAGGTGAGGTGAGGAAGGGGGCGAGGATGTGCCCCCTTTTTATTGGGTGGTGACAACCGAATAAAACAATTAACCCACTGATTTCCAGTTGATAACAATATCTGTCGCCAATTGGGTGGTTTCTTTGTGCCCCATCTGGGATGAACATGCCCAGTCAGATCGGGGGCTTGTGAAAATCGCTATTTTCCGGATGATTATTGACAAAATAGGAATGTGGGAGCTATAAGATGCAAGTGAGAAAAATCTAACACGATGTTCTCAACATTATAACAAAGCTGATGCCACGGACGAATCAGCGGTGCCGTTAGCAGTACCCATGGACGAACTAAGACGAATAAACATGGGGGGGGTGTGGGGTGAATTGTTATCCAGTGGAAATCCAATGGCGCTCGTTGCGCCTGTGCATCGGTGGGCTCGCGATGTTGCTCGCGTGCCAACAATCAATTGCCACCCCTATAGATGTAACGATTGATACCTCTGCGTTATCCGGGCTATCGGGGACATTGGTTTTTGACCTGATTGATTCGTCGACCGCCAGCAGCAGTTTGACGATTAATAATTTCTCAGGTGATTTTGTACCTGGATCACCGAGCCTGACCGGTGATGCTTCCGGCACCATCGCTGCGGGTTTTTCACTTACCGATAGCCAATTCTTCAATGAGGTTGCCGTCCCTGTCCAATTTGGAAATACGACGGGATTTTCCCTCGATTTTTCTTTTGGCACGCCCGAGCCACTCGAATTTCCCGATGAATTCTCGGTTTTCCTCCTGACGTCCGACATGAGCGCATCATTGTTTGGCACGGGTGACCCATCGGGGGCGGATTCGATCTTGACGTATTACGTCGATGCCAATGGCACGGCTAATCTCTCCACGTATGATGCAAGCGATGGCAGCGTGACGATTAGGGCAAGTACTGCGACCGTTCCGGAACCGTCTTCGTTTGCGTTGATGATTGTTCCATTGGTGAGTATTTTAAGGGCTCGAAGGAAGGCAAGATAAATCTGTTGCAGGGAGGCTGATGTGATCAGAAAAATAATTTTATCCCTTGTTCTCTTCCTCGTCTTTGGGATAACAGCTCAAGCGGCGCAACAAGATGTCACCAGTTCATTAACGATCAGCCCAACTGGGTTTCTGCTTAACAGGACAACCGGCACCTTTGATTCCAAGGTAACGTTAACCAATAAATCAACGACGACATTTGGTGCGCCGTTGTGGCTTGTTATTTCGGGGTTGCCGAGCGGTACATCTCTGGCGAATGCGAGCGGTGTTACCCCTGCTGGGGTTCCCTATATCCTGGTTCCATTAACGAATAATCAGTTATTGCCCACTGGCTCCGTTTCTCAGCTTGTTCGCGTTAATAATCCGAATCGGGTCAGTATCAAACCCACGTTTAGTGTTCTGGCTCAACCTCTCGTGACGGTTCCCAATGTCATTGGCTTAACGCAAACGCATGCTGGAAGCACCTTAAACCAACTCAATTTGTTGTTAGGTGGAGATACAAGCCTAAACAATCCAACGATTCCTGCCGGAAACATCATGGATCAAATACCCAAAGCAGGGACAGCCGTTGCCAGTGGATCGAAGGTAAACATTCTCGTTTCGTTGGGCCCGCCTGCAGGTGGATATCAGCTCGGGATTGTTTCATATCCCCCGGTGGTCGCCGTGGTAGGAAAATTACTCCAGTATCAGGTAGCAGCCACTTCATCCAATCCTTCGACGCTGTCCTATGCTCTAACAACCGCGCCGTCGGGAATGACGATTGATGCAACGACCGGGAAGGTTGCGTGGACACCAAGTTCCACTCAAATTGGAGACCAATCGGTCACCATCACGGCTCAAGATGTTACCGGACAGATGTCACAGAGCTTTACGCTTTCTGTTTTTGGCGCAACTCCGGTGTCGACTGCCTTCATATCAGCGCAGACCGGCGGAACCATCACCGTCAATAATCCCGGCTCGAACATCAATGGCCTAACAATAACCATCCCACCTGGGGCACTGAGTGCGGATACCACGTTCACGATATCGGGATTGATCGCCCCGCGAACTTTGGGTGGCTCTAAACGTTTCCTGATGAAAGGCTTCATGGTTGAACCGGACGGTACTGCGCTTTCTAAACCGGCTACGGTCAAGATTCCCTACAGTACCAGCGAATTTGATACCAGCGAGGGCATTCCACTGGAAGATTTCCTGGGAGTAGATTACGTCAACACTGCGAGGGGCGAACTAATCGGGATGACGAATTTTTCCGTGGACACGGTTAATCACTGGTTGACGGGCTACGTTCCACATTTTTCTGTCTATATTAGTACCAACCTAGCACGACTATGCCCTCCACCTGCAGCAACCACAGATTGTCCCGACACATATACCTATTCAGGGGCATTAAATAATCTACCCGCCGTGATGGTTCATGGGTTTCAAATTAGCCTTACTAGCTTAGTTGCTATGGGTGATGAGGGCACGTGGGGTGAGTTGCGCTATTTGTTAGGAGATTTAGACCAGGGGGGAAATAATCGAGTTGATGCGTGGCGATTCGATTGGGATACAAAAACTGCCACATTCGAATCCTCTGCTGGACATTTAAGCAGGGCACTTGCGGTCGTTAAGAGTATGTCCAACAGATCAGCGGTAAATATTGTTGCCCATTCCTTTGGTGGAATTTTGGTGAGAACTTACCTGGAAGGAATGGCGGCAACAGGAGGGTTCAATAATGATGTAAACAAGGTCATGACGCTAGGTAGCCCCCATCAGGGCATAGGGGGTAATTTTTCTAACTATATTGCCAATACGTGCGCATGGAGCTCAGTTAATTTAGCTGTTGATATGGCAATAGCATCTGCGGTATCAGATTCGACTCTACTTGGTCTATTACTTGGTAACGATGCTTATTTTGAAACCTGCCATGAAGCAGCCACTGGTATAGGTGATGGCAGTGAATTTCACCAAGGTGACTTCTTGAGGCAACTGGACCATGAAGTGAGCAATAGCTCTGCTAGATCGCTTCCAGCATTACTTTCGAACAACAATAACCCACAATACTTGATTATTAGTGGGACACGCAATGCGCCAGGATCCCCTGTAATTCCTGATGATGGCTTAATTACGCTGCCTGGGGCTGATTTATGTGCGGCTGACCCTAGTGCCTGCGACACCAGTGTGCCAGACAGAAGTGTGCTCGAAGATACGCCAATCGCTGGTTTATGTCATTCATCAGCATTGATGAGCAATTCACGATGGACATCTTTTCTTCCGTGCGATGGTAATGTTACAAAGGCAATGGTGGCAGTAAATGATCAAGGTCACCCATTATGGAACAAGATTTGCGCGTTCCTTGGTAGTATCGACTGCTCACCACCTAATACCACCATCGTCATCAACAACCTGTCGGAATTGCAGGGCATCTCCAGCAATCTCGGCGGAAATTATGTGTTGGGCGCGGATATTGATGCAACCTTAACTTCGGAATGGAACGGAGGAGCGGGATTCGCGCCGATCGGGAACAGTACCACGCCCTTTACAGGCACATTCGATGGCCGAGGGCATTCCATTAACAACCTCACAATCTATCGCCCCACCACCGATAACGTGGGTCTGTTTGGTTACATAAGCACAGGCAGCACTGTACAGAACCTGGGACTCACGGGCGGCAATGTAACTGGCCAAAACCATGTTGGTGGGATGATAGGGGTAAACATCTCGGGTAGCGTTAACAACAGCTACGTTACCGCCAGTAATGTGTACGGAAGTGGTGCGCATGTTGGCGGGCTGGTGGGATATAACAACGGCTCCATCAGCAAAACTTATACCGACAGTAGCAATGTGAGCGGTACCGACGGAGTCGGTGGATTGGTGGGAGAGAATAACAGTGGCGACGTGAACGGTGGCTACGTTACCGCCAGCAATGTCTACGGAAGTGGTTCGTATGTAGGCGGGCTGGTGGGATACAACAGCGGCTCCATCAGAAAAACCTATGCAGACAGTAGCAATGTGAGTGGTACCGACGGAGTCGGTGGATTGGTGGGAGAGAATAATGGTGGCGACGTGAACAACAGTTACGTGACCGCCAGCGATGTGTACGGAAGTGGTTCATATATAGGTGGGCTGGTGGGATACAACAACGGCACTATCAGCAATACATACACCGACACTGGCAATGTGAGCGGTACCGACGGAGTCGGTGGATTGGTGGGGCATAACAATTTAGGGACGGTGGGCAATAGTTACGCTACCGTGGCAGTCAGCGGCATCACAAACGTCGGAGGATTGGTCGGATACAATAATCTTGGCACAGTCAGCAGCAGCTTTTGGGATACCCTGACTTCCGGTATTGCTACCAGCGCCGGTGGAATCGGCATGACTACCCTACAAATGATGACGCAGGCCAACTTCATTTCTGCGACTGCTGACAACGGCAACATCAATCCGGCGTGGGATTTCACTAACATCTGGACCATGATAGAAGGTTCTACCCGTCCCCTATTTATCACTACCCCATCTTCTTTTGTGTATAACCAGAAAATTGATAATAGCGCTGCTATTCAGTTTGGCCCAGCTATTCTTGTGGGTTCTTTTACTACGGATGCTTCCACACATTTGATTGACTCAAATTCACGTGTCGAAGCAACTTGGCAAGACTTTGGTGGTTTTTGTGGTTCAAATGCATTTGTGGGATTAGAAATTACAGACAGCCCTGTTTGGAATTCTAGAACATGGAGCGAGGATGCATACCCTTTGCCGAATAACGGTTCAGGTAATTTTCAAACGAGCAGTGTAAATTTTTCCCACTCAAATCGTTCCCTATCGCCAAATACTACGTACTATATTTTTGCATTCTCGCAATGCAATAATCTCGGGCAAACTATTATAAAGACAGATAGCGCCCAAACGAATTTTTATGGTTATATTACTGCTACTACTGGTATTCCGTAACTATGGTCAGACAAACCCAGAATTGGCATATGAATGGACCATCAATCCCAATTCCTCAACTTACTCCATAGCCTCTAATCCTTATCCATCTCGCGCTTAGTCACGGCGTGGTGGCATTCAATCGGGATAGGGCGACGCCTCACGGCGCCGCTCCCCCCACACCACCGGGCATACGGATCACGTACCACGGCGGTTCGATGAACATATTCCCTACCTCGCCACCAGGGCGGGTAGCCCCATACGGCTAAAGTACCGCGCCGGCAATGCCAGCGTGAGCGCCGGGGTCTTCGATAACCGCCACGGGCCATGCGCCGATTTGCTGGTGTTCCAAAAACCGCGTGCTGGTTAGCTCTATGTTGAATATCTGATTTCGAGAAGCGGTACGACCGCTCAGGGTCGGTTTCGGAGATCCAACTTCTGCCACTGTCTGCCTCATCAAGCCTGAACTATTGCATCTTAAGCATGCGCCGCCAAGGCCCGGCCCGCATCGAGCGGTGCGTCGATCAAGGCCGCGGCGAATTCCGCCAGCGGCACGTCGAGACGCTGGATGTTCTGCTCCGCCAGGAAGCGCTTTTCGTTCCTGGTCGGATCCTCCGGCAACACCGCCCAGTGTATGTCCGAGGAACGCTTCATGATCTGGCGCGCGAAGCTGCGTTCCAGCTGATTGGCGAAACGGCAGCCCAGGAACAGGAAATTCCGGCCGGCGCGCCGTTGTTGAACCACGGCGGGGATTGGGGTCTGGATGTCGATCTCGGTAAGCACCTCGACATAATCGGAATCCGACACCAGGAAGTTGCGCGCCGGCTCAATGGAACCCAGCGGCTGATACAACACCGTATTCCAGAGTTCGACCATCGCCTCTTCGGCCTCGGCACCGTCGGGAAGATAATTTTTGGTCCAGGCGCCGAAATGCTCGGCTTGGCTGAGTCCCTGTATCCGCCCCCAATCGCCGCGGTCTTGCAGGGCCGCCGCCATGGCGTTGTCGTACCACACAGCCACCACCAGCGGCAGCCTGGTCAAGCCGGCGAGATAACGGTGCAGATCCGTCGCCACCGCCGCCGTTTGAAACGCCTCCGCCATCAAATTTACCACGGTCTTGCGATGCTTGAAGTTCTCGATGAATTGCGCCGCCGCCGTGAGGCTGGTTCTGATCTTGTGCGGCACGCTGGCCTTGGCCGTCAGGCGTTGCACCAAGGCCTCGGGCGAAGCCGGTACGGCGGCGTTGGCCGAGGCGAGTGCCAGCACTCCCGGCCCAAGATAAGGGATTACTTGTCCCGCACCCAGGCCGCGCGCGATCTCCGCCACCGCCGCGGATAGCTCGCTCATGACTGCGCCCCTTTACCGTTGCTCCAAGGCGTCTTCGCCGTATCGAATTGTTCGCGCGTCAGACGAAACAGACCCCGTCCTCCGGAAAAACTCTGGTAGTAATCCCCGCTGTTTTTGCTCAGGTGATTGAACCAGTCCTGCGAGCTCAGCGCGGACGGTCGCTCGCCGATCTCCGTCACCGTGCCGTTTGGCGCGAAGCGCACGTGTATCATGATCTGATTTTCTTGCATGGCGATGCTCCTCTACAATCCAGTT
>Ga0153916_10001374_pt1 | contig 17408 bp, 10 predicted proteins | sample Opewatmetagenome_FD_109642 | JGI IMG/M metagenome (GOLD analysis project Ga0153916, IMG submission 109642) | Freshwater wetland microbial communities from Ohio, USA - Open water 3 Core 3 Depth 4 metaG | ecosystem: Environmental > Aquatic > Freshwater > Wetlands | place: USA: Ohio, Lake Erie... | reverse complement strand
TCCCGGCTGCCCCTCACGGACCGCATCACGTTCTCCCGCGAGCTGTGGTCGGGCACGTTCTACGGCGTCTTTGCCGGCATCGCCTTGCCGCTGATCCCCATCATGGCGAGGAAGATCGGGATGAGCCCGGAGGCGATCACCGCCATGGTCACCATGCAGTTCGTCGGCGCAATCTCCGGCGTGGTGCTGGGACAGCTGGCGGCGCGCCGGCCCAAGATGCCCTTCGTGCTCTGGCCCAACCTAGCGGCGCGCTCCGCGGTGGCGGCTCTGGCCTTTGCCCGGCAGCCCGCGGCCTTTCTCGTCATCGCCTCCCTGTTCTATTTCCTCCTCAATGTCAGCGGGCCCGCCTATTCCAGCATCATGCGCACGAACTACTCCCATGCAAACCGCGGCCGGCTCATGGGGAACATCCGCATCCTCGTCACGCTGGTAATGGCCGCCGTCTCCGCGGGGGCGGGGCTCGTGCTCATCGAAAGCGAGAGCCTGGTGAGATGGCTGTTCCTTGTCTCGGGCGTCTGCGGCGTGCTCTCCAGTCTCGTGTTCGCGACGGTCAAGGTGAGACGGGACGTGGAAATCCCCCGCGCGGCCGCCGAGCGGCCCCGGGGTTCATCCATTCGGATCCTGGCCGCAAACCGCCCGTTTCTGGTATTCCTCGCGGTGCTCGTCCTCTGCGCGACTCCCGACAAGCTCTCCGTGCCGCTGGAGCCCCTGTGGATGGTGGACGTGCTGCACATCGGCTACGCGCAGGCCAGCTTCGTGCTGGGCACGGTGGTTGCCGTGGCTAGCGTTGCTGGCTATTTTCTCTGGGCCCGCGCGCTGAAGCGGACGAACAGCTTCACGCTGCTCGCCATTGTCGTGTTCGTCTTCGCCGGGCGCTACGTCGCCCTGGCACTGGCCCGGACCGGCCTCCAGCTGATTCCCATGAGCATCCTCTCCGGGCTTTCCAATGCGGGCTGGGACCTCGTTCCACTGTTCTGCATCCTCGACCTCGCGGACGCGGGCAGCTTCACGCTGGCCATCGGACTGAACGCTACATTGTTCGGAATCCGCGGAACGATCGGACCCTCGATCGGGACTCTTCTGTACTCCTCCGGTGTGCCGCTCAACATCCTGTTCCTCGGGATCGCGGCCCTGATCGCGTGCGGCGGCGGGATGATGCTGTGGTTCGGCCGCCGGCACGGAAGCCCGGGCGGGCAGGGGGGGGCGGTCAGCTAGGAGGCCGGTCGGCCAGGAGGCCGGTCAGTCACGGGTCCTCTCAGCCGGCGGGCTCTTCCTCGTCCTCACCGGTTTCCTGGTACCCGGACAGGAAGTACAGGCCGAGCAGGGCATCGGTTTCCAGGAGCGCCGTTCCCTTCAGCGCGGCGAGGCGGGAGCGGACCTCCGTGGCGAACCACAGGCCCAGGCCGAGCTTCGGACTGTGCAGGAACGCGAAGCCCAGCGCCTCGTCCTCCGCAACCTCCCGACCGGCGGCCGCGCGGCACAGCGCCAGGAGGATGGTGTACATCTCCTCGACGATGGCGGCGTGATCCCCCGCGGCCGCGGCCTCCTTCAGCTGCCGGCATCCGCGGGCGATCGCGGGGCGCACTGCCGGCCTCGCGGCGTCGGCGAGCTTCATCAGCGCACGCTGGGACTCCTGCTGCAGGCGCTCCAGCGTCACGCTGCGCGCGGCAGCATCCCGCGTGACGATGGAGTAGAACTCCCCGGGCCGGCCCAGCAGGTTGCCCATGGCAACGGAAAAACGCCGCGCCAGGAGCGGTCGCGCCGGGTCATGCATGCGGGGCAGGATCTCCAGCGCGGCCTCGAAGGAGCCCATGCGGGAGACCGCGTCGCTCGCCGCCGCGACGACCCTCTGCGAGCGCTCCTCTCCCAGCAGGTGAAGGAGCGGCTTCAGGGCCGGGCGCGCACCCATTCTCCCCAGGGCCTGGCAGCAGGCCTCCACGAGATCCTCCGAGGAACCCTCGAGGCACTCGATCAGGGGCGGCACCGCCCGGGGATCCCCGATTCTCCCCAGGGCGCGCGCGGCCGCGATGCGGATCATGGAGTGGGGGTCCCGCAGGTGGCGCACCAGCGGCTCCACCGCTTCCGCCGCGCCGATCCGGCCAAGCGCCCGGGCGGCTTCCTCGCGCACTTCATCGTCGGGGTCGTCGAGCCGGCGAATGATGTCGGACACCGCGATGGCACCGGCGCGCTTCTCCACGGTGCGCAGGGCCCGCGCCACCTTGCCCGGTGCCTCGCCCCTGCCCAGGATGTTGATGGTCAGGAAGGTGCGGAAGATCTGGGGAGTCATCAGCGAGGACAGGAGGAACCCCACGGGCTTCTCCCGTCCTTCGCGGATGCGCGAGAGGATGAACGAGCTCGCCGCGGAAAGGACGAAGCAGAGGAGAACCACCACCTGGAACCCCTCCACGGGCAGGCTGTCCGAGAGCCGCAGGTGGAAATCCTTCAGCGCGTCCTCCATGCTCCCCCCGAGCAGGGCCCCGAAGGCGGGCACCACGCCGGCGATGACCACGTACCAGGCCACGTAGGCGGTGCGGTTCTTCTGCGGCGTGAGCGTGAGCATGAGCTGCCCGGCGCCGTCCAGGATCGGGAAGCTCAGCATTCCCTGGGCCAGCGCGGTGACGGGGAGAATCCACACGAAGTTGCCCGGCGAGATGAAGAAATACAGGAGCCACGACAGCGGGTACAGGCTGCCGAGGAGCACCACGGGCTTGCGCCCGAAGCGGTCCATGAGCATGCCCCAGGCCTGGGAAGTCAGCACGTAGCTGGCCTGGGTGATGACCATCATGATGCCCAGCCATGTGTTGGGCGCCCCGATCCCCCGGGGCGCAGTGATGAAGGGCGCCACGAACGGGCCCAGCGTGTTCACGGAGAACAGCCAGATGGCAATGGACAGGGAGAATCGCACGAAGTTCGGGTTTCGGACCGGCTCCACGACGTCGGCCCACTTGAAGGAAGGCGGCGGCCCCGGGGCGGCCGGCTCGGGCACGAAGACATACAGCACCGATTCCAGGACTCCGCCAAGCGCTCCCACGGCGAACAGCACGGCATAGACGGTAAAGAGGTTCGCCTCCTTGAACACGTCCAGCGCCACCGTGGCGAGGAGAAAGAACACCATCGTCACGCCGTTTATCACGGCGGAGCGCCGGCCAAAGAACGAGGCGCGGATGTCCTCCGGAACCAGGTCCGCCATCCACCGCCACCAGCCGGACGTGCCGAGGTTGGCGAACAGCCAGCTCACCGCGAGCGCCAGGAGGACCGCCTGTGCGCCGGCGACCCGGCTTGCGCCGTGCGCCACGCCCAGAGCCACCGCGGCGGGCACGAAGCCGAGGACCCGGTGCGCGGTGGTGACGGCGATCCAGAAGGGCTTCGCCCGAGGCAGCTTCGCGAAGATGACGATGGACAGGAGGTTGAAGACCGAGGCGAGGTTGATCGCGGCGACCAGCAGCCCCAGGCTGCCCGACGAGGCTCCCAGCTGGTTCTTGAAGAACACGTTCATGATCGTGCCGGGAGCCACGACGGTGACGAACAGCGTGCCGCAGGAGCCCAGAAGGATCGTGAGATTCATCGCCCGGCGCGTGCGGGCGGGGCCGATGAGCCGGGGCGAATCCGCCGGGTACGTCGGCGAGGAATCCGCCGGGTACGTCGGCGAGGAATCCGCCGGGTACGTCGGCGAGGTCACTCGGAGGGCTGGGTCTGGGGGGCCGGGGATGCCGTGGCGGCCAGTTTCGCGAGATCCCGCGCCTTTTTCGCGAGGGCGGCGTCTGCCGGATCCAGGATCGACGCGCGCCGGGCGTACTCCGCTGCCTTTCGGTAGTCCTTCTGCGCGGCCAGGGAGTCGGAAATGGCCTCCAGGGCCTCGATGTTGTCGGGATTCTCCCGCAGCGCGGTCCGCACGTCACGCAGGGGATCGTCGGAGCCGGCCCGGGAGCGCAGGTAGTGCATCTCGCTCGCCTGGGGCGGGGTCGGCCGCATGGCCAGCAGCGCATGGTCTATGACGACCATGGCCTGCGCGGGCCGGCCCGCGGCGATCATCGACCTGGCTTCCAGGGCCAGGGCGTCCACGTCCACCGACCCCGTGGCCTCGAAGAGCCGTTTCGCTTCCGCGAGAGCCTTCTCGTGATCCCCCCGGGCCGTGGCAACTTTCCAGGCCAGCCGAAGCTGCTCGGGGCCGCGAGCGGCCTCCGGGATCTTCTCCAGCCAGGAGGCGGCATCGTCCCAGCTGCCGGTCTTCACCGAGACCGACACGAGGAGCGTGAGCACGCTGATGCGGCCGGGGTCGATCTCGGCGGCATGGCGCAGGGCGGCCACGGCATCCCCGGTGCGGCCGTCGTCCAGGAGGATCCGTGCCTGCAGCTCCGGGAGCGCTGCGTTCTGCGGGTTTCGAGCCTCGCCGTCCGCCAGCACGGCCAGCGCATCGGGATCGTTCTCCGCCTTCTCGTGGAGAATCCGCGCCCTGGCCAGCGCAGCGTCGGGCAGGCCGGGCTGGAGCTTCAGGAGGGCTTCCAGCACCGACAGGGCCTGGTACCAGTCGCCCGATGCCTCGAGGGCCTCCGCGCGCAGCATCGCGAAACGCACGCGCTGCGCCGCTCCTGCCTCGCCCTCCGGGGACTCCATGAGTCCCCGTGCAGCGGCATCCGCAGCGGCCTGGGGTTGGCCCCCGGCAAGATCGGCACGGGCCAGGGCCTCGAAGCGCTCCGGCGCGGTGGGCTGCACGGATGCAAGGCGCTGGAGGAGCGGCAGCTCCTTCGACGCGGTGCCGGCGGTGATGATGGTGTCCAGGAGCTGCGCAGCGGCAGGAGCGAACGTCGGCGCGCGCCGGAGAGCTTCCTCGAACGGGGCGCGCGTCTCCGCCGTCGGCGCGGATCTCTTCTGGAGAAGCCGGCCCCACAGGTAGGAAGCCAGAGGGGAGTCGGGGCGGAGGGCAGCCGCCTCGGCGAGGTTGCGCTTCGATTCGGCCACCTTCGCGTCGTCGAGGACCGTGCGGGGATCGAGAAGACCCACGGCAGGGGCGATCCGCTGGAGGAAGGGCTCGCTGATCCGCATCCCGGAAAGCCGTGCCGCGGCTTCCGCGCCGGTTGCCGCGGTGCCCGCGGCCGCTGGATACAGCGCGCGCTGGAGCGCGTCTGCCACCGCGTCGGCGGCGTCGGCGTCCGCCGCTCCCGCAGTTCGCGCATCCGAGGCCGCCGACCTGGCCTCGGTCAGAGAGGCGGGGGTGGCCGACGCAATCAGCGTCACCGCCTTCTGGAGGGCGGCATCGCCGCTGCTCACCTTCTGAACCGGCGCGGGCTTCTGGGCCGGCGGGGCCGGGGGGGCGCCGGGGCCGGTCGCGCCGGGGCCGAGGCCGGCGCACCCTGCAACCGCGAGCGCGGACAGGACCGCGACCGTCGCGCGGAAGCAAGACACGCGCAAACCCGCTGCGTGGAATCTCCCGCGAATGTCCGCCGCTGGAATGCTCATCTCGCCACTCCCGCGCCGGTGCCTTGCGCGATGATCGGGCCCAGCGGAACCGTGACCATGTAGTAGTCGTTGGATGCGTTCCACAGGGTGAACCCGGATCCCGCGCCGGCCAGCGCGCCATGCACCTGGTTGAGCAGGTAGGTGGTGTACACCGCGGGGGTGAAGCTGGTCTCCGCGCCGATTCGGAAGGCCTGTACATACGGGCGCACCAGGCTGCGGCCTTCCACGATGTAGGCGGAGCGCTTCGTGCCCTCCTCGTAGATGTACTCGGCCCGGGGCAGGTAGTCCATGGTGCCCAGGAAGTCCCGGGGGAAATGGCTGGGGTAGAACATCGGCTGGATGACGTCGACGTAGCGCGAATACATCTCGATGTTCTGCGCCACCCAGTTGGAAATCCGAGCCCACCCGCAGTAGCCGTACACGTCGGTGGAGATGGGGACGGCCAGGTATTCCCGTGCCTTGGCAAGGAACGATTCCAGCGCCTCCAGCTTGCCCATGCCGGGCCGCCGGTAGCGCCAGGTGATTCCGCCGATGTCCCCGTCCGACGGGAAGCGGATGTAGTCGAACTGGATCTCGTCCACGCCGCGGTCCTGCAGCTCTCGGGCGATGTCGATGTTGTAGTCCCACACGTGCTCGCTGTACGGGTCGACCCAGTATTCTCCCTGGAAGTAGGTCTCCTCGCCGGTCAGCTCGTCCACGTTCTTCTTGAGGTAGCGCCACGGGCCCTGCACGGTCTTGTCCCACGCGGCCCACGCGAAGCCGTCCGAGTTGTACAGCTGCTTGTCCCGAAAGACGACGATCCTGCCGATGATATACAGCCCATTGTCGTGGGCCGTCTTCACGATGTCGTCGATGGAGAACCGCTGCCGGACGGCGCCGATCCGTTTCGGCTCCTCCAGCTTCGTGTCGTAGGTGAGGTACCCGTCGTCGTCCTTGAAGTCCAGGACGATGCTGTTGAGCCCCTGGGCCTTGAGGAAGGCGAGGTGAGTCTTCAGGTGTTCCCCGGACGCCCACCGCGAGGACATGTAGATGCCGAACTTGCCCGCCGCGGCCGAGATGCGCTGCGCCTTGTCCGCGGCCACCGCCACCTGGTCGTCGATCCGCTCCACGAGCTTCCATGGCCCGCCGGGAAGCTGCCACACCCAGCGCGCGTCGTCCGCGACGACCTCCAGGTGCCACGCGTCCTGGGGGCCGTGCCGGTTGAAGGAGATCGCCCGCAGCGGGGAGTTGCCCGGGTCCGGCGGGAGCACGAGCTGGTCCACGGTCTTCGCGGCGCGGTCGTAGACGAACAGGCCCTTGCCGAAGCCCAGGGCGAACCACATACGGTCCCGGGCTTCCGGATCGTACGCCAGGGCTGCGATCTCCTCGTAGGTCCCTCCGCCCAGCTTCAGGGGGGCCAGCGGCTCGGAGAGCGAGACCCATTTCCTGCCGCCGTCGGTGGACTCGAAGAACCCGTGGAACGACGTCCCCACCGCGAGCGTGGAGGGGTCGCCCGGAGCCACGGCAATGCTGGTAAGCTGGTCGTTCGCCTTGATCGGATCCTTCAGCTCGATCCGCTGCCAGGTGATCCCGGCGTCACGGGAGAGGAAGATCGCGTCCAGCGTCGAAAGGGCGAGGCGGGAGGCGTCCAGCGGGTCCACGGCCAGCCCCGTGATGACGGGCGGCTTGTCGACCGTGAACGGGTACACCGCCCGCATCGGGAGACCCTGGTTGCGGGCGCTCCACGTCGCGCCGCCGTCCACGGACACCAGCAGCCCGAGATCTCTCGAGATCCGCCACACGGCGGCACCGGTGGTTCGCACGATGCGGTCCGGGGCAAAGCGCGTCTCCAGCGGCGCGGCAATCGATGCCGGCTTGTCCGTTTCCGCCGCGGCGATTCCCCCTCCGCCGGAGGCGTTTCCGCCGTCCTGGGCGCTCAGGAACGTGACGATGCCCGCGGAGGACAGGAAGATCACCGACACGGCGAGGATGAGGAGGCGCCGCTTGCTCATACCTTCTTGTTCGGCTTGCGGGTGCTGAAAAATGAAACAATCAGCCCCGCCCCCAGGACAACCAGGATCATCGGCCACCACTGCCGCACGAAAGAGGTGAAGTCCCCACCGGTGCGGTGAAGGCTGAAAGGGAAGAACAGGATGGCCAGCAGGCAGATGAAAAGCCCCGGCACCAGGACGGCGGTGCGCGCCGACCCCTGTTTGCGCAGGCCGTAGGGGACAAGGGAAACTCCCGTGATGAGCATGAACGCGGGCCAGATGCGCGCGAGCTCCTGGGAACGCAGCACCGTGTTCATGAGAAGGAACACGACGCCCCCGAGGGTGAGCACCATGCCGGGGATGATCCAGCGGTCCGACTTCCGCCTCGGCCAGGCGAGGTAGAGGAAGACCAGCCCCGTGAGGATCACCGCCACCGGCCAGAGAAGGGCGGCCTGGGGCAGGTAGCCCAGGTTCCACAGCATCAGGAGACCGCCCGCCAGGCCGACGGCAACGCCGGTGACGAGAAGCATGTTCGGGTATCTCGGGGCGGCGCTCTTTTTCATCGGCCGGCTGATCCTATCAGAACCCGCCTGCCTTGCCAACGGAGGGGGTTCCTGCTACTATCGCGGCGCTGATGTCTGGCGGCAACCATTTGCGGCGATGTGCACGCGCGGCGGCGCTCGGGGTGCTCCTGGCGGCTCTCGCGGGGTGCGGCGGCGCGGACACGCGCTACTTCCTGGGCGCCTTCGAGCAGAACCAGGAGCTGCGCGAGCTCTTCCGGCTGTTCAACAAGGAAAAGGACCAGGAAGACCGGTTCGTTCTCATCACGCAGATCGCGGCCGGCCTTGCGAACGAGGGCCGGGTGGACCGGGAAATCCTGTTCCTGACGACCCACGTCGAGCGGAATCCCGCCGACATCTACAACGGCTACTACCTGCTCCTCGTCGCGGACGCCTACCGGGACATGAAGGCGGCGCCGTTCGCCATCCACTATTATCGAAGAATCCTGACCAACTACGGCGACCTCCTCGTGAAAGGCACCTCCATCCACCTGCAGTGCCTCCAGGAGCTGCTCGCGCTGGAGACCGACCCGCAGGCCAAGATCGGCTACTACAAGGAGCTGTTCTCCCGGTTCCCCGACCAGAGCCCCGGCATCAACTGGTACTACATGGCCAAGAGCTACGAGGAAGTGGGGGAGTGGGAGCAGTCCATCCAGGCCTACCAGAAGTTCATCGGGTCGGCGGACGTCGACGTCACCGGAGAGTCCCAGGCCCTGCGGGACGCCGCGGAGAAGGTGAACTTCGCGGCCAGCTCCGACAAGAGCTGGCTCGTCCCCGACCTGAACGACCTGGTGGCCGCGGTGCGGGATGCCATTGCTACCAAGAACATCTCCCGCCTGAGGCGCTACCAGGCCCAGGTCAACTTCTTCCAGGAGCCGTGGGACCAGACGCAGCTCGTCACCGACGAGATCGTGAACTACAACATCATCAACTATCTCCTCACGTCCAACGTCGTGGTGGATTCCCAGCTGGACGTCGCGGCCAACGGCCGAGAAGCCACTCTGCGCACCACGGGATGGAACTTCCGGCCGTCCACCTGGTACCTGTACTTCCGCCAGGTGGACTTCCCTGCAAACCCCGACATCAACGGGCAGTGGGAATGGGCGGGCATCTACTTCGGGGAAAAGCTCTGACCGCGCTTGGTCGGCTGGCCGCCGCGGCGCTTTTCCTCTCGGCCCTCACCCCCGTCGTCCGGGCTGCCGCGCTGTCGTCGCCGGACGCCTCCTCCCTGCCCCCCGCCGGCGTGGAGCCGGACGGGCAGGACGATGCCCTTCCACCGCTGCAGGGCCACGAGGCGGCGGAGGTGTTCACCATCGCCATTCCTGACGAAGATCTCATTGGGAGGTACGTCGACGGCCTGCTGGCCAGCCGCCGCGAGTGGCTTCAACAGTGTCTGGACCGCAGCGCGCGCTACCGGGCCGTGATCTCGAAAGCCCTGTCGGAGAAGGGGCTTCCGAGGGAGCTGGCGTTCCTGCCGGCAATCGAATCGGGATTCCAGGCGCGGGCGGTTTCCCCCCGGGGAGCCGCGGGGCTGTGGCAGCTCATGCGCAATACCGCTTCACCCTACGGCCTGCGCATGGACCTGTGGCTGGACGAGAGGCGCGACGTCGAGAAGGCAACCGATGCGTCACTTGCGAAGCTGGTCGAGAACTACTCGATCTACGGCGACTGGTACCTCGCCCTGGCGGCGTACAACTGCGGGGTGGGAAAGCTCTCGTCGATCCTGCGCCGCAACCCCGGCAGCGACTACTGGGCGCTGAGGAAGAAAGGCGTGCTGCCCCGCGAGACCGCGGCCTTCGTTCCCCAGTTCCTCGCCGCCGCCAGGATCCTCGGACACGCCGGGCGCTACGGGCTGGACCTCGCGTGGGACCCGCCCCCGCAGTGGAGCGAGATCGCGCTGGAGCGCTGCGTGGACCTGCGGATCCTCTCCCGCGCCTCGGGGGCCCCCCTGGACTCGCTGCTGGCCGGCAACCCCGCCCTGAACTTCATGGTCACCCCTCCGGCGACCTACGGGTACAAGCTCAAAGTGCCCGCGGACTTCGGCGATGCCGTCGAGGCCGCGCTTGCCGGGCCGCAGATGCCGCTCCTGGAGTTCCGCGTCCACGAGGTCGCGGAAGGAGACACGCTGTTCGGGATGTCGCTTCGCTACAAGGTGAGCGTGCCGATGATCCAGGAGTTCAACCCCTCGGTCAACCCGAAGCGGCTTCGCATCGGCGCGAAAGTGCTCATCCCGGTCATTCCCCCACGGAGCTCCGGATGAAGAACGCGAACCTCTCCGCCGTGAACCTGCTCTCCGTCGTGATCCTGGCCGGCGCCCTGGCCCTCCTGGCGCCCGCGGCTTCCGCGCAGGAGGCCGCCCCTGCCCTGGACATGACCCGCACCGTGGACTGGGCAGCCGGCCGGGTGGTGGTGGAGGTCCGCCGGGCCCTGGACACCTCCGCCCCATCCCTGGTGAAGGCAAAGGCGGACGCCGAGACCGACCTGGACCAGCACGTGCCCGAGGCGCTCTCCCGGGCGCTGGGGCCCCTGGCGGTGGATTCCTCGCACGTGCTTTCCGACTACTTCTCCTCGGACCCGGGCCTGGCGGCCCGGCTCAACGACGCGGTGCTGCACGCACAGAGGACCGACCTCTTCCTGAGCCAGGATTTTTCCACCCTGGTTGCCCGGTACGTCATTCCCTTCTTCGGGGAACAGGGGATCGCCGCTCCGTTCTTCCCTTCCCAGGCCACGCCCGTTCGCCGAAGGCTCGGGGACGTGGCCACGCGGCCCTACACGGGGTTGCTCATCTTCGCGCAGGGGCCTCTTCCTGTAGCGGGAACCTCGCGCGAGGCGCCGGTCCGCCCGGCTCTGTTCCCGAGGATCTGGGACGAGCAGATGAACCTGGTCCTCGACCGCTCCATGTGCAGGCCGGAGTCGCTTGCCCGGTGGGGGATGGTGGGCTATTCCCAGTCCGTGGATGACCCTGTCGCGGATCTCCGAGCCGGCGCCGTGCCCCTTCGCCTTGCCGCCCGCGGGGTGTTCGGCGACAAGGATACCGATGTCGTGATTTCGATGGACGGCGCGCGTCAGCTCCTCGCGATTCCCCAGAACATCGCGCTGCTGCAACAGGGCAGGATCGTCATCGTCTACGACAAGCTCTAGCCCGCATCGCGCGAAGCGCGATATCCACGGAACACGGCTGCCCGCGACGGGCGCCCAGCATGTGGGTGATAGCGGGGGCTGCCCGCATCGCGCGAAGCGCGATAACGCGCCTTAGTCCTCTCCCAGCATGAGCCGGGCCATTACCTCGGCATCTCCCAGGAGGTTGGGCAGCAGGCAGAACTCGTTGGGCTGGTGCGCCGCCTCCCCGATCTTTCCCCAGACGACGGTCGGGATGCCTATCTTGCGGAGGAACGCCCCCACGGTGCCGCCGCCGATACCCACGGTCCTCGCCTTCACGCCGTACACGTCCTTCACGGCGCGCGAGAGCGCGGATACGATCGGCGCGTCCGCGGGCGTGGGAGGAGAGGAGGCGCGCTGGACCTGCTGGATGTCCACCCCGACTCCAAAGTCCCTCTGCACGCCGTCGCAGATGGCCCGGATCTCCGCCATCACCGCGTCCGGGTCTTCCCGCGGCAGGACCCGGCAATCCAGGTGAAAGATATCCTCCCCCGGGAGGGTGTTGATGTTGGGCACGTTCGCTTCCTTCTTGGTCGGCGTGAACGTGGACCGCGGCGGATCGAACAGCGGGTCCTGGGTGGGGTAGTGCTCGGCCAGGACACCGAGGCGGACGACGAGGTGGGATCCCGCCTCGAAGGCGTTGATTCCTTTCTGCGGCGTGGAGGCGTGGCACTGCTTTCCGCGCACGCGGAAGCGCAGCCAGAGGATGCTCTTTTCCGCGATCTCGATCTGGCTGCCGTCCTCCGAGCCGCCGTCGGGGACGAGCGCCTCGTCCTGCGGGCGGAACAGGCCTGGTCTCTTCACCAGCGCCTGGATCCCGAACTCGGAGCCGGTCTCCTCGTCCGCCACGAAGAGCAGCTTCACGGACCTCGGCGGGACGAGCCCTGCCTCTTTCACACACAGCGCCGCGACCACCGAGGATACGAGGCCCTGCTGGTTGTCCTCCACGCCGCGGCCAATGAGCCGATCTCCCTTCACGACCAGTTTGTAGGGATCCGTTTCCCACAGAGAAAGCTCGCCCGGCGGCACGATGTCCATGTGGGACATGATCCAGAAGGATCGGTCGGAGGTCCTGCCCGGCAGCGCCAGCAGCAGGTTGGGCCGCTCCCCCCCGGGGACGCGCGGGTCGGCGGCCGGAAGTGTTTCGCAGGTCCCCAGGCCGAGGCGGGTCATCCAGCGGGAAAGCACCTGGGCCTTCTCCGCCTCGCCCGTCCCGCCGTTCTGCGGGGCAAGCGCGGGCACGGCGGTCAGCTCCCGCTGCAGCTCGATGGCCAGGTCCCGCTTCTCTCCCACGCGCGTGCGCAGCGCTTCGCGATCGTCCATCCCCGTCCTCCCCCGAGGTGTATACGGCTTTTCCCGCGAGTCGGCAAGTCGCAGGCCGGCCATCCCGGCGGCCCCTCTTGCCAAAAGGAACGGCCCGAAGCAGTATGGCGCCATGCCGCACAGGAGCGTTGCCGCGGGTTTCCTCGTGCTCTGCGGCCTCGCGTTGGCCTCGTGCGGCGCGCGGCCCGTGGGCTGGGGCGTGGTCCTCTGGGGAGAGGCCGCCGGCTCGCCGCGGACCGGCGCCGTGGTGGGCATCCTGCAGGAATCCGCCATCGGCGAAGCATCCCTCATCGCCGTGCCGGGTGAGAGAAAACCGCGCGAATACCCGCTGGGCCGGATCCGCATCTTCAAGCGCAAGGCCGAGGCATCGGCGTTCGCCGCTTCGTACGCGGCCAAAGCGGACGACTGGGCGGTGGTGGTCAAGGAGGACTCCCCGCCGCTTCCCGTTCGCGAGGCCCCGGCTCCGGACGCGAAGGTCATTTACAAGCTGCAATACGGACAGCTGGTGAAAGTCGTGAGCCGCTCCGCGGAGAAGGCCGACGTAAAGCCGTACTCCGACTACTGGTACGAGCTTGCGACCGAGGACGGGTTCACCGGCTGGTGCTTCGGCCACTTCCTCAAGACGTTCACCGAGGCGGGGGATCCCGCGGCGGCTGCCCAGCGCGTCCTCAGCCAGGACGACGTGCTGGCGCGCATCATGGGAACCACGTGGCGGCCCGGCTGGTTCCAGGACATGATGGACCGTGAAGCGATCGACCTCACGATGTTCCGCGAGGACGTCGGCTTCTTTCCCGACCCGCAGAACCGGGTCATGCGGCTGGCCCTTCCCCTGTCCACCATCGAGTTCCGCTACACGGCAGATCCTCAGAAGGCCGGGGCTGCCTCGTATACCTTCCCGGGCACGGACCTGCGGATCGACGTCCTGGACCAGGACCGCATCACCATCAGCTACCACTACAAGGACCAGCGCAAGACGGACCTCTACGTCTCCGTGAAGGACGACGTCGCCCAGGTGGTGGCCAACGAGCAGAAGAGGCGCTCGGACCTGTTCGACGCGCTGGTGAAGAAGGGCGCCGTCCTCACCAGCAGCGCCTACGGGAGGATCCGCCTGCTGCCCGGCATGCGCTTCGCCTGGGAAGGCTTCGGCAAGCTCGTGCCCGCGCTTATCGGGCCGGACGCGAAGGGCGGCGGCAGCGTCGACTTCTCCCTGCACGTGGGCAAGGACCTGGTCTCGGACTACGACGGGGCCATCACGTTCGTCTTCGACGAGTACCCGAAGGCGGGTGTCAGTTTTCTCACCAAGTCCGCCTCGGGCGGGCTGCGCTTCACCTCCCTGGCCAGGGACAGCGTGCAGGATCTCTTTGTCACGCATCCCGGCCTCTCCGCGGTCGTGATCTTCTTCCGCCAGTCTTCGTAGCGGCCCGATGCCCCTCGTCAGCCTTTCCGACGTGTCGGTCTCCTTCGGGGAGCGCCGGCTCCTGGACTCGGTGAACCTCACGGTGGCCTCCCGCATGCGCATGGCGCTGGTGGGCCCGAACGGGAGCGGCAAGTCCACGCTCATGCGCGTCATGGCCGGAATCACCGCGCCGGACACGGGCTCGGTGGTCCGGGAGAAGGACACGCGGGTCTCCTATGTCCCCCAGAGCGTGGCCCAGTACCCTCCCGGCCCGTCGCTTCGCGATGAGGCCGAGGCCGCCTTCGAGCGGGGAGCGGCCCTCGTGCGCGAGAGCGCGGCGCTCGAGGAGCGCCTCGGGGGGCTTTCACCCGCGTCCGCGGATGCGCAGTCCCTCCTGTGGAGGCACCATGAGCTGCAGGAGAAGATCGAGGCAAGCGGGTATCACCGGCGCGCGGAGGCCATCCAGCGCGTCCTCACCGGCCTCGGCTTCGCGCCCGACGACTTCTCCAAGCCCTGCGCCGCGTTCTCCGCCGGGTGGCAGATGAGGATCGCCCTGGCGCGGGCACTGCTGCAGGAGCCCGACATTCTCCTCCTGGACGAGCCGACCAACTACCTGGACCTGGAGGCCCGCACCTGGCTGGAAGAGTTCCTCGCCGAGTTCCCCGGGGGGCTGCTGCTGGTGTCCCACGACCGCTACTTCCTTGACGTGGTGGTGGGGGCGATCGCGGAGATCTTCATGAGCCGGGTGTCCGTGTTCACCGCCAACTACACCCGCTACGAGGAGGCGCGCAGCCGCGACCTGGAGGCCCTGTTGACGAGATGGCGGCAGCAGCAGGAGGAGATCTCGCGCATCGAGGCGTTCATTGCCCGGTTCCGCTACAACGCTTCCAAGGCGCGCCTCGTGCAGAGCCGCATCACCCAGCTTTCGAAAATGGAGCGCATCGAGGTCCCCCCCGTGGTGAAGGCGATCCGCTTCTCCTTTCCCGCCCCGCCGCCCAGCGGCCGGCTCGTCCTCTCCGTCGAGGGGCTGGCCAAGTCCTACGCGGGGCACCGAGTCTTCTCCGACGTCGGGTTCGAGGTTTCCCGCGGGGACAAGCTCGTCGTGGTCGGGGTGAACGGCGCGGGCAAGTCCACGCTGCTGCGGCTGCTCTCGGAGAAGGAGGTCCCGGACTCCGGCGACCTGCGCCGGGGAACCGGCGTCGTCCCGGCGTTCTACTCCCAGGAGCGGGCGGACGCGTGGACGAGCGAGCGGCAGGTCATCGAGGAGCTGGAGGCCGTCGCCCCTACCGCGCTGATCCCCGAGCTTCGCACGCTGCTGGGCTCGTTCCTCTTCCGCGGGGATGACGTGTTCAAGCCCGTTTCGGTGCTGAGCGGGGGGGAGAGGAGCCGTCTCGCCCTGCTGCTCCTGCTGCTCGAGCCGGCCAACTTCCTCATCCTGGACGAGCCTACCAACCACCTCGACCTCGCCTCCAAGGACGTGCTGCTGCGCGCGCTGCGGGACTTCCCCGGCACCGTCGTCTTCGTCTCCCACGACCGGCACTTCATCGCGAACCTCGCCACCTCGGTCCTGGAGCTCCGTGACGGGCGCGCGCGCTACCTCCCCGGCGACTACGAGTACTACCTTGCCAAGTCCGCGCGTGACACCGAGGCGGCCGCGGCTTTCCCGCCGCCTTCCGCGGCTCCCCGCCTAGCCGCGGGAGACAGCCGAGCGGAAGACAAGCGCCTCAAGAGCGAGCTTCGGACCCTGGAGAAGGAGGAGGCTCTCCTCCTGCAGCGCCTGGAGAAGCTGGAGAACGAGCGCCTGCAGATCGAGGAATCCATGGCCCTGCCCGAGATCTACGCGGACGGGGAGCGGATGAAGGAGCTTCGCCGCCGTCACGGCGAGAACCAGCGGGAGCACGCCGAGGCGATGCACCGCTGGGAGCAGGTGGACGGGAGTGCCCGGCAGGCGCGGGAGAGACTCGGCGCCAGGAGCGCGCCGCGCAACGAGGGCTGAGCGCCCGGCTGCCATGGCGTCGGATGCATCCGCACCGCAGCCATGGCAGGCTCAGCTCGCCGCGGCCGAAAGCATCCGGAAGCAGAGCGCGAGACTCACGGGGGCCGGCCGCAGCCGGTAGCGTTCGAGCGTATCCGGCCCGCACGTGGCGGTCCCCACCCCGCGTTGCGCGATGTCCAGGGTCAGGAAGACCTGCGGCCGGCGGACCAGGTCCGAGGTGTGTCGGGCCTTCCACAGCTGCTCGGCCCCGTGGTGGGAGGCGCTGAAATCGAACGTGGCCGGCGAGTCGATCCGCAGCCCCGCTGCCCGAGCGGCGCCGCTCACCGGGACGATTTCCAGCCAGCGCACGTCCGTGCGGTTGCCGTTCTCCTGCGGCATCACGTAGGGTACCGGCAGGGCATCCACATCTGCCCGGTAGACTCCCACGGCCGCACCGGCCTTGCGATCAGAGTAGCACTCGTGCGGGCCGCGGCCGTACCAGCGCACGCCCTCGAGTCCCGGGGCAAGCTCGCAGGCCACTCCGATCCGCGGCAGCTCGGGCAGAGAGGCGTCGAGATCGAAGAGAAAGGTGCACTCGGGTCCCGCAGCCGGGAAGCGCCACAACTGAAGCAGGCGCCCGAGCCTCCTCCCCGTCCTTCCGTGCAGGTCGTGAACGGTTTGCAGGCCCGCCGGCCCCGGCCGCATCTCCAACAGCGAGAAGCGCGGCGCATCCAGCCCTGCATCCAGCCACTCGTACATGACCTTGTCCTGGCAGTAGAACGCAAAACCCGGTATCCCGCGCAGGTCCATGAAGAGCTTCAAGCCGTCGTTCTCCGTGGGAGCGCGCCAGAGGTTCGGCACGAGGGGCGAGACAAGGAGGTTCGCGCCCGGCCTGCCCAGGACCGCCAGGAACCCGTCCGCTGATACCGCCGCTTCCCAGCCGGGCCGCCCGCTCGCCGCCGGGGAGCGGGCCGCGTAACCGCCCGACGCGGGGCCGGCGTCGACGGCGGAGGTGGCTTCGGCCGTACTCGACGCGCGGCGGGCGGCGTGCGGCGCGCCCAGCGAGAGCTGCTCCCACCCGATCCGGTGGCCCGCCGGTGCCCAGGCACGCGGCGTGGAGAGCAGGAACTCCAGGAAGAGAAACGATTCGCCGCCGGCCACTGCCGCACGCGCCTGCGGTGTCCAGGGAATCTCGAGATCCAGCTCCGTGCTGGCTCGCGCCGGCAGCTCCGGGAGAGTCCGGGTGCCGGTAAGGACAGGCTCCCCGTCGGCCTGGACGGTCCAACGAAGCTCGATCCCCGCGAGCCCCGAGAAGTCGTGCCGGTTGCGCAGGTGAATGCGGCCCGTGAGCGGGTGCTCCGAAGAGGCTGCCACTGGCTGGAAAAGCTTCACGCACTCTGCGAGCACCGGCTTGCCGCTGCGGTCCGGGAACACGAGGCCATTGCAGATGAAGTCGAGGTCGCTCGGGCGGTCGCCGAAATCACCCCCGTATTTCCAGTACTTCCTGCCCGAGGAGTCGAACGCCTCCAATCCCTGGTCCACCCAGTCCCAGATGAAGCCGCCCTGGA
>Ga0153916_10001373_pt1 | contig 17415 bp, 17 predicted proteins | sample Opewatmetagenome_FD_109642 | JGI IMG/M metagenome (GOLD analysis project Ga0153916, IMG submission 109642) | Freshwater wetland microbial communities from Ohio, USA - Open water 3 Core 3 Depth 4 metaG | ecosystem: Environmental > Aquatic > Freshwater > Wetlands | place: USA: Ohio, Lake Erie... | reverse complement strand
GCGAACCAGCGCGAAGGCTGCGTTCGCCGAAATCGAAGTGCAGGTGAAAAAGCACCAGCACAAGATGCGCAAGGACTACGTCTGGAAACGCCGGCGCGCCCGCGGCATGTTCAAACCGGGCGAAGTCTTGCTCGCCGATTGAACCACACTTAAAAATGCAGCCGGCCCGCGGCCGGTCCGCGACACATCCCGCGCCGGTTGCTCGTTTCGCGCGCGCACGCTAGAATCAACGGACACGAAAATCAGACGCGGAATCGTTTGTGCCAGTCTGCCAAGCCCCGCCATCGGGCGCCGCAATGGCACGCGGCTCCGCGCAGCAGGGGCGTAGCTCAGTGGTAGAGCAGCGGCCTTTTAAGCCGAAGGTCGTGGGTTCGATCCCCACCGCCCCTACCAAAATCTTTGATTTGCAACGCCTTATCGCAGCACTTGGCATCAATAAGGCGATTTGACATCAATTCAACTAGTTCACCGCGTACTGCGCTATCCTAGCCGACCGATTTTCTACTGCATCGCGTTGTTGGTCGCCAATGACGTGAGCATAGATACCCAGCGTAATCCGTGCGTCACTGTGCCGCAGTTGCCTTTGCGTTACGGCGGGTGTTGCACCGTGTGCAAGCAGGGAACTGGCGGTACCGTGTCTCATGGAATGGAACCCGCCGCGTGGAATGCCCAGCTTCGCCAATAGAGGGTGAAGCTGCTTCTCGCGCAGTTTGTTAGCCGAGTATGGCCGCCCGCGCTTGTTGACAAACAGAAGGTCGGCTTTCCCATCGTGAGTCTGTAGGTGCTTTCGCAGCCGAGCTTCCAACTGAGACGGCATGGGAAGGTCTGCGCTGCTGGCGCTAGACTTCACCGCTTGGACTATCCGCGTGGCAGCGTCCACACTCTGCCGCACCCGGATGATCTTTCGCGTAAGGTCTATGTCACTGACGCGAAGTGCGAGGGTTTCTCCGATGCGAAGACCCAAAACCGACGTAACAGCTAGAATCGTGCCAAACGGTTCTGAGGCCGCCGCAAGGATTCTCCCGACTTCCGCGTCACTAAAGCACCGCTGTTCTTTCCTCACGCCTTCGCGTGGCATGGTTACGTCGCGTAGGGAAAACTCCCCACAGGCGTATTTCCATGCCCGTGCTTTCCGAAGGATTGAGGACAGAGTGAGCAGCACGTTCTCTACCGTCTTTTTCGACCGCCCCCCAGTGCCGAGATACGTCACAAAGTCTTGAATCGCCTTTGTGTCTATCTCTGTCAGCGACAGACTGCCGAGCTTCGGTAGGATGTGGGCGCGGAGATGCGATTCTGCCGCCCGCACTGTGCTGCCCTTGAGATTCACCGCCACGCTAGAGCGCCACTCTTTGACGAACGCATTTAGAGTGACACTAGATTTAGGTGGAACCATGACCGTGCTGTTAACACCGTCAAGGTATGGTTGGAGTGCCTTCCATGCTGCCCGCTTGGACATACTGCCGACAGCACCCAGCACTACACTGCGTTGGATACGTCGGGTTGTCGCGTTAGGCTGCATGACATCCTGTCGAAAACATCCTACCCACACAGGATTCTTACCCCGTTGGTGTAGGCGTCCCTTCTGGAACCTTCTCCGTGGCACTGAGTTTCCTCCGTGCTCACCGAGAGGCGTTACCGGGGCAGAGGGTAACACAGCCGAAGCACCGGACGCGGGTACAGCTTCCGCTTGGGTTTCACGTGTGGGACGGTTTAGTGCATCCGGTGATTCAAGTAGGCTGCCCAGTGGCGCACTGGTAGCGTTCTGCTGGTGTTGTAGGGCTAGTTCTGACGGGAGGGCTGGCGACTGCGGGGGACTGGGGCTACTCAAACCTCATTTTGTGGGGACCTGCCTTTCCTACAAAGTAATTATCGCTCAAAACAGGCCAAAAAGCAAGCAAAATCGTATGTTTGGCGTGGGAATCGTGTTTGAAACGAGTTATTGGCACGCTAGGGACAGGCCATTACGGCAAAGTGCGAGTACCCGCCTAGTCCTAAAGTGTGCAGTCCGCTCTGCACAGTGTGCAATCTGCCCAGCACAGTTCTGCACAGTGTGCAACCCGGTCTCTATTAAGCGACGTGTTTGCTTGGCCGCTCTATTCCACCAACTGCACACTTTGACCCCGTGCCCCGGAAGTACGATTCTATTCTCGCTAGTACGTTATTGCTTCCTAGACCTTCCACCTTCTAGCCTCTAGAATGCGCTAGGCAACCGTATGAGGTCTCACCGCATCTTAATAGTTAGTGCATTAGTGTCTGCCTCGTTGCTATTTTGCTTGACAATGGGGACGGTCTTGGTGTATAATGTTTTTGATTAGAAGTTTAGAAGCGCGAGAAAGTCTTCCGGCAAGCCTGACGGTCCCCGCCTGATTTCCTCATATAGAGAAGCCATCCAAAGGCACGCAGTGCGCCTGTGGGCTTCCAAATGCCAATAAAGGCCATCCAGAGGTCATGTCAAATGCGAAGCAGTAAGTCGTACTTTTTTCAAGAAGATACACGCGGAAACGACGACCGCCTTCTTGAAAAGCTAGAAGGGCGTCACCCGGAACTGTTCCCTCTGCGGGATGGCTGGCGACTGGTACACGCGCCGGGCTGTGCTAGGCCCCGGCCTTGTGACTGCCAGCCCAAGCTAGTGACACGAGACGGTCAGTCATTCTCCTAAACCACGCCGCGCATATGCGGCATTGAGGTCACACCAAAATGTGTAGTTGAGGCGACGAAAGAATCAACCCGCGAGTCCCCAGCAGATCGCGGAGCTACGGAAGAAATATCAAGAAGCCGAGAAGAACGGCGGCGACCTATACTCGCCAGAAGAACTAAAGGCGATTTTCAATCACTACTACGGAACTACGCCACCTGCTCCGCTGCCTAGCCGTGCGTTTGTAGCGGACCCGGATGACCTAAACCCGATAGCGACCGTGAAAGGTCGCTCTACGTTTGTCTGGTGGTGGTCGCGTACTCCTGTGAGGAAGATCAAAAATGATAGAGACGCTAGTGTCTGACGCCCCCGGAAAGATCATTCTGGTGCAGGAAACGTCCAAGGAAGAAGACGCCGTGCCGGGTAAGTTTTTCGACTTATCCACACGGGTCAATTACGACGAATTGCGCGTGGTCTGGCTCAAGACGAATACGGGTCGCATCTGCTACCAGTACAGGGGCGGGCGTCCCAGTGACCCGCTGTGTTTCTCGGATGACGGTTTGCGCCCCAGCACTCATGCACAGGCACCACAGCACAAGACCTGTGCGGGCTGCCCCATGAATCAGTGGGGCGCTGGCTGCCATCCTGTCTGCCGGGATAACTGGAACATGCTGGTTGTTCTGCGCGATAGCCGTCTGCCTCGCTGGTTTCGACCGGGGCCGGGGGCGACCAAGACTCTGCGGGCGTATCTGCGCCGGGTGGGCGATGATTCGTTTATCTCAACCAATGAAGGCCGGGGCGAGAGGAAGCTCTACGACTACGGCTTTACGGTGCGGCCCGTGAGACTAAAAAAAGGCCGCTATTCCTTCTGGGCGGCTGAATTCGCGGACTGGCAGTTCCTAGAGCGGGTGACTCTGCCGGTCGGTCGGACAGAAAGCCAATACCAGAAAGACTTTCAACGCTGGGCCGTGGACATAGTGGACATAGTGGACATAGTGGACATAGTGGACATAGTGGACATAGTGGACATGAAGGCTGCTATTGATACTACTGGCGGTACGACAGGTGAGCTTGAGGGTAGGGCCGATGCTTTGCCAATTTGACGGAACGGAAGCGTTTGCGTGTGCGAGTGTTGCGTCTGCTCGGTGGTGCTGCGTCGTAGCCTCCGCACCCCCTCGCCCCATTGTTACCCATACCCCCACGGCCCACGGTGAGGTTAGATGCACGACCCTGCGTTTCGGTTGCCTGAGAGATTACGACACCACAGAATAGTAGCACTGCACACTATGCAGTCTCAGTAAAAGTGTGCAGTGACCCGATAGGGCATAGGTGAACGCGATACGCAGCACGTCAAAGCGGTGCCGTGGGGGTTCAGTAGGCGCTGTCCCCCACGACGCCGTGCGTCTTGACGTAGCGCACTCGCTGAGCGTCGCCAGTGTGGTAGCCACTGCACATGCGCGAGGCTGATTCACTTCGTCCGCTCCACGGTTGGTGTGACGCGCCAACCGTGGAGAAACACTTTTTGTGAAGCAGTAGAAGTCAAAATCCAAACAATCAGTACAAGGAAAAGTAAGATGGAATCACCGAAACCATATTCACCGTGGGCAAGCCACAAATTCAGCCGTGCTAAGGTCGAAGAAATCTTTGGGTCGAAAGCAAACGGCACGGTTGCACAGCGATTGTTCAACGAAAATCCCGAACTTTACCGCGAGCTTCGCGCAGAAGCGGTCTCGCACGGCATTTTAGAGAATCCCCGCCCTAATCCTTGGTGGGGCAGAGCTGGCGCGCCAAAAGAGCGCACTTACTCCAACGAAGAAATCGCTGCACGGGCACAGTTCACCGAACAAGAATGTAAAGAGTGGTTCGGGCGGGATGGCGCTGAAGGCAACCGCAACAACGTCGGAAACTTGGCGAAAGAAAATCCCGCGAAGTATGCCGCTCTTCGTGCTGCGGCTGTATCGTATGGGATTCTGCCCGAAACGCCAAACACCATAGTGCAGCGCACACCAAAGCCCGCGCAGCAACAGCCCGTGGATGATGGAAAAGTGGCGATTGGAGAAGACTTGGCGCGGCGGGCGAACCTGCCTGTTGGTCTGCGCGTCGATCAGGGCCAGCTAAACAAAATCATCGAAGCCGTCGCCAGCGTTGAATTAGCGCGACGCGAAGCCGAAAAGGTTGCGGTTGAGGGAGACAAGCAGTGAGCCTAGAAAAACTGTTCACCATCAAAGAAGCCGCCGAGTACTTCAGCATGACACGGCACTACGTCGGCAAACGTATCAGGTCTGGCGAACTGCCAGCGGTCAGGCTGGGACTAAACCGGGACGTAAGAATCCGCGAGAGTGATCTCGCGGCCTTCATCGCTTCAAGGGTTCTGCCCGACAAGCGGCCACACAACAAATCGTAGTTAACACAAAGACGCGGGGCTGGTGAAAGCTGGCCCCGTGCAACACACAGGAAATAGGAAGGAGATCGCATGTTCGGAGACGGGACGAAGAGTTTAGGGGAACAGAATATGGAAGGACGAAAACCGGAACACTACATTTATGCGTTGCTTGTGTTCGTAGCCGCATCGGAAAACGTCGAAGTGATCGAAGGAGAGACAACCCGTGAAGTCGGAACTATTGGCCGCCGCATCGGTAATTGAATACGAACTGAACCACGCGCCTTTCAAGCGCAGCCTTGACCCGCTCGCGGGTGAGGTTGTCGGAGCGCGACTCATGCACAAATTGAATATCGGCGCTCCGATAGCGATTCGCTGTGCTACCTCTGCGGAAGCTAAGACTGCGGCTGCAAGCGGAGATTGGGTTGTGAAAACATTCCAAGAGGGCCGTCTCAAGTTCGGCGGGACTGCGGCTGAAAACGTGCTCATTGGAAAACTTCCGGGGGCTATTAGCCTAGTGTCACTGCGGCTAATCCACGGGATAGAGAACTCTGCCATCAAGTTTCGGGTTGAGGGAGTGCCGCTAGAGGAACAAGCGGACTTTGGGCATATGTTCCGGGTGCTGTACCTTGGCAGACAAGAGATAGCGAATGCCGAACACTTCTTCCGTGACTTCGTGCTGCCGGATGATCTGACCAACATCAAGGCCGCTATCGAGTGGGATAGCCCGCAGATGCTAGCGATTCACGCAGCGCGGTTGTTTCTAGGGTGCAGCACGGCTCACGCTGGGAACGTGTTGGTTGACGCTAATGGAAAGCTCTACAGCATTGACCACGAAATCTGCGAGTGTACAAACGGCGGGGAGTTAGCCGCGCTATTCAAGTACACGAAGAAAGTCACTAGGGCCTGGCGAGTATTAGCTGGCGTGGCTGCGCTGGAACCTACCGACGTTGAAAGACTCTTCGACGACCTGCCGGAGCAAGTAACGTGGCCGCTGCGGTCGAAGTATGAAACGGTCTACTACTTTCTAGAGCGTTTAGACTTCTGGAAGAAGCACTTTTTCTAGGACTGTGTATGCGTGTGGGCCGACACAACGGCGCGTCGGCCCCCGCCGCACACTCTTACCCCCGACGTGTAAGACGCGAAAAAACTTCCACGCGACCTACGCTAGCGTAACGATGCACACGCGCCCTGCCATCACTTGGTACCGGCGTCCCGCCGAGAAATATACCCGATGGGTAAAGATTACATATTGACAAACAATCGGACTTCTGCGACTCTGCCCGCGCTGTGCGGGATTCTGTGGAGTCCCGATGCGCTCTTTCAAAACTTGAACCTAGCAGTGAGAGTGACAAGGGCTTCAGCAAGCTAGCTGGTACGACCCGTAGACAGCCGAGGGTGTAGCACCGGAAGCACTGCGGGACAGGCCAGTTTCTCGCCGGGGATACAAAGGCAAGCTGGAAAAGAACTGCTCAATAACCGCTAGCGGGAAGCAGTTTAACAACGAAAGGTGAACAGACATGAAAACACTAACACCTGCCGAAGTAATCGCTCTGTTGAAAGCAGCGCGTGCGCGTTCTGCGCGAGATCACGCGATGATTCTCCTAGCCTACCGTCACGGTCTGCGAGCGTCCGAGATATGCGCTCTATCGCTTGCCGATGTAGACCTAAAGACGCAGAGTATCAGCGTCCAACGTCTCAAAGGTTCGCGTCACACTGTCCAAGCCTTACAGCCGCATCGCGGGCAACCGCTACTTGACGAGATCACCGTCCTAAAGGCGTGGCTGGCAGAACGTCCCGCAGACGGCTCCAATATCCTGTTTGTCAGTCAGAAGGGCGGTCGCCTGAGCCGGATGCAATTCTTTAGGGTTGTGCGCGATTGCTGCCTAGAGGCTGGAATCGCAGCCGACAAGTCGCACCCGCATATCCTCAAACACTCGCTGTGCTCGCACATGCTTGCCGCGAACGCCAACCTTGGCTTGATTCAACAGGCAGCCGGGCACAAGAGCATATCGAGCACGATGCAATACGCTCACGCGAGCGACGGTCAGGCAGACGTTGCACGCCAGAACGCGCTTATGGCGACGTTCTGACAAGGTTACATTCTGCTCATACTGTAACGTTTTGCAGTTTGCAGTGGGTTGAATCAAACGACTTACCGGAGCCAATTGTTTAGGCAGATCGAGTGTAATGTAACATTCCACAAGGGAGCCGACGATATGATGTTCGACGCAAGCAAGTACGGAAATGACCCGGAGCGAATCCTAGAGGCTGTGGAATCCGGTGAGGTCGCTCTAGACGTAGCTCTAGGCATGGAACCGTGTTTCGTATGCAAGCAAGTATTTCCCGCGCTCGAAATGAACGTCTGCACACAGTGCGGTGAGGGCTTCTGCGGTATCTGCCCGCCGTTCTGCCAGTGTGTCGTCAATGAAAACTTAGGGACGCTGAGCACCGTGTAAAGAGTTGGCAGCATTTGACCACAATTGATTTCGGCAGGGGCGTGGTAACGCCTTCTGTCGGCGAGGCTTATAAGTTTGGGGTCGCCAATTCGATCCCCACCGCCCCTACCAAACCTCACTGAATAAAAGACATTTACGGAGCTGAGTCAGCAATTCAAGCCTTAGTCAGCAATTGGGCCCCGCTGATTCTGTCCGCGAGTGCCGTCACTGCGTTGCGCTGGGATTCTGGAATCACGTGTCCGTACAGCCCAAGCGTAATTCGTGCGTCACTATGCCTTAGCTGTGCCTGAACAACTGTAATGGGTGCTCCACTGTCAATCATTTCCGTCGCTACCGCATGGCGGAATCCATGAAACCCACCAAGCGGCATTCCCAACAAACAGAGCAACGGGCGTAATTTCTTTTCCCTTAGCTTATTTGCTGAGTAGGGACGGCCTCCGCGATTAGCAAACAACAATCCAAGGTCGTTCTTGCGGTAGTAGCTTGATGCTAAGTAGATCCGGAGCCGCGTTTCAAGCGCAGACGGCATCGGCAAATCCGCGATGCTGGCTGCACTCTTCGGTGTACCTAACTGACCGCCATAGGTGGAGCACCGAACATTGATGAGCTTTCGCTTGAAGTCCAAGTCCTCGCTCCGAAGCGCTAGCACCTCGCCAATGCGCATTCCCGTGACTGAAAGAAGGAAGCAGATCGTCCCCAAGGGCTCATCGGCAGAAGACACAATCCGGGACATTTCTTCCGCCGAGTAGCATCTTACGTTCGACCTTACATCCCTCTGAGGCAATGTCAGGTCGGAAAGACAGAACTTGGGAACGGGGTATCCCCATTTGCGCGCGGAATTGAGAAGCGAAGAGACCGTCAACAAAATATTCTCGACGGTCTTTAGCTTGGACGCGTTTAACCGTCAACTCGGTCAATGCACAGTCACCAAGCAGCGGTACGATATGCCGCCGTAAGTGTGATTCTACGGACTTCCGGCTGCTGGATTTAAGTGCACCGGCTACCTGGTCTCTCCACTCTGTGGCAAGCTTCTTCAACGTCAGGGATGTTTTGGGAACGGGTGGTGTAGCGTGATTGGCTGAATTGACGACATCGAGAATTGGCTGGAAAGCAGCGCGGGCTGCTCGTTCGGACAAGCCAACGAACGTTTTACTGTGCTGGTCCCGCCTAATGGTGCCGTCAGTTTGCAGAGTGTCCACGCGCCACATACCCACCCATTGCCCGTTGCGTTTAATGAAAGTACCCTTTTGAAACCGTCTCTTCGGCACGATACGTCCTTTCGTGCCCGTGGAAGACGGCGTTGCGTGTGCGACTCTACTTCGCGGATCGGCTGAAGGCAAGCCCGCAGTCTGAATCTCCTTTCCCGTCGCAGGCGGGACATTGGACGCAGCCTCGCATCTTCTGCTGTCGTCCGTTGGCATTAGAGCCGCGACGTAACCCGTTCTGTCTTCAATTGACAATGCACGCCTCAAGGGAAACTGTCCGATTCATGGAGTCTTGTCCTGTTCGGGTTCCAGACTACCCTTCACCCGGAGGGCGCTAAGCAGAACGCCTGCCATGATGATCGCTGCGATGATCGCGATTACTCCGACAATGGTGATTCTCGTTCCTTCGTCTTCCATGGCACGACCTCCCGGCAGTTCTTGGCTGGGCAACGGAATCCCTGAAGGCTTCCGTCGAACAGGCTTGTTTTCGCTCGTCCGGGTTCAATCCAGAAGTGACACCCGCACGCGGGACATTCCAGGTAGTAGCGGTGATCCATCTCGGCGAGCCTGGTCCACAAATCCTCGACATCGGCGCGGTCGAGCAATCTGTCGAAAGCGGCAATTCCGGCAGGACCTCGAACGAATAGCTGAATCCCGCATGGATCGCAGGTCACATACGGTTTCTTCTTCTTTGTAATCCGCACTTCGCGCGGATGCGTGCATACCGGGCACGGAAACATTCGGTTCCCATCAATCGTTGGCATCTCTCACCTTCACGGCGGCATGCTTCATTTGACATCTGTGCAAGCCTCATTAAGGATGGCAGGGGCAGTGAAGTCCGACAAAAGGCAGGGGTTTTATCGGGATGAACTTTCAAGGCGCAGCGATGCTGATACGGTGGTGGGACGGCCCGCCGGTTGTCTTGCTTGTTCCGTCATGGGAGCCGATCTGCATCCGTAAGACGAAAAGCTCCGGTCGGCTGGAGTGTAGAATCCCGTCGGGGGCAGTGCGCGGACTCCCGCTCACACAAGAGAGAAAACGGTTTCTTGTGAAGCAAGGAATGAATCCAGAATTGATAAAGAGAGGCTACGTCTTCGACGTAAGCGATACTCTCGCTGCCCAATTTGACAGAGACACAAACGCCACCATTTCACTGGCTGAGAAATGCGGCCTGACTCTAGACGACCTCGCTAAATTCCACGAGGCATCGAAAAAGCTAGCCTCATTTAATCCAGCGAACCGCGCAGAACGATTGGCAAAGCAAGCACTGGAAACGCTATTCTCATCGAAAGCTGGCGCAAAGGGAGCAGGCAGACCGAAAAGGATTTCCGCAGAGGAGCGCCAGCAAATGCGGGAAAGGGCAGCCGAAATGGAAGCGGCGGGCCAGAACCGACAGGATATTGTCGCGCAGTTCTCGGAAGAGTATGACCTTCGCCGATCCTACATTCGCCGAATCCTCGAAGACCGCCGCAAACCAGAAGAAAAATCGTAGCGTGAAGCAATTGAAATGGTGCTTGGGGCTGGGTGTGAACGGCTGCCCTTCGGGACCGATCTTGTGACGTAACGTACGTACGTAACGTTAGGCTCAACCTCTATGGGTCAAATAGCAGGAACAAGCTGTCTTTGGCCAAGTTGGCGACCACTCCATGCGGAGCGCCGAACAGCCGAGCAAGATTTGCTCCTCCGACGCAGATTTCTCCTTCCAGTGTCCCATTTTTGATCCCCGCCGCATCCCTGCCATAAAGCAATCAAACGGATTGGCGCTTCACTCGGTTCCGAAGGTTGTCTGCCAGTAACAGTCGGACGCGACCAACCCGTTTTCCACACTCCACAAGATTCATAAAGTATGGACTTGACACAACAACAGGCTATTGATATCTGCATCTCCATATTAGGCACTTGTCGTTTGGGGAGGACGTATGCGCCATTTTCGGCTGGGTCTTCTGATCTGCGCTGTACTGGTTTCGGCAACCACCGTAGTTGGGCAGGGGGCATCGGGGTCGGACCCGCAGCAGGCCGGGCAGGCCACTGCGCTGCTGCAGCGAAGCCTGGCTGCTCTGACGGGCGGCGCGCCGGTCACCGACGTGACCATGACCGGCACCGTCACCGCGAACAACGGGTCTACCACGGAGTCTGGGACGATCACGCTGGTGGCAACCGCCACTGGCCAAAGCCAGATAACACTGGCTTTGCCTTCGGCCAGTTGGGTTACAACGCAGAACTACGCCGCAAACCCGCGAACGTCAACTTCGGCCGGGTCTAACGGCACGACCCAAGACACAGCTCCTGAAGACCTCGCAGGCCCCAGCCCAGCTTGGTTCTGTCCCGCACTCGTGATGGCCGCTGCCGCTCCGGCGACGTATGCTGCCAGCTATCTCGGCCAGGAGACGCGCAACGGTTCAGCTGTGCAGCACGTTTCATTCTGGCCGCAAGCTAGCAGTTCCCCGACCAGTCCGTTCCTGACCGCAGGACAACAGGTGCTTACTGGGCCTGGCCCTTCTTTGCCGCTACAGATTGGCCAACAAGAACTGTTCATTGATTCCGCATCGCTGCTCCCACGGGAACTGATCATTCGACTTCGAGGGTATCGTTCAGCTTTCAATAGCAGCGATCCGACGCATCCCACGATACCGACGCTGGTTGACGAACACGTCCAGTTCTCAGATTACCGTCAGGTGCAAGGGCGGCTGGTTTCTTTCCACGTTCAAGTTTTCTTTGGGCCGGTCCCCGCAATGGATATTCAACTTGCGTCGGTCAACTTCAATACCGGCGCGACAATTGCCGCCAATTAGGAGATCCATGATGCGCCATTTCCGAATCCCGTACGTCCTTAGCATCCTGTGCATCCTTTGCTTCCTTCCGTCCTCTTCTTTCGCCCAACAGGACCCGGAGCTTGAAGTCGGCATGAAGCCGTTCGGTTCATACAATGGGGGAAACATCGACACCGTCAGCCTGTACCACGGCCAACTCAGTCTCGACATTCCGCTCATTTCCTATCCTCAGCGCGGTGGGAAGCTAAAACTGGACTTTCATCTGAGATATGCCAACATCGGTGCACAGGCTAACTACGTGGCCCTATCCTACCCGCCATACCTACAAACTTTTTACTATGCGTCGTATCTTCCCGCAGGATGGTGCGGCGGCAACAGTCAGACCGGAGGCCCACTGTGTCACGGCTTTCGTGTTGTGGACGAGCAAAGTGTGGGATATATGTCCTCCTCCTCCATACGATTCCATTATCCATCCTATGATGATGTCGCGGGATCGCAAACGGTCCTGATGCCCGACGGAGCAACACACGCCCTATTTCCAACTTGCGGCAACTGTTCTCCCCCAGTTTGGAAATCGGTAGATGCCACGTCGTATCAGCTTCAAGGTTCCATTTGTGGAGATGGTCAGGGTACTACATTTTATAACCAGTGTGGCGACACGGTGGTTGACCCAGCGGGCACGAAATACGTTTATCCGTCGTCTGGGCAGGCGTACCGACAGGACACGAACGGCAACACCATCACTTATTCTGGGTCCGGCGTAGGCGTCACAGACACGGTGGGCCGGGTGATCCCGTCCATCCCTGCGGCGACCTCCAATGTAACAGCATGCCCGCAGCCCCCTAGCGTGCCCTACGCGCCCACGAGTGCCACGACTTGGAATTTACCCGGCGTAAACGGTGGCAACTATCCGATCCTGTTTTGCTACATTCAACTCAGCGAAACGAATCCGATCGCTAGCACACTTCCGGGGCAGACCGTCTGGCAACCCTATACATACATTGGGACCGAGTTACAGAGCGTGGTGCTGCCAAATGGGACGAGTTGGACGTTCGAGTACACCACAGATGGCAACGCCGATCTTTCCGAAGTGATCTTCCCAACGGGCGGGACACTCTCGTACGGATCGTGGCAGCACCTCGGTTCTCTTGTTATTGGGACGCAGTCATTCATCGATTACAACCGTGCCGTCGGTGTTCGTACCCTGAATCCGAATGATGGTGTTACGCTGCCATCTACTTGGACCTATGCGTATTCGCCTTCAACGTTGACGACAGTGAGTTCACCCCCATCGAGCGGCACCACTCCACCAGATGACACTGTGCATACGTTTACTGGCTACTACGAAACACAAACGCAATACTACCAGGGATCACGTTCCAGCGGCACACTCCTAAGAACGACAACTACACAGTACTCATCCACGCCTCTTCCATACGGGGGCTACAATTTTGTCAGCGCCATAAACTTCGTTCCGAGCCAAACTGCCACGGTATGGCCCAATGGGCAGCAAAACAAGACGGGTTACGCGTACGATAGCGGCGTAAATATCTATTATCCATACTGGACGTGCGGCGCGCCCTGTACCTTCGGCAGCAGCGTTGTTGCCACTGCGATCTATGGCAAGGTATTGAACAAAAGCGAGTACGACTATGGCAACGGCGCACCGGGCGCGCTGCTGCGAACCACGACGACAAGCTATCTCGCTCTCAATAACTCTACCTACCTCAGCGCTAACCTGCTTGACTTGCCATCGTCGGTGCAAGTTACAGGCTCAGGGCCGGGGGCCTACACGACGTTTAACTATGATGAAACGGGGAGTCCGGCAGGCGCTCATGGCAACCTCACATCGACGCGTCGCTGGCTGAACACTAATGGCAGCTACCTCGTCACCAGCAACGTGTACGATACCTACGGTCGCGTCACGTCAGCGACGGACCCAAAGAACAACCCGCCGACGACCTACGGCTACTTGCCCTATTCTTGCCCCACCGGGACTGGCTACGCTGGTTCAGGTCCCACGAAAGTAACCAACGCGCTCGGACAAGTCACCTATAACTGCTACGACCTTACCGCTGGTCTGCTCAACTCCACCACCGATCCGAACAGCCAGACCACCAGCTATCTCTACGACAACATGTACCGCACGACCCAGGTCAACAATCCGGATGGCGGACAGGCGACTTTCGCCTACCCGACCCCGAACGAAGTGGACATCGGCGAGAAGATGGACAATTCCGGCCACTACAAGACTGCCTCGCTGCTGGTGGATGGCTTGGGGCGGAAGATTCGCCAGATTGCATCAAATGGGGAGACCACCCCCTACGACCAGGCAGATACCTGCTACAACGGCAATGGGCGGGTCAGTTTCCAATCCTATCCCTATCAGGGCAACGGTTTCGCTACGGCACGGGTATGCTCCGGCGCAGGCGACTCGTTCGCCTATGACGCATTCGGCCGCCCGACGACGGTCACCCACTCGGATAGCTCGATCATATCGACTTCCTATACCGGCAACTCGACGACCGTGACGGACGAGCAGGGCAAGAATCGCCAGAGCAAGACAGACGGCCTGGGCCGCCTGACGCAAGTGATCGAGAATCCTGGCGGCCTGAACTACACAACCGCCTACACGTATGACGCGCTCGATAATCTGACCGGCGTCACGCAGGCCGGTTCGCGCCCGCGGACGTTCGTCTACGATTCGCTTTCGCGCCTGACCAGTTCCACGAATCCGGAAGCCAACTGGGCTCCGGCGACGCAAACCAATGTCGCGACCACGTACGCGTACGACGCAAACGGCAACCTGGTGAACAAGACCGAGCCTGCTCAAAATCAGCAGAGCACGGCCACCGTCACGCTGACCTATTGCTACGATCCCTTGAACCGCTTGACCGCGAAGGCTTACACATCTCAGACCTGCACCAACGGCTGGCTGCCCTCGCCCGTGGCTACATACGTGTATGACGGCGGCGCGCTGCCCTCAGGCTGTTCTGTTGGTTCGTTCAGCTATGGACTGGCAATTGGGAAGCGCACGGCGATGTGTGACGCAGCCGGGTCGGAAGCCTGGAGCTATAACATTGTCTCGGGAACAGGCTGGCAGATCGTCGATCAGCGCACCACGAATTCCGTGACCAAGTCCACCACGTACCAAAATAACCTGCTGGGTCTGCCGACGGCCATCCAGTATCCAAGCGGGCGCACTATCACTTACGGTTACAATCTAGGTGCACGCCCCGTTTCCGCGACGGACGGCACCACGTCGGTCAATTACGAGAACACGGTTCACTACTGGGCGGGGGGAGCACCATGCTGGACGGGGTATGGCGGGGCCATCACGTCGGCGGCGACATTCAACCCGCGCCTGCAACCGCTGGCGATGCAGGCGACGAGCAGCGTCGTGCCGTTCACCACTTGCGCGGGACTGGGCCAGACGGGCAACTTGCTCGATCTGAGCTACAATTTCAGCCTCGGTTCGGGCGACAATGGCAACGTCATGGGGATCACCAACAACCGCGATGCAACACGCTCGCAGACGTTCGCGTATGACGCGCTCAATCGCCTCTTGACCGCACAAACTACTTCTACCTACCCAACAAGCCCCGCGCACTGCTGGGGTGAAACCTTCGGCTATGACACCTGGGGGAATTTCCTCTCCATCGGCGTAGCATCAACATCGTACAATGGCTGTACGCAGGAGAGCCTTAGCGTGACCGCCAGTGCGCAGAACCGCATCAGCACCAGCGGCTACGTCTACGACACGGCCGGGAACATGACCGCTGCGCCACCCACGGGAACCACGTATAACTACAACGCCGAGAACCAGCTCACTGCGACGGCGGGTCTGACGTATACATACGATGGCGACGGCAAGCGCGTACAGAAGTCCAACGGGCCGATTTACTGGTACGGGATGGACGGCAGCGTTTTGGACGAGACCGACCTGACCGGCAGCACGACCAACAGCAGCTTCAACGAGTATGTCTTCTTCGGCGGGAAGCGGATTGCGCGGCGCGACTCATCGAACAACGTTTTCTACTATGCCGCCGACCATCTCGGCACGTCGCGGGTGATCGCCCAGGTTCCCTCTGGGCAGTCGATTGCCACCCTCTGCTATGACGCCGACTTCTATCCCTTCGGAGGGGAGCGCCCGCCTTACATCAACACCTGCTCCCAGAACTACAAATTCACCGCCAAAGAACGCGATAGCGAATCCAACCTCGACAACTTCGGCGCCCGCTACCACGGAAGCGCAATCGGAAGATTCACTTCGGTTGATCCGAAGGTGAAGAGCGGGCTGAGAATGCTCGCTCCACAGCTATGGAACATGTACGCATACGCGGGAAACAATCCATTGAAATATTACGATCCAGACGGAATGGAACTTCGGCTCGCACCCGGGCTAGATAAGAAGACTCACGACCGGATCATCAGCGACTTGGCGAAGACTTACCGGACGCCTGCGGGACGAGCAGGCCTGCATAAAATGGACGAGAGTCCGATAAAGTTCACCCTCGGTACAGCCAGTCTTCCAGATAACAAGAGGGAGGACGGCAAGGTTGGTCGAGTCTACGGATACACCGACCGCACGGGCGAGAAGGGTACCATCAGTCCCGACGGGAAAACTGTTCTCACGGTGGATCAGTCTCAATCGTCGGTGAAGATCGAGTACGACTTCAAGAAGCTGGACAACAGTGGCGAGGGTGGGCCTTCGGAGAAGACCGTATTCAACCACGAACTCGGGCATGGTGTTGACATCGCGACTGACCCAGTTGCCGAGGCTAACAAGACAGATGATGAGGCCCATGCAGCAGTTGAAAATTTCCTCCGGGACGTCTCAAGAGATAAAACTGACATGTCGATGGATGCGGCAAAGGATGCAGTTCAGAAGATGCTAAATCCACCGCCACCGCCGCGGTGCAATGAAGCGCAGACGGGAGGTACGTGTCCCCAATGAGGGACCAACAAGCCGCCGGGCCTACCTGCCCGAACTGAGCAAGCGTAAGCTACAGCTATGGACGAAACTAAGCGCTTTGGGTGGAGACCGAAATAAGGAAGCCACGCTGAAGGCCAGCGGTCGGCGAAGCATGATTAGGCTGAAGAGTAAGAATGCGATGGATCTATTCTGGGAGCGGGTCGGCAAAAGTATTTTGGACTTGAAAAAGAGGCGCAATAGGAGCGAGCAAGATGAAGATTCGAATATATGTCCTCACCACATGGCTCCTCTGGTCTCAGGCGATACTTGCGACGCACGCCCAAGAGCAGCGATGGCTAAACGTCCCGGACACTCCCTTGAAGTTCTCACTTCTGGCGAATAAGAGAAGTTTTGCGCTAACGAACGTCTCAAGCAAGGTGGTACAGCGGCACACGCTAGGCTGTGTAGACAGGCACTCCGGAAGAGTGACTCGCAAGCTTCGGGTTGACACCATTTCGCTGGCACCAGGGGTTTCCTCGCTGGGGGAGCTCTACTCATACCAGGGTGATCTGGACGCCTGCGAAGCGTTGCACTCTGCCCTGTCCGTGATAGCAGTCACCTTCGCCGACGGCCGTACTTGGAAGTATAAGCCCCCCTCCGGTTCGTGATGCCGTGGTTCTCGTCTGTGGGGACAATGCAGCACGCCACGCGCGGAGGTTGAAGACGCACCGGCGGATGGTGCGGCAGGCGCTGGCCAGCGCGATGCCGCCGGAGCGAAGCAATCCGAAGCCGGGGCTGGTGAGACAGTGTATCGACGGGATGTTGCAGGGTTAGCCTCGTCAAACTCACAGTCAGCAGAATCAGCAATTGGATTTGGCGGGCGGTTGCAACGCCAATAGTCCACGGGACTTAGGATTTGGGGGTCGTGTTCGATCCCCACCGCCCCTACCAAACCTCACTCAATACAAGACAGTTACGGAGTTGCAATGCTTGCCGCGGATGCCACGTTGAGATTCCGCGTTCGTTAGAGATAATTCCCGGTCTCGGGTC
>Ga0153916_10001372_pt1 | contig 17422 bp, 15 predicted proteins | sample Opewatmetagenome_FD_109642 | JGI IMG/M metagenome (GOLD analysis project Ga0153916, IMG submission 109642) | Freshwater wetland microbial communities from Ohio, USA - Open water 3 Core 3 Depth 4 metaG | ecosystem: Environmental > Aquatic > Freshwater > Wetlands | place: USA: Ohio, Lake Erie... | reverse complement strand
TCCCGGCGTTGACGCCACGGCCTCGGCGCCAGCAGTCCGGTCCCATGACCCCTTCGCGGTCGCGACCGCATGCCGGCACCCTCCCCGTCGTTGCCCACTTCCGCTCGCGACGCCGCTGCGGCCGAGTCGTGATGAATCATGAGCCCCGCAGGCGGAAAGGGGGAAGGCCACCTCCCGAGCCCGACCCGGCCGCGACCCCGGCCGACCTCGACGCGACCGGAACCCGGACGGCGAGCGCGGCCCCGATCTCGCGTCCGGCCCTTGCGTCTCCGGCTCTTCCCGGGCATATCCAGCAGCCTTGCTCCTCGTCTCCCTCGAAGACGTCGACGTCAGGCTCTGGGGCGCCGCGATCCTCACGGGCGTCACCTTCGAGCTGCGCGAGAGCCAGAGCTGGGCGATCCTGGGCGGCAACGGCGCCGGCAAGACGACGTTGCTGCGCCTGCTCCGGGGCGACGTCTGGCCGCACCCGGGGAGCCGCGGGAGGCGCCTCTACCACTTCGGGACGGGAGGCGACTCGACGGCTCCTTCGGAGAGCCCCATCGGCGCCAGGGAGAGGATCGCCCTGGTGTCGGCGGAGGCGCAGGACGCGTACGAACGCCGCGGCTGGAACGTCCGCGTCGAGGACGTCGTCCGCGCCGGGTTCACCGGCGGGATCTGGGTCACCGAGCCCGTCACGCCCGAGCAGGAGCGGCGCGTGGACGAGGTCGTCGAGCTGCTCGGAATCGGCGCGCTGCGGGGCCAGAGCATCCTCGAGGTGTCGACGGGCGAGGCCCGGAAGGCGCTCCTGGCGCGAGCGCTGGCCCCTCGGCCCCGGGTGCTGCTGCTCGACGAGTTCTGCAACGGCCTCGATGCCCCGTCGCGCGCGGCGTTGCTCGGGGTGGTGTCGGACATCGCGCGGCAGGGCACGCCCATCGTCTTCGCCACGCACCGGCTGGACGAGATCGTTCCGGAGGTGACGCACGCGGCCATCTTGGACCGGGGGCGGATCGTGGAGCGGGGACCGCGGGCGGAGGTGCTGCCGCGATGGGATTCACCCCTCACCCCGGCCCTCTCCCAGCGAGCGGGGAGAGGGGGAACGGCGAGCCCGACACCCCCCACGACCGATGGGGTCCTGATCGCCATCGAGAACGCCGACGTGCTCATCGAGGGACAGCGGGTGCTGCGCGACATCAGCTGGCGGATGCGCCAGGACGAGAACTGGGTGGTCCGCGGCCGGAATGGCGCGGGGAAGTCGACTTTCCTGCGCCTGCTCGCGGGGGAGGAGCATGCGGCACCGGGTGGCCGGATCGTGCGGCTCGATCTCGGCGAGCGCCCCGGCCTCTTCGAGGTGAGAGGGCGGATCGCCCTGGTCGGGCCGAAGCTGCAGGCCGACCACCGCCTGGAGGCGACCGGGGAGGCGGTGGTGCTCTCCGGGTTCTTCGGGAGCATCGGCCTGCCGTCGGAGCCCACCCCGGCGCAGCGGGCCGCGGCGCACCGCTGGCTGCGACGGCTGGGGATCGAGGCCCTGGCGGCCCGCGGCATCCAGGATCTCTCTTACGGCGAGCTGCGCAAGCTCCTCCTGGCCAGGGCCCTGGTCATCGATCCCGACGTGGTGCTGCTCGACGAGCCGTTCAACGGGCTCGACCCGGGGGGCCGCGCCGAGATGATGGAGCTCCTGGGGGAGCTCTGCGGCGCCGGCACCCGCCTCGTTCTCGTCACGCACCACGACGGGGAGGTGCTCCCGGCCGTGAACCGGGAGATGGAGCTGGCCGGGGGGAGGATCGTCTACCAGGGGCCCCTCCGATGACCGCCATCGTCGTCCTGGTCTTCCTCTTCTTCTTCTTCCTGGAGTACGGGGTGGAGACCGCTCTCCTGGTCCTCAACCTGCGCCACGTCGCCGGAGCCGGGGGAGCCGTCCCCCCTCCCCTCGCCGGGCGGATCGACGCCGCGACGGCCCTTCGCAGCCGCGACTACACGCTGGCGAACGGCCGCCTCGCGCTCCTCCAGGGCAGCTACGGGGCGCTCCTGACGCTGGCGGTCCTCTTCTCGGGGCTCCTGCCGTGGCTCGATGGCGCGCTCGGCTCCCTCCGCCTCGGCACGGCCACGCACTTCGTGGCCTTCCTGGCCATCCTCTCGGCCGTCATGGCCCTGGCCGGCCTTCCCTTCGGGCTCTACCGCACCTTCGTGGTCGAGGTCCGCTTCGGGTTCAACCGCACCACCTTCCGGCTCTGGCTCGCCGATCGCCTCAAGGGCCTGCTCCTGGCCGGGGTCCTGGGGATCCCGCTCCTCTACGGGGTCCATGCCTTCATGGCCCGGACCGGGCGGCTCTGGTGGGTCTGGCTCTTCGGCTTCCTGACCGCCTTCCAGGTGGTGATGCTCTGGCTCTACCCGGCGTTGATCGCGCCCCTGTTCAACAAGTTCTCTCCGCTGGCGGAGGGCGAGCTGCGGGCCCGGCTCGAGGGGCTGGCGCGCGACGCCGGCTTCAGGAACCGCGGCCTCTTCGTGATGGACGCCTCCAGACGCTCGGGTCACTCCAATGCCTACTTCACGGGCCTCTTCCGTCCGCGGATCGTGCTCTTCGACACGCTGGTGGAGAGGATGACCGTGGACGAGGCAGCGGCCGTGCTGGCCCACGAGATCGGGCACTTCAAGGCACACCACGTGCACCGGGCGCTGCTGCTGGGCCTCGCCGGCACGCTGGCCGGGCTCTGGGTGGTGTCCCTGCTGGTCGCCTGGCCCCCGCTCTTCCAGGCGTTCGGCTTCGCGGGCCCGTCGTTCCACGCCACGCTGGCGCTCTTCTCGCTCGGCGGCGGTGCCTTCACATTCTTCCTCTCGCCGGTCACGGCCTGGCTCTCGCGCCGTCACGAGTACCAGGCCGATCGCTTCTCGGTTCGCCTGGCCCGGGCGCCCGAAGCCCTCAAGGCGGCGCTGGTCAAGCTGTCGGGGGAGAACCTGGGGAACCTGCACCCGCACCCGTGGTACAGCCGCTGGCACTACTCGCACCCCACCCTACTCGAGCGGCTGGCGGCCATCGACCTGGCGCCGGGGTCCGGCGGCTCGACCTGAGGATGGCCAGGGCGAGGGGACCATGCCGTGGCGCTCGCCCCTCGCCCCGACCCCGATCTCGGCCCCGGCTACCGCACCAGCAGCGCCACCGCCTCGACGTGGTGCGTCTGCGGGAACATGTCCACTGGCTGCACCTCGGCCACCCGGAAGCCGGCCGCGACGCATCCCTTGAGATCGCGAGCCAGGGTGGCCGGATCGCAGGAGACGTAGACGGCCCGGGGAACGTGCAGATCGCGGAGCACCGGGCCGATGCCCTTCGCCCCCTCCCTCGGCGGGTCGAGGAGCGCCCTGCCGAAACGTGGGGCAGCGGGGCCCCGCTCGCGGGCGAGGGCCTGCGCCATCTTCAGGGCATCCCCGGCGTAGAAGCGGACCTCGCAGCGCGCGGGCGCCGCGGCGCCGCCTGGCCCGCTCGCGGCACCTGGGGCCTCCCGCACGTCGAGGTGCGCCAGGTCCAGCGCCGGCCCCTGCAGCTCAACGGCCGCCACCGAGCGGGCGCACCCGGCCAGGGGCACGGTGAAGTTGCCCGATCCGCAGAAGAGCTCGAGCGCGTCCTCGCCCTCCGGCGCCAGCAGCGAGAGCGCGGCACGGGTGAGGACGGCGTTGGCGGCGCGGTTCGCCTGCTGGAAGACGTCGGGGCGCGAACGCGACAGGCCCCCGGCCGGATCGCCGGGGACGCGCTCCTGGAGGAGGACCGGCTCGCCCACGCGCGCCGGAGGATGGCCGTCGGCCGAGAGCACGAGCCCCTGGAGCGCCGGGACGGCCTGCAGGAGCGACTCGGCTCGCTGGCGGACGGCCGGCCCGAGGTCGGCGAGCTGGAGCCAGGCCGCCCCACGCCCGGCATGCGCCGACCAGACCAGCGTCACCTCGCGGGGCGCCAGGCGCGCATCGCGCAGGGCCGGGCCAGCCGCCTCCCGGAGCCCGTCCAGCCCCTCCTCCAGCAGGTGGCACTCGCGGAGGCGCACCGGCTGATGGGATCGACGGCGGAAGAAGGCCAGCCGCCCGCTCTCCCGATCGAAGTGGAACTTGGCTCGCGATCGGTACCGCAGCGGCTGCGGCGACGACAGCACCGGCCGCAGGACGTAGCTGCCGGGCTCGAGCCGGCCGATGCGCCGGAGCGTCTCCTCCAGGGCGCGCGACTTCTGGGCGAGCTGGACCGGGTAGGCGAGATGGAGCCACTCGCAACCTCCGCACCAGCGGTCGTGGGGAACGTCGCCGGGCCCGGCGGGAGGAGAGACGGCCTCGGGGATCGCGAAGTGGCGGCAGGGGGGAGGAATGCGGGCCGGCCCCGCCGACAGGACGCGCAGGAGCTCGGCATGGGCCGTCCCGCCGCCCGCCGGCACCGACGCCTCGACCCGATCGCCGGGAGCGGTGAACGGGACGAAGATGGAACGCCCCTCGTCTCTCGCGACCCCTTCTCCTCCGGGGGCGAGCGCCTCGATGTCGAGCGTGCGGCGCACCGAGCGCTAGACGGGGGCCGTCCCGCGGCAGCGCCCCGGCGCGCTCGCTGCGCACGTTGACCGACCCCGGATCATGGGCCGTTCAGGCCATCTCCAGCCCCTTGCGGAGCTGCTCGACGAAGACCTCGATCTTCTCGCGCTTGGCGGCGTCGATGTCGGTGAACTCGATCCCCATGCCCGGCACCATGTTGGCGTGGTTGTCGTACTCGGTCACCCGGGTGACGCGGCCCACGATCTCGAAGGGGAACTCGGCGTTGGGGAGCTGGATGATGATCTTCACCACCGTCCCGACCGAGAGGGGATTGCGGGTGTTGATGAACATCCCGCCCTGGCTGATGTTGGTGGCCCAGTCGGAAAGGAAGCTGCCGACCGTGCGATACGCCACCGGCAGCTCGTGGTGGAGCCGCGTCGCCCTGCGCTTGTTCTCCTGCGCCTTGGCCATCGCCTGCATCGAGTGTAGCAGGAGGGCCGGAGCGCGCAAGCGCCCGCCCGGCCGGAGTCCCGCTCACCCCAGCCGAACCGAGACCTTCGCGCCCCTCTCCAGCCCGGGCAGGGCCGCGGCACTCCCCTCCCGCACCGCGATCTCGAGCCTTCCGCCGCTCCCGACCAGGGCCAGCAGCTCCCCCGCCGCACCATCGCCATAGGTCCGCACGAAGCGCGCGCGCCGGCCGGCGACCCGCACCTCGCTCACCCGCGGCGGCCTTCCCAGGTGGCGCGCGGCGATGCTGGTGAGCAGGTTGCCGAAGCCGTCGGCGACCAGGCACCGCCCCACGATGGCGTCGCCGTGCCGTTCCGGCTCCGGCCAGTCCAGGCGTACCGGGGCCGAGAGCCGGGGGCCGAGCCGCGCCGGATCCCCGCCGGTGGCGAGCCAGGCCGCCGCCGGGGCGAACAGGTCGCGGCCGTGGAAGGTGGCGCTGGCCGGCGCGGCCAGGACGCGCCGATTGGCGAGCTCGAAGACGCGTGCCCCGGGTCCGAGGAAGGGGGTGAAGAGGCCGTTGTCCGGACCGACGAGCCGCCGTCCCTCCGCGTCCACCGCGCAGATGGGACGCCGCGCCGTACCCACACCCGGGTCCACCACGGCGCAGTGCACCGCGCGCGTCGGGAAATGGGGGACGCAGGCCTCGAGAAGGAGCGCTCCGGCGAGCACGTCGAAGCGCGGCACCTCGTGGGAGAGATCCACCAGCCGCGCGTCGGGCAGGGCCCCGAGGAGGACCCCCTTCATCTGCGCGGGGTACCCGGAGCCGGCGCCGAAGTCGGTGAGCAGCGTGATGATGGGGACGCGGCGCCGCGCCGCCGGCCTGCCCCCCCGGGCCCTCACGGCGCCTCCCGCTTGGCCGGAGCACGCCGCGAGGGACGCGATGTCGAGACGAGGTCGGGCGCGCCAGGAGGGAGCACCGGAGTCATGCCCTGGACGGCCCGATGAGGAGCGGACCGGCGAGCCCGCCCGAGATCGGCCGAAAGCGCGCGCCGCAGCAGGGCTCGGGCCAAGCGGGCGGCGCTACAGCTTCATGGTGCCGAGGTCCGGCGCGGCGATGAGCTTGGGCTCGGTGATTTTCTGGACCTGCTCCAGGGTCACCCCGGGAGCCAGCTCGCGGACCACCAGGCCGTCCTTGGTGACGTCGATCCAGGCGTGATCGGTGCAGACCGCCGAGACGCAGCGCTTGCCGGTGATGGGGAGCGCGCACTGCTTGAGGAGCTTCGGCTTCCCCTCCTTGTTGGCGTGCTCCATCATGATGATGACGCGCTTGGCCCCGGTGACCAGGTCCATCCCGCCGCCCATCCCCTTGACCAGCTTGCCGGGGATCATCCAGTTCGCCAGGTCGCCCCGCTCCGAAACCTCCATCGCGCCCAGGATCGCCAGGTCGATGTGGCCGCCGCGGATCATCTCGAAGGAATCGGCCGAGGAGAAGTAGGCAGTCCCCTTGATCTCGGTGACCGTCTCCTTGCTGGCGTTGATGAGGTCGGGATCCTCCTCGCCCTCCACCGGGAAGGGGCCGACGCCGAGCATCCCGTTCTCGGACTGGAGCACCACCTCGACGCCCGGCGGCACGTAATTGGAGACCAGCGTCGGCATGCCGATGCCGAGGTTCACGTAGAAGCCATCCTGGAGCTCCCGGGCGACGCGCTGGGCGATCTGCTCTCGCTTGAGTGGCATGCTCCTACCTCGCTCGGGGGCGAACGGTGCGCTTCTCGATGGGCTTCGCCAGATCCTTCGCCTGCACCAGCCGGTTCACGTAGACGCTCGGCACGTGGATCTGGTCGGGCTCGAGCTCGCCGACCTCGACGATGTGCTCCGCCTCGACGATGCAGACCCGCGCCGCCGTGCACATGGGCGGGTTGAAGTTCCGGGCCGTCTTGCGAAAGATCAGGTTCCCCCACGTGTCGGCCTTCCAGGCGTGGATGAGCGCGAAGTCGCCCCGGAGCGGCATCTCCAGGAGGTACTCCCGCCCGCCGATGACGCGCGTCTCCTTCCCCTCGGCCACCAGGGTCCCCACGCCGGTCGGCGTGTAGAAGCCGCCGATCCCGGCGCCGCCGGCGCGGATGCGCTCGGCCAGGGTGCCCTGGGGATTGAGCTCGACCTCCAGCTCCCCCGCCAGGTACTGGCGCTCGAACTCCTTGTTCTCGCCGACGTAGGACGAGACCATCTTCCGGATCTGCCGGGCCTTGAGCAGGATGCCGAGCCCCTGGTCGGTGGTGCCGCAGTTGTTGGAGACGACCGTGAGGTCCTTGACGCCCTTGCGGTGGACGGCGGCGATGAGGTTCTCCGGGTTGCCCGAGAGGCCGAAGCCGCCGACCAGCAGCACCGCCCCGTCGGCGATGTCGGCGACCGCTGCATCGGCGGAGGGGAAGATCTTGTTCATGGGCGCTCCACCACCAGGGCCACCGCCTCGCCGCCGCCGATGCAGAGACTGGCGAGCCCCCGCTTCTTCCCCTCGTCCTTCATGGCCTGGAGGAGCGTCACCAGGATGCGGGCACCGCTCGCTCCGATGGGGTGACCGAGGACCACCGCGCCGCCGCGGACGTTGACGTTCTTCCCGTCGAGGCCGAGCATGCGGTTGTTGGCGATGGCGACGACCGCGAAGGCCTCGTTGATCTCCCAGAGGTCGACGTCCTTCGTGGTGAGGCCGGCCTTGCCGAGCGTGGCCTTGATGGCGTCGGCCGGCGCGTCGGTGAACTCCATGGGCTTGCGCGCCGCGCCTCCCCAGGCGGTGATGCGCGCCAGCACGGGCCGGCCGTCCTTGCGCGCCCGCTCGGCGCTCATGAGCACCAGCGCCGCGCCGCCGTCGTTGATGGAAGAGGCGTTGGCGGCGGTGACCGTGCCGTCCTTCTTGAAGACCGGCTTCAGGTTCGGGATCTTCTCCGGCCTGGCGGTCTTCGGCCCCTCGTCGTCGGCCACGGTGGTCTTCTCGCCCTTCCTTCCCTCGATCTCCACCGGGACGATCTCGGCCTTGAAGAGTCCCTTCTTCTGGGCCTCGAGGGCGCGGCGGGTCGACTCGAGCGCGTACTCGTCCTGGGTCGCCCGGGAGATGCCGTGCCGGGTGGCGCAGTCCTCGGCGCAGACGCCCATGTGGACCTGGTTGTAGACGTCCCACAGGCCGTCGTAGATCATCCCGTCGACGAGCTCCACGTTCCCCATGCGCGCACCGGTGCGCATCCCCTTCGCGTAGTAGGGCGCGCTGGACATGGACTCCATCCCGCCGGCCACCATCACCTCGGCGTCGCCGAGGGCGATGGCCTGGGCGGCTCCGATGACCGCCTTGAGGCCGGAGCCGCACACCTTGTTGAGGGTCCAGCAGGGCGTCGTCTCCGGGAGGCCGGCCGCCAGCGCCGCCTGCCGCGCCGGGGCCTGTCCCACGCCGGCCTGGAGGACGTTCCCCATCACCACCTCGTCCACCGACGAGGGATCGACCCGGGCGCGCGCGAGCGCCTCCCGGATGGCGATGGCGCCCAGACGGGGCGCGGAGACTGCGGCCAGCGTGCCGAGGAAGGAGCCGATGGGCGTGCGTGCGGCACCGACGATCACGACTTCGCGACCAGGCATGGGAGTCCTCGTTCGAAAGGGTCCGTGGGGCGTGCCACGGGGAGGTGCGGCGAAACATATGAAGCACTGGCGGGCAGCGTCAAGCGTCCTCATCTGTTGCACCCGGCAGGAACCGGGCTAACCTTCCGCGCCCATGAGCCCATCTTCCCGGCCCGTCATCATCGTCCACGGAGGAGCGGGCGACCTCGGCCCGGACGACCCCGCCTCCTCCGGAGGTCCTGACGCTCCCAGGCTCGCCGGGGTCCGGCGCGCCGCCGAGGCCGGCTTCCGGGTGCTCTTCGCCGGAGGTGGGGCCCTCGACGCGGTCGAGGCGGCGGTGCGGGAGCTCGAGGACGATCCGACCTTCAACGCCGGCACCGGCGCCTGCCTGACCGCAGCCGGCGACGTGGAGCTGGACGCCTCGATCATGGACGGCGCCACCCTGCGCTGCGGGGCGGTGGCGGTGGTCAAGGACGTGAGGAACCCGGTGACCCTGGCGCGCCGGGTGATGGACGGCTCCTCGCAGGTGCTCCTGGCCGGGCCCGGTGCCTCGGCCTTCGCGCGGGAGGTGGGTCTCCCCACCTGCCGGAACTCGGAGCTGGTGACGCCGGCCCAGCTCGAGCGCTGGCGGCGGCTGCGGGAGAAGGCGGCGGCACCCTCCGGCAAGGGCACGGTGGGGGCCGTGGCCCGGGATGGCAGGGGTCACCTCGCGGCCGCCACCTCCACCGGGGGCATGTCCCTGAAGCGCCCCGGCCGCGTCGGCGACACGCCCATCATCGGCTGCGGCACCTACGCGGACGACTCGCTGGCCGCGGTCTCCTGCACCGGTCACGGGGAGCGGATCATCCAGCTCACCCTGGCGCGCCACGCCGCGGACCTGGTCGGCCGCGGCATGGCGACGATGGCCGCCGCCCGGGAGGCCGTCCGGGAGCTGGAGGCACGCGTCGGAGGCCACGGCGGCCTCATCCTGGTCGGCCCCTCGGGCGAGGCCGCCTTCGCCCACAACACGCCGGTGATGACCCGCGCCTGGAGCACGCCCGACGGACGCGTGCTCGCGGAGATGTGACGGCGCCTCCGGGCCGGCGCGAGCTCGTCCCGCGGCCCTACTCGCGGCGCGCCACGCGTCCGCTTCCGGACGACTCGATCCGCCCCGGCGTCGCCGTGCCCCACCACTCGACGTCCCCGCTCCCCGAGGTGGTGGCATCGAGCCGCCCGCCGACGAGGCGCAGCCACACGTCGCCCGAGCCGCTGGTGCTCACGTCTGCGTCGCGGACCGGCAGGTCGCGGGCGTCGACGTCTCCCGACCCGCTCGTACGGGCCCGCAGGGACTCGGCCGAGCCGGAGAGATGGACGTTCCCCGAGCCGCGGGTCTGGAGCCGGACGTGGCGGGCCTTCCCCTGGTACAGGAAGTCTCCCGATCCTCTCAGCTCGGCGCGCACGTCCGCGGCGGGGCCAGCCACCTTCACGCTCCCCGAGCCGTTCGCCTCGACGGACAGGGCCGAGGTGGCGCCGGCGTAGACGACGTCGCCCGACCCGCTCGTCGCCAGCGAGAGCTCCCCGGGAGCGCCGCCTCCCTTCACCCACGCGCTGCCCGAGCCCTGCAGCTCGAGGCCGCGCAGCGCCGGGAGATCCACCTTCACGGTGGCCTTGCCCCGCGGTCGAATGGACTCGCGGGTGTCGATCACGAGCGTGTCGCCCTCGACCTCGGTCCGGACGAGCGACTGCAGGTTCCGGTCGACGGTGACGGAGACCGCGAAGGGCGCCCCTTCCCTCACCTCCAGGTCCAGCGAGCCGCGGCTGGAGATGCGCGTGAAGCCCGCCGCCTGGCGGGCCTCGGTGGTGGTGGTGCCGTCGCCCTCGACGGGCCACCAGGATGCCCGGGCCGGAGAGGCGACGGCGAGGCCGGCAGCCAGGGCGACGATGGCGGCAGTTCGCATGGAGGGTCCTCCGCCGGGTGCGGTCCGGCGTGGGTTCATACGGCCGAGCCGGACGGCTATTTCGGCTTGGCCAGCTCCATGAAGGGCCTGATGAGGTCCAGCGGCAGCGGGAAGACGACGGTCGAGCTCTTCTCCGCCGAGATCTCCACCAGGGTCTGGAGGTAGCGGAGCTGGAGGGCGCCCGGGGCGCGGGCGATGACGTCGGCGGCCTGGGAGAGCTTCTCCGCGGCCTGGAACTCGGCGTCGGCGGCGATGATCTTGGAGCGGCGCTCGCGTTCCGCCTCGGCCTGCCTCGCTATCGCCCGCCGCATCTCCTCGGGGAGGTCGAGCTGCTTCACCTCCACGGCGGTCACCTTCACGCCCCAGGGCTCGGTGTGGCGGTCGATGATCTCCTGGAGCTGGCGGTTGATCTTGTCCCGCTGCGAGAGCAGGTCGTCGAGCTCGACCTGGCCGAGCACGGATCGCAAGGTCGTCTGCGCGAACTGGGAGGTCGCGAAGAGGAAGTCCGTCACCTGGAGGAAGGCGCGGTCGGCCTGGACCACCCGGAAGTAGATGACGGCGTTCACCTTCACCGAGACGTTGTCCCTGGTGATGACGTCCTGCGGCGGCACCTGCTCGGCGGTGACGCGCATGTCGATGATGATCATCCGGTCGACGAAGGGGATGATCCACTTGAGCCCCGCGGTGCGCAGCCCGACGTAGCGCCCCAGCCGGAGCACCACCCCCTGCTCGTACTCGTTGACGATTCGCAGACCCGAGATGAACCAGAAGAGCACCAGGCCCAACGCGATCATCACTCCCAGCGCAGGCATGTTCCCTCGCAGTGGACCGCTCCGTCCCCTCCCGGGACGGGAGGGCCGGCGCGAGCCAGACGCTCAGCGTTGTACCTCAGGGGCCGGCTCCTCGGCCACCACCGTCACGGTCAGGCCGTCGACGGCGGTGACGCGGAGGCGAGCCCCCTTGGGGATGGGAGCCCCGGCCTGCGCCTTCCAGTACTCGCCGTGCACGAAGGCCTCGCCCCCGCCCGGGCCGATGTCGCTGAGGGCCTCGCCGCCCTCGCCCACCAGCCCCTGGGCTCCCGCCACCAGCCTGGCGCGTCGCGATCGCACGATGCTCCAGGCGACGAAGAGCAGCAGCGCCGAGAGGGCGATGGGCGTCGGCCAGACGACCAGCGGCGAGAGGGTGAAGGCGGCCGGGTCGAAGCGGTACTCGGGCGAGGTCCTGTCGATGAAGAGCAGCGTTCCCACCACGATGCAGACGGCCCCGGCGATCCCGGCGATCCCGTGGGTGGTGACGTATCCCTCCGCCACCAGGAGCGCGACGCCGGCGAGGAGCAGCACCACCGCCCCGACGTTCACCGGGATGACGCGCATCGCCAGGAACGCCAGGAGCAGGCAGAAGGCCCCGATCGCCCCGGGGACGATCGAGCCCGGATGGTAGAATTCCAGGACGATCCCGAGCGTGCCGATGAGCATGAGCAGCGCCGCGACGTTGGGATCGGAGAGGAAGGCGAGCGTCCGCTGGCGAACGGTCATCTCCAGCGGCGCGATGGTCGCTTCCCTGGAGCGGATGACCTTCCAGCCGGCGGCGGTCTCCACCGACCGCCCGTCGACCGCGGCCAGGACCCGTCCCAGGTCGGAGGCGGCGAGGTCGATCACCTTGAGCTTCACCGCCTCCTCGGCGGTGATGGAGACGCTCTCCCGGACCGCCTTCTCGGCCCAGTCCTGGTTGCGCCCCCGCGCCTTGGCGATGCTGCGGGCGAAGGCGGCGGTGTCGTTCTCCACCTTCTGCGCCATCGTCTTGCCGGCCTCCTTCTCGACGTCGCCGCCGCCCGAGGTCACGGGGTGGGCGGCGCCGATGTTGGAGGCCGGGTGCATGGCGGCGACGTGCGCGGCCATGGTGATGAAGACGCCCGCCGAACCGGCGTGCGCCCCGGCCGGCCCGACCCAGACGACGATGGGCACCTCGCTCCCCAGCATGTGCTGCACGATGTCGCGGGTGGCGTCGAGGTGGCCACCCGGCGTGTCCAGGGTGATGGCCAGCAGGTCGAATCCTTCCTCCCGCGCCCGCTTCAGGCCGGCGTCCAAGTATTCGGCGGTTCCGGTGGTGATGGGGGCCTTGACCTCGAGGGAGAGGACCCGTGGCGGACCCGGCGGCGCTCCGGCCAGCCGGGCGCTCCGCTCCGGCTCCGGCCCCGGCGCGGCCAGCGCCATCGCCGCGCCGAGCGCCACCACCGCGAAGAGCCCGAGCCTGGTCGTCCGTGTCGCCTGCATGACCGTCACCCTCCCGCCGGCTGGGCCCCGCCGAGTTCCTTCATCACCAGCTGCAGGTCTTCCCACGCCTTTCGCTTGTCGGCCGGGTTCCTGAGCAGGTAGGCGGGGTGGAAGGTGGGCATGAGCCTCACCCCGTGGTACTCGCGCCAGCGGCCGCGCTGCCGGCTGATGGGCGCCGTGTCGCGCAGCAGCGTCTGCACCGCGAAGCGTCCCAGGGCCACGATCACCCTGGGATGGATGGCGGCGATCTGCGCCTCGAGGAAGGGCTCGCAGGCGTCGATCTCCTCGGGCTCGGGATCGCGGTTCTGCGGGGGCCGGCACTTGACCACGTTGGCGATGTAGACGTCGCGGCGGCGGAGGCCCATGGCCTCGATCATCTTGTTGAGCAGTTGGCCCGCCTTGCCCACGAAGGGCTCCCCCTGCCGGTCCTCGTCGGCCCCCGGCCCCTCGCCCACGAACATCAGCCCCGCCTCCGGATTCCCCACGCCGAAGACCAGCCTGGTCCGCCCCCCCGCGAGCTTGCAGCGCGTGCACTCGCCCAGCTCGGTCCGGATGGCGAGGAGACCAGCGCTCCCGCAGCCCTTGTCGGAAGGCGAATAGGTCGCCTCCCTCTCCCCGCTCGCGGGGAGAGGGCCGGCCGCCCGCCCCACCCGCGGCACATCGGCGACCCCGCTTTCCCTCAACCACTCCACGTGGCGCAGCGCCTCCGACGCCACGGCCGCCACCTCGGGCGCGATCTTCCTTGTGCCCTGGCTCACTTCCACTCTCTCGGACCCTACCCTACCCTACCCGCGCCGCGGCCGCTTCCGATCGAGCAGCGGCACCACCCAGTCGAGGACCACGTCCGCGACCCGATCCTTGGTGCCCTCGACCTCCGTGAGCCCATCCGCCGCCACCAGCGTCACGCGGTTGGTGTCGGTCCCGAAGCCCGCCCCTGGCTCTCGGACGTCGTTCGCCACCACCAGATCGCAGCGCTTCCTCTGCAGCTTCTCGCGCGCGTTCTCGACCACCCGCTCGGTCTCGGCGGCGAAGCCCACCAGCACCGGCGCCCCCGCCTTCCCGCCGAAACGCGCCCCCAGCCCGGCGAGGATGTCGGGGGTGCGGGTGAGGGCCAGGTGCTCGTCGCCCTCGCCCTTCTTCCTCTTCTCCGTCGCGACCGTCGCCGGCCGGTAGTCGGAGACCGCCGCCGCACCCACGTAGAGATCCATCGAGCCCGCCTCGGCCTCCACCGCCCGCGCCATCTCCTCGGCGGTCCCGACCTTCACCACCCGGACGGCGGCCGGGTCCGGCAATTGCACCGGCCCGGTGACGAGCACCACCTCGGCTCCGCGGCGCGCCGCCGCCCGGGCCAGGGCGAAGCCCATCTTCCCCGAGGAGCGGTTGGAGACGAAGCGCACCGGGTCGAGCGGCTCGCGCGTCGGCCCGGCCGACACCACCACGCGCCGTCCGCTCATGTCGCGCGGGCCGAGAAGGCGGGCGGCGGCCTCGGCGATCTCCGCCGGCTCGGCGAGCCGCGCCGGCCCCACGTCGCCGTCGGCCAGCGCTCCCGATCCCGGCCCGACCACGTGCCAGCGGCGCGCCACGAGCGCCGCCAGGTTCTCCTGCACGACGGGATTGGCCCACATGCGGGTGTTCATGGCCGGCGCGAGCAGCGCCGGGCAGGTGATCGCCAGGGCGGTGGTGGTGACGGCGTCGTCGCCCAGGCCGGCGCGCAGGCGGCCGATCAGGTCCGCCGTGGCCGGGGCCACCAGGAAGAGCGAGGCGTCCCGCGCCAGCTGCAGGTGGCCGTAGGAGCGCTCCTGATCCGGGTCGAGGAGGTCGACCAGCACGGGGGCGCCGGAGATGGCCTGGAAGGTGAGCGGCCCGACGAATCGCGTGGCGGCGCGGGTCATGGCGACGCGGACCCGACCGCCGCCCTTCACGATCAGGCGGGCGACCTCGCAGGCCTTGTAGGCGGCGATGCCGCCGCCGACCGCGAGCACGACGGTCCGGTCCTCGAACGCGCTCATCGACGGAATCTTAACCCCGATCGGGTCCGGCGGTACTTCCCCGGAGAGTGCGTCGGCCCTACTTGCACGGTCCCAGCGCCGCCTCGTCGAGCGCATGGCACTTGGCGCAGGCGCGAGAGTTCTTGGCGAAGAGGCTGCGACAGCTCGCGGCGAAGCCGGGGGGATGGGGGTTGATGCCGCTCGGGAAGTCGGGCCTGGAGGCGGCGGTGGCGTGACACTGGGTGCATTCCTCCTCCCGGTGGCAGGATGCACACTGGCCGATGTTGCGCGCCGCCTGGACGCCGTGGTGCTGGGGGCCGGGATTCATCCACCAGACCTCGGGCGGTGGATGGACGCGGTGCTGCGGGACGTAGAAGGGCGCGTCCGCGTTCCGGCCCACCCCGACCCGCTCGTGGCAGGCCACGCAGAAGCTCTGGCGGCGATGGCAGGTGTCGCACCGCGGCTGGTTCATGCGGGCGGGGACGGCGTGGCTGGAGACGTAGTCGCCGGGATGCACGGCCTGGGGCTTGGCCGTCGCGTCGTGGCAGGCCGTGCAGGAACGCTCGGCGTGACAGACGAGGCAGGTCTCGCGGCTGCGGCTGGCCGCCAGGGCGTGCGTCCGGTCGTAGCGCGGCCCGTGGTCCAGGCCCAAGGGGTTGGTCCGGCCGGGCCGGAGCTGGCCGCCGGGGAGATCGGTCTGGATGCGGGTCCCCCTGGCGTCCAGCGCCGCCGGGTGGCAGGTGTCGCAGCGATCCGGGGCACGACGCCCGTCGTGGCAGACCAGGCACGTGGCCATCTTGGGAAGCTGGGCGCGCGTGGCCAGGTCCACCTTCTCGTAGGAGCCGTGACACTCGACGCACTGGATCTTCAGCGCCAGGTGCCTGGCATGCGAGAAGCGGAGCGCGGCGCGGGGGAAGAAGCTCGCCTGAGGAGCGCGGAACGCCGTCTCGTCGAAACCGGGGTGGCAGGTGCGGCAGGTCGAGGGCACCTGGGTGGGCTTCCCGGCGAGCGCGTCCTGGATGGCGTGGCACTCGGCGCACTTGGCCTCGGGCGGGATGAGCCGATCGCGCGAGGAGTCGCTGCTGATGGCCGCCGTGTGGCAGAGGCCGCACCACATGGCCTTGGCGAGGTGCTGGCGGTGGCTGAAGGCGAGGGCGATCCGCTGGTCCGGGTAGACGGCCGCGGAACGCGGCAGGCCGTCGGTGTCCGGGAAGGAGGCGGGTCCGCCGGGGGCGCCCGCGCCGAGCAGGACCAGCATGGATGGAAGGACGAGTCGCCTCACCGGACCCTCGTGTCCCAGTCGGCGCCGAGGGTGAGGAAGACGGAGGCGCGAAAGTCGTTCCGCCCCGAGTGCATCGAGTCCTCGAGCATGAGCGCCAGCACCGCCCGGCGCTCCAGCCGGCCGGAGACGATCGCCGCCGCCGAGGCGAAGGTGCCTCCGTTCGCCGCCACCACCGGGTCGCCGAGCGAGGCCAGGGCGAGCCGTCCGTCGAGCGTCAACCAGCCGCGGAAGGTGCGTCGCGCCGTGGCGGTGGCCCAGGTGGAGCGCCCCTGCACGCCGCTGCGCCAGGTGACGTCGGCGAGGAGAGCGGTCGCCCCCGACCCCCAGCTCGCCCCGAGGGCCGCCTCGGGAGCGGTGCCGCCCTTGTCCCCGAAGGCGGCCTGCCCGAAGCCGGTCGGCGAGACGTGCGACAGCCCGCCCGCGAGGTAGGCCCGCCAGCTCGCGGCCGGCGGGGCGACGTCGACTCGCAGCCGTGCCTCGCGCCAGGGGGCGGTGTCGAAGAGGTTGAAGATGGAGTCGGCGCTGAAGCTCTCCTGCCAGTGGCTCCCCTCCGCGGCCACGGCCAGCCACTCCAGCACGGCCCAGCGCAGCGAGGCTCGCAGCGCCGCCAGGCGGAGGAGGTAGAGGTCGTAGTCGCTCGCCACCTGGAACGAGAGCGGCCCGACCCGGTAGCGCAGGCCTCCCCCGAGGCGCTCCTCGATGACGCCGCGCGCTCGCCAGACGCGCCGGTACTCGACATCGGCGGCGCTGGCGAACCCTCCCGGCAGCTCGGTCACCCCGATGCGACCGCCGACCATGGGAGCGGGGTCGTCGAGGGTCGGGTCGGCGCAGAGCCGGCCGGGGACGGGGCACGGGATGAGCGTCCGGCCGGCCAGCCGGCGCTCGTCGCTCTCCCGGACGCCATCGGGGGCGAAGGTGGAGGAGCCGAGCCAGCTCGCCGCCTGCACGCGCAGGCCGCCGAAGGCGCCGATCGAGAGCCAGCGGAGCGGACGCACGGTGGCGCGGGCGCCGTCGAAGGCCAGGAAGCCGACCGGGCCCTGGGCGGCGATGCGTCCCGCCTCGAGATCGAGGTGCCCGCGCGCCAGGTCCTTCCAGTAGACGCGGCCGGTGAGGACCTGGAGCCTGGCGCGGCGGACCCCGTCCAGCCCGGACACCTCCGCCTCCGAGATGCCGAAGTCCTCGTCGAGACGCAGCAGGACCTCCAGCCCCGCGTCCTCGCCGGTCACGAGCTCGAAGCCCGCCAGGTCGAGGGTCTCCACGACGCGCGGGCGTTCCAGGATCTGGAAACGGCCGGGGTCGGCGGTGAAGCGGCGGATGCCCTGGAACTGGGCCTCGGTGCGGGCCTCGACGTCGTAGGCGGCGGCCCGGGCCAGGAGCGGCACGAGGAGCCCGAGCGCGGCCGCGACGGCTGCCTTCACG